>Ga0187827_10004189_pt1 | contig 17910 bp, 10 predicted proteins | sample ETNtaG_39_FD_167969 | JGI IMG/M metagenome (GOLD analysis project Ga0187827, IMG submission 167969) | Marine microbial and viral communities from oxygen minimum zone, Eastern Pacific Ocean - ETNP2014_SV_150_PacBio MetaG (Illumina Assembly) | ecosystem: Environmental > Aquatic > Marine > Hypoxic... | reverse complement strand
CTGAACCAGTTCTGTCTCGACGCGGGTTACCGCTACGACCTCGTCAACGCCGCGCTCTCCGCCGGTTTCGACAACCTGCTCGACCTCAAGGCCAGGCTCGATGCGATCGCCGAGCTCTCCAAACAGAATTACTGGACACCTCTGGTAAAGGTAGTCGAACGCACATTCAACATCACAAAAAAGAGCCAACCTGAGGGCGAGCTCAATGACGAGTTGTTGCATGAAGAAGAGGAGAAGGCTGTCTTTGTAGTGCTTCAGGAAAACCAGGATGAGATCAAAGCTCTCTTCGACCAGCGCGACTATGCTGCCGCGGCCCAACGTTACCACGACGTGTTTGCCGATCCGATCGAGACCTTCTTCGATAAAGTGATGGTGCTCGTCGATGATGAAGCGATCCGAAACAATCGCCTTCTGCTCATGAAGACCATTCATGGCCTCATAGCAGAGCATCTGGGCGATATTGGCAAAGAGGTCGTGCTTGGTGGAGAGGCTTAAGCAGTCATATATATTTTTCCAGGCGGACAGTCTGGTGGCAGCCTATGGCCACAGGATGCATCCGCATCCTGGGTCGTAGCCACGGGCTGACCAGCCTGTGAGCTCCTATATATTTCCACAGCCTGCCACCAGCCTGTCCGCCCTCCAAAGTTGATTTCTGTTGAGTTGAAGTTATCAAATCTGTGTCCAGGCACGCCTCTGTTTGATACTGACCGGGCTGACAGGCTGGCAGCCTGTCGCCACGCGTGCTTTCTGAAACTCACCCGTTTCCAGTTCGACTGCTCTAACCAACATGAAAAACCTTCCAACGCTCAGCTTCACTTTCCTGTGCATCTGGTGCGCGGGGCCGGCTTCCATCAGCGGGGAACAAGCGCCAATCTTCCTCGACATCCAGGGCGAAGATTTTGACAAGGCCACCCACCGGCCTGAATGGCATACGCTGCCGGGGCAGGGCTGGTATTCGATGGAGATGAAACACTGCAACGGATATGCGGTTGCCATCTGCGATGCGCAGTCCGTTGGCTCTTCGATTACTTACTCGCTCGACAGCGCGTTGCCTCCCGGCAAATACCGGTTCTTTTTCCACATCATCAAGATGCGCAGCGGCGGCAAGAATGGTGTTGAGATCATTATCGGAGATCATAGCTGGAAAGTGATCTGGGATGGGAAGACCTACAAGGTCAGAGATTACTCAGTAGATGCCCACGACTTCACGCTCACGAAGCCAGCGCGACAGATCAGAATCAAGAGTCTCATGATCGAACGCTGGTCTATCGGAGATGTGCCGGAACATCCCATCCCGACCATCATGCTGGATCGTCTCATGGTGACGAACGATCTGCGTTACCAGGTGGCAACTCCGGGCCGCAGGCAGGTGGTGGCGCTGCCGGATGACGGAGTGACGACAGCAAAGGAAACCGAGCGGCAGCCCATTCTCCCTGGCAATCGTCTGGCGAACGGCTCGTTCGAAGTTGGCACGACGACCTCGTGGCTGGCCAACACCGGATATCACAACGGCCCCTTCCTGAACCGGGGCAATCTCGTGAAAACGAATCCACATCACGGCAGGCAGTGCCTCGAGATTGGCGCGCCGGGCTCTGGCGTGATGAGCGAGATGTTCAGAGGGCACACCGGCGAGCTCGTGAACGTGACGGTCAGTCTTCGCAGCTCGGGGACCACCAAAGCCACCATCGGTGTCTACAACACCCGCGGTAAATCGAAAAGCCTGGTGCCCAAAGGGGCGCTGGTGGAGAAGGAATGGAAGACCTTTTCAGGCGCGGTCGAACTGCCCGCGGATTCGACCGGACGATACTACATCCAGATCGTCCCAGGCGGGGATGCGGCCAATCCGGGCAAAGTCTGGATCGATTCCGTTTCGGTCGGCCAGAAGGCGGGCGAAGCATTCAAGACGCGGGATGCCCACGAAGTCGGGCTGATGAGCGACCGAGTCGCCAATATCTATCACAGTAAGGACAGCGCTCCGGCTGCTCTTACGCTTGCGAATCACGGTCCGCAGGCATGGAAGGCGGACCTCGAGCTGATCGTTCGCGATCATCGGAACATCGTCGTACTCTCCAGACCGATCAACGTCACCTGTAAGCCGGCCGATTTACTCAGTCTGCCTCTGAACATCGCATGTGGGCGGTGGGGGATTTTCAGTGCGGCCATCCACGACGCTGGCACAAATCAGGATGTCGCTGAGCTCTCGACCATCGTTCTGCCAGAGCGCAAGGCCGGCGGTATCTGCGGCTTTTACGGCAAGACCGGCGATGAGCGGACCGCGAAGATTATGCAATCGCTTGGCCTGCCCTGGAACGGCACACTCGCCGACGGCCAGGCCCGTCACATCCGAGAGCCGAAGGATTTTGAAGCCCTTGAAAAAGTACTCCTGGTGGCAAAGAAGCACGGCATCAAGATTCAGCACGCGACGGAGATTCTCTATCACAAGCAGCAGAAGGATGTGCACTACGAAGGCACGCTCCGCCGTCACTACAATGCGCCAAGCCTGGCAGCGATTGAAAAAGACCTTTCTGCTTTCGCCGAGCGATTCAAGGACAAGATAGACGTCTGGAATCTCCAGGACGAGATGACGGATTTCAAGATGCCTTACGAGGTCTACCCGCTCTATCACAAGATAGCGGTGGACGCGATCCGCAAGGCCGATCCCGATGCGGTGGTCATCGTCAGCTCCGAGCCCAAGCACCAGGAACAGGTCTTGAAGGTACTCGGCAAGAATTATCTGAACGCGATCTGCGATGCGAATTTCAGCGCGGTTCGCGGCGATCACTACAAGCACGCTCTGTATTCGCAGGCGGCGAAGAAATGGGATCTTCCGCTCTGGTTCAGCGGCTTCTCCTTCCCCACGCGCTCCATGTATCGCACCCGCGCGGAGATTCTGGGTCTGGGAGGAAGGAGCAAAACAAGCCTTTACCGCAGCCCCGTTGATACGACCGCTGCCGCAATGACCGTGCACCGGCTCCGCTACGACGTCGAGCGTTTCGTTTTGTATTCGGCAATCCCGACGGTCATCAATCCGTATCGTCTCCGCCCCACGAATATCTTTGATTTCGACGGCACCGCGCACAACGTCGCGGCCGCCTACGCAGCGATTGGCAACTTTCTGCAGGACGCAACGGACGGGAAGTTGCTCGAGACACCAAGCGAGGAACTCATCGCGTTTTCCTTTCAACGAAAGGGCGACAACTGGCTCACATTCTGGGTCGGCCCGATTCTGAAGTACGGCGAAGTGAAGTATGGCGATTACAGCATCGACCTGGAGTTGACCGGCAGCCTTCTCGATTCCTTTGGCAATGCTGTTCCTTCGGATGTCGCGAATGGTCGGACGAAGATCGAATTTGAGGGGCAGCCCCTGTACTTCAATGTTGGCAACGCCTCAGCAGAGAAAATTGCCGCAGCGATAAAGAGCGCAGAGTTTGTGGAAAGTATCTCATTGAGAGGCATCTGCCTCGGAAACGACTCGGGTGGAACATTGTTCAGGGCCGCTGTTGTCAACAGGACGGGAGAACCTCTCAGCGGCACGCTCAGTATTTCGGAGGGTAGAGGAATGTTCGTTGAAGGCGGCCAGATCCAACGTGAGATTTCAGATATATCAGACGCCGGTACGAAGTGGGCAGACATCGCGTTCCGGGGCGGCCTGGCGGAGCGGCGTCCCTTGAGCCAGGGGGTGGCGGGGCTGCAGTTCGCTAGAGGTCGGATCAGTCGTACGAGCGGGCTCTGGTGCATGCCTGCGCCCAGGATAAAGACTCCCCCGGCCCTCGATGGCCGACTCGACGATTGGAGAGGCGTTGCCCCGGCCTTCATCCACACCACGCGTCGAGCCTCAGGAGCATATGAGCTGATCCAGGTGCGACGGGGGCCGAACAGTATTGGGGATGAGAACGATATTGGTGCATCAACCTTTGCAAGGTGGGATGAGAAGAATCTCTATCTCGCACTGAAAGTGAAAGACGACGACGTTCAATTCCCCACCGGGCATCGAGGCCCCGGGACCGGTGACCACGCCATCATCAGTATCGATACGAATCTGATGGACGACCTTTTCGATCCCAGACAGAGCGAAGATGATTTCCTGATCCAGATCCGCATGGCAGGACACGAGCTTCAGGCCGACCTCATCAACAGCAAGAACGAATCGGCTAAACTGGAATCAGCCTACGCCAACATCAAGTCGGGCCTCGAGAGCGGCTTCGCCATCGAGATCGTCTGTCCCTGGGAGAAGCTCGGTGTTGCGCCAGGCGTTGGTCTGACTCTCGGTTTCGATACGACCGTATTCGATGCGGATGGATCATTCGAGGTGCAAGTGGAAGCGGCGTGGGCCGGATTCAATAAGAGCTACCGAAATCCGACGGGATATGGACAGTTGATTTTGAGGTAGTGAGGGATTCACGCCGGCCGCAACTGAAGCCTGTCAGCCCAAGATTCCCACTTCTGTCCTGACGTATTTCGTGGCGTCGTTCATGCCAAAGCCTTTTGAGCCGATCGGCACAAGATCGTCGTCCGCGTAAAACCTCAGTTCGTAGTTGAGGCGATACTCGCCAGTGTCGTCTTTGAACTGAAGGGAGTCGCCGTCCGGATCGAGTTCGAGGCATTCAAAGCTCTCGTTCGAGAACGCGTAGAGGTGAGTGCGCGCCTCGTTGCTGAAAACCACGTGGCATCCGTTTTCAAGTTCCTTCCGTTCCGGACGCGCCTGCGCGAAATGCATTCGGCCTTCGCGGCCTTCGTAGTGAAGCACATCTTCCTCGATGATTGGGTTGCCGCAGTGTTCCCGGTCGATCACAAAGATATCTTCTCGCTCGCGCTCACAAGAGATGAGATAAAGCAGCGTGGTTCTGGTCTGAACGAAGTGATGCCAGACATGCTCGACGCGATCGACCAGAATGTGAGGCGGGCCTTGAATCCAGCGACGGTCGTAAAACTTCGTTCCGCTCACACGCTGGGTGGATGTGTCGATACCCCAGCCGAGGGTTTTCGACGCGTGCGTGAGCGTCGGCCAGACGACCGGCGGCTCGAGCTTGTAGCCCCAGTTCTGAAATCCCTTGTATGGAGCGCGGCCAGAGAGAAACGTGGCCGCGTGGTAATCCTGCTTGAAGATGAAGTAAAGACCGTCTGCGCCTTCATCCACCGTGTAAAACTCGTGGCGTTCCGTTGGCTCGCAAAACCAGTTCGGATCTTCTAACGGCTCTTTGCCGTTGTGTTCCAGCATGGCCCAGATGTAGGGATGGCAAGCATGAATCGGGCCGCCCTTTGGGATCGTTGGTTTGTAGTGATTCTCGATCAGCCAACTGAAATGCGGCTGGTCTTCCGCGTAGCGTTCCATGGCAGGTATATAATCCGCCACCTTGGTCGGCCCACCGATAGCCACGCGTGTTGATGCGCCAAAGACGGAAGGGCTGCCTGACGGATCGGAGACGATGGTGTACCACCTCGCGCCTGCGGCCAACTGCTCATCGATGGTCCGGTCGCCGGACAGCACGCGATAGGTGTAAAGGTAGATGAATGAGGTGCCGGAGTAGTTTCCATCGGGCCCGGGCCCTTCATTGATCTGTCCATCGCGATTGAATACGCGGACCGGCTCGCGATGAAAATCGTGTCTGGCAATGCTGATGTAATTGGCATCGCTGAGGTAGCGACCCAACAGGCAGAGGACCGCGCACCGTACCGACCCGCGATTGTTGCGTTCATTACATGGCAGGCCGCAGATGGTGTCAGCTGCTTTGCGGGCCATGGCCCTGATGGCCTCTCTTTCAACGTCAGAGAGTTCATCATCAACCCAGAGCGCGGCCATGACGAGTGGCTCCACGTCCCAGGCAATTTCGAGGTTGTTCCGCAACGGATCGTTGTCCGGCCACTGTTCGTAGGGCTGCACCTTCTTATAGACGATACCGCCGCCCTGCTGCGTACGAGCAAACTCAGCCAGCCGCGCCCTGACGTGTTTCAAAAAGCTCTCGTCCTGATGAAACCTGCTGAGCGGATTCGCCCATGCAAATGCCAGCAACCCCGTCAGATTGGTGGAAACGCGCGCGGTGACATCCTCCTGCGTTTCACCATACGGCAGGGAATCGAAATCAAACGACTCCAGCGACTTTGCCAGATGGTGGTCAATCGCCTTCGAATAGAAGCGCGTCCGTCCGCAGTCGACGAAGCGTAATTCCTGGATGGCCTGTAACGGATTTTGGTCGCTTATCATTCTTTCTTTGGCCAACTGTCCAAGTGGATGGGAGGGAGGACAGACGACTTAAGAATATGAGTGGGGGCAAACCAAAACAATAAGGAAGCGCATCCTGATCCAGAAGGCCATCGCCCATCCTCTATCAACCATCAACCATTAACATCACATCCCGGATGGTGGACTTCAGCTTGCTTGGCTTAAACGGTTTGTAGATTATCCCATCGACTTCCTTGGTTTCGACGAGCGATGGCATCGTCTCACCGCAGAAGCCGGTAAGGATGATGACCGGTGTGCCTGGTCGGTGTGCTTTTACCAGCTTGGCGAGGTGGGTGCCGCTGATTCCTGGAATGGCCAGTTCCGTGACGACGATGTCGAAAGGCTGATTGATGAATGTTTCCAGCGCCTTCCTGCCGTCGTTCGATGCGTGAATCTCTATGTTTTCGCCTTCGAAGCTGCATCTGAACAGTTCCTGGAGTAATGGTCGATCCTCCACGAGCAATATCCTCTGGGGAACCAACAGAGATTCGGGAACCAAAGCTGTTGGGAAGATCTCGCCGACACCTTGACTCACTCCATTCGAAGAGAACTGGCTCATGTAGACCTCCTTTGGTTATTGCGCCTGTTTAGGAACGGCCTTCCATACGATGGAGACGCGCGCCTCCATGTAGTCCGACTTTTCTGCCCCGCCGAGCGGGGAGAGAGCCAGGGGCACAAAGGCCCGGCTCTCTCCTTCACTCTCGATTGGCTGCAGCTCCGCCGAAGTGTCGGCCTTGAGATTTATGACTTCCCCCTTTGTCTGATTCAGGACGTATTCGCCTGTCGTCCCTTTTTCCTCCTCCTGAGGATTTGGAGCGATCTTCAGTGCGGATTTCGCGGAATAAAGGATGCCGAGTTGCCAGTCTTCCGAGAGCCCGGCACGTGGAAAACGCCAGATCAGGTTCATGGTCTTTCCGGTCAGAACGGCTCGCAGCCGATAAGGCACGACCGTGGCGTCTTCCTTCTTTTCATTCTCTGTTTCGTCGTTCTTGACCTGCAGGCTGCCGGCGAAATGGATACCGGTAGCGCTTCGGGCAGGCGGCAACAGGCTCTTCGCTTCGAGAGACTGAGGTTGCCCTTCTTTTCTGGCCTGGAGCGCGAGCTCGGCAATCTTGCCGGATGTGAGGTGATGAATGGTCAGCCCGCCGGATTCCGTGAAATCCAGCCCGTATGAACCGAGGGCGACGGCGGGATTCCCGGGCGGCAGGAGGACGGTGTACCCCAGTCGGAAGGTCTGTCCCTTTGTAATCTTCTTATCCTTTACAGGGATGCCGAACCGGGCCCGGGCGACGTTCAAATTAAACGGCCTGTCGTCAAGAAGGTACCATAGGGTCCCGGCAGGTACCTTCATTTTGACGACAGGCACACAGGCCTTCAGGACTGCTAGTTCGGTCGCAATGAACCAGCCGACCATCTGGCCTTTTTCTTTTGTTGGAATTGGCACTATGCGCTTGTCGAATCTCAGCCGCAGCCCCTGCGCGAAAAATTCTTTGAGCGGCAGCTCAAACTCGGCACCGAGCACTTCGGATTCGATATCGACCAGTGCTTTCAGCTGATACTCGAAACGCAGCTCGTTCTTTTCACGAGTGACGCTCTGCTGAATCTCGAACAGCTTGCTGCGTTTGAGATCCTTGAGTGTGTTCGAAAACTTCAGCCCCGGTATATCCTCTGAGGAGGCCTCGAATGCGTCATCATTCGAGGTCCTCCTCATTTGAGTCCCCCATCGCAGCCAGCCCTTCTCGCGGAACGTGATACCTCCACTCAACAGGTCCTTTCCCCGCCAAGTCAGTAACCATGCGCCGCTGGTGGCAAATGTCATTGTGTTGTGGCCAGTCGCCAGATACGGAAGCCTGCCGTCTTCCATTACGAAGCCGCCGTTCGACTGTGCCGTGCCCCTTCCGAGCGCGCAGCAGACCAACAACACTGATATCTTCAGATTCGTTCTACCTCTGGCTCTGGTCATTCTCCCGGCCCCCCCTCACTGGAAAGCCGATCCATGACGAGTAACGCGCTGTCCCTCAGGCTGTCCTCTTCGAGGTGATCCGTGAGCAGTGTCAGCAAGAGCTGTTTTGCCACCTTGGGCTGTTCTTTCATCAGGGCTTCCGCCACTTTGAGCTGTCCATGGCTGACCTCGGTTCGAGCAGGATGAGCTTTTTCGAAACGGCTGAGGACTTCACGGGCCTGTTGATTCTTGCCGGTCCGGATCAGGCATATGATCTCGTTCAGATAAGACCAGGCGGATGCCGTTTCCGAAAGGCCAGCCTTGCGGGCCCTGGAGAAGTGGTTCACGGCATCGGAACAGTTGCCCTGATACACGAGAGCATTGGCGAGCAGGTAATGATCTTCAGGCTGCATGTTGTCCGGATGCTGTTGAGCCAAGTGGCGCATCGTCACCGCGAACGAGCCAAAGTTCCCGCTGTTTAAGAACTCTCTGGCTCGCGCCCTCAGGGCAGCCGATGAAGCGTTCGCCAGATTCCGAAGCGGACCGCCGATTCTTATGTGGGCCCCATCTGCCGGTTGCGCCTTGATCGCTTCGATCTGTTTCAGGTAGATCTTCTGGTCCGGAATGTCAGCGATGGCCGATGCCCAGCACCAGGCAAGCTGCAGGGCGTGCTCCTGTTGGAGGTTGGAAAACGAGAGCCGGACAAATCTGTTCAATCGCCGTCTGGCATTGGTCGATTCGCGGTGGAGCAGGCCGAAAATGGCGGAGGGTACTTTACCTTCGGCCCAGTGGGCGAAGGCCAGGATACTGGCTTCGACTTTGAGATACTCCTCCTCCCCCGTTCCGTCTTCCTCGACCTTCTTCAACGCTTTCTGAGCGGCCACGACTTTGCCAGCCAACTGGTTTCTGAAATTGCCGGGCCTGTAAGTTTCTTCCTCAACCCACTCAGGCAGTTTGATGAGATCCCCGAGACGGTCGATGAAGAGGCCGGAGATGACCGCGTTCGGGCTGGCGAGGGTGTCGATGTGGATGGTGATCTTTCGATGACCTTTGAGAGCGAATCGCTTGTACTTGCCGCCAAAAAAGTGGCCGGCCGTGGTGGTCAGGATGAGTTTCTTCGGCTCACGGGAAAGCAGGCGCAGCTTGTAGTCCCGATGCTGGGGCCAATCGATCTCAAAGAAATAGAGTGTCAGCAGGCAGAGCCCTTCCGGCAGATTGAGGTCGATAAACAGGCCGGGCGCTTTCTCTCCAGGTTTCCTTATCTCGCCGTGGTCGTCCCAAACGGATGCGATCCGGGCCTTGCCGTCCGGGGTCTGAAGCGCACGGTCGTCGGCCACCGTGTTCATGCGAGACAGCCAGGCGCGGTGCGAATCTTTTGGGTCGCCCGTATAGCCGCGCAGGTGAACGGGCCACCCCGGCCCGCCGAAGGTTGATTTAGGGGACTCCGCGCCTAAGAGCGCGTAAGCATAGCCGCCGTACTGGCCGACCCAGTTGCCGCGAGTCCAGGTATCGTCGGCCAGCATGCCGGCGAACCGCTGGGCGGATGCGGAAGGTGTGAGGAGGAGGAGGACGAGGGCCGCGAGGAAGGGCCTCTTGCTCTTGATCTTTATCGTAATCCTACTCGTAATTCTGATCCTGGATTCTTCGCTCTTCGTAAAATGTCTAGGTGCATCGAGGAACGGAAGGGCCTCAAGCTTAGAAGAGGAAGAGAGATTAAGAGTAAGGATTGAGGCGCTCGTTTTCGCTCCGGATTCAGAATCACGCCACCGGGTAATCCCGGAACAGCCCCACGAGCACTCCCTTGATATCGAGTTCGAATTTCTTTCCCTCGAACTGGTACCTGCCGCCCTTCTGTTTGACCATGATAAGTGTATGGAGCTGGGGATCGTTCTGTTTCGCCGGCTGCAGGATGACGGCCTCCTCGGTTTCGAGGAAGGTGCGAACCATGCAGATGGATGAGTCGGGGCCGGCGACCTCGCAGCAGACGATGGCGCCATGCAGGGGCTTGATTCCAGGTTCAAAGATGCAGTAGTCATCGATCTGTATTTCCAATTCCATGCTGTCGTCACCGGCCTGCAGAGCGAAGCGTTTCTCTCCGTAGATTCGTTTCGGGACTTCCAGTGACTGCCTTGGAATGAGGGAAGCAGGCCATTCGAATCTGCTCAGGCCCACAGCTCCCATTAAAGGGATCACGAAGCCCTCCAGAGCGACCGGGTCGATCACGCTCGGAAGAGCCACGGGATCCTCCGTCATTAAATCTTCAAAAGAGCATTCCAGGATTTCCGCGATGCGGCGGATGGCGTCCTGCTTCGGCTGAGTTTTTCCGGATTCCAACTCAGAAATCGCTCGTTGGCTGAGGCTGAGTGCCTTAGCGAGGTCTGATTGTGTGAGCCGTCTGGCTTTCCTGAGTTGCCGGACTTTGTCTCCAAAGGCCATGAGTCTACATCTCCGTTAGAGGTTTTCAATATAAATATGGGATATACGAAAAACATACCAAACAATTCGCTTGAATATGCGTATAAAAAGTATAAAGTAGCGTATACGTTTTATATACGCCTCGCTCACTCCTGTTAGGAGGGTCCCATGTCTATTTCATTTCGCAATCCTCGATGGCTTCTATCATCGCTGCTGCTGCTTGCGATTCCTTTTCTTACGTTTGACTTCAATCCGGTCTTTGCGGAGGAAGAGGTCGAAGAGCCGGCAGAGAATCCTGTCCCCGAGGAAGGGACTGAGGATCCATTGACGGCAGCTCCGAAAACGGAACTGGCCCCTGGCCAGGTTTCACCGTCCTTTCTAAAAGCCCGGCGGAACTCGAGCCGTACGCTCCTGGCCTCAGACAGAGAGGCATGGGCCGTCTGGCGCTTTCAGGACTACGTGGTCTTTGCCGAGGCATCACTTCTCAAAGAAAAGGATGCCGGGGATCGGGTCAGGGCTGTCGTGGCTCTGATGGTCCAGCAGAAGGATGCCAAAAGCAACCGGATGCTGGTGATTGAAAAGACCCAGCCAGAGCTTAGAGCCGCATGGCTGAAAGATTCCGAGGCTGCGCAAATGGCTGAGAAGTATGCGAAGCTTATCAAGAACGCAATCCCGCTGAACTGAATGGTTCTTGCCGTGGGAGGTGCTCTATCGGGCCTGGAGGGCCTGATTGACCACGCGGGGCAGGTATCGAAGCTGGATCGGCTTCGATACCGCCATATCGGCCTGGCTGAGCTCAGCGGCTTGAGACCACTCTGACCAGGACGTCAGAAGAATGACCGCTGGTGCGTCCGGCAGCGCTTTGGCCAATTCTGTCAACGACTGGATTTGGCTGAGAGAGAAGCCACCATCCACCATCAACAGATCCCAATTCTCTTTTAAGCGCGATTCCGCTTCGTCCGGGGCATTGATGTGCGTGACTTCGTGTCCATGACGCACAAGAGTCTGCACCATGATGCCCGCAGAAGCGGATGAATCATCTACCAGCAGAATCCGAGCCTTTTGAACGGGCCGACCACTGGAGCTTTCCGGTTTCTGAGTCGCGTTCGGCAGTTCCACGCGCACTTCGGTCAGGCCGGCCTGGCTTACCCAGGTGAGCATGCCTCCGAGCGGTTTGAGAATCGCTTGGGCAACGGTAAGTCCCATACCTTTGGCATTTCGCTTCGTGGAAAAAAATGGCTCGTCTGCCCTGCTTTGGGATTCTTCGGTAAAACCGGTGCCATTATCCGTAACCGTCACCCAGGCATTGCTACCTGCTATTCCGCCGGCGACCTGTATCCGCCGATCCTTCTTGCCCTGGGTTGCTTCCCACGCGTTCCGCAAAACTTCTTCGATGGCCTTCTGCAGCTCCAGCGGGCCGCATTCAACCTGGACAGGCCTGACATCCGGCTTGACTGGATGATCTTTAAGACCGTTCACGTGCCCGATTGCGGCCTCAACAACATGGCCGAGCTCACAGAGCTGGAGTTGTTCCTTCTGCGGAGAGTAATTCAGGGCCTCGACCGCATTTGAAATCTCGAGTCCCCGCCGCAGCGAGTTCTGCAACTCCCGGAAGTGGTTTGCGGCCCCGTTGACGTGCAGCCAGTGGCTGGCCTGTATCTGGCCTGTAAGGCTGGTGAGGGTTCTGCGAAACTGCTGATTCAATGCCTGCGATATGTCTTCGGTCTGTCGCACGTCCGATGTGGCAGGTGATTCCTGGGACGCGCTTTCGAGGGCTGCTCCGGCATGGAGCGCGAGAACTTCGAGCATGTCGCAATCTCTCTGAGAGAAGCGGCCGATTTCGGAACGGTTATCCAGATAGATGACTCCCAACACTCCGCTGCGAAAGGTCATGAGCGGTGCGCAGACCGCGGAGAGTAGTTCGAGCCGCCGGATGCTCTGGCTATCGGCAAAATGCGGATCATCGAGGGCATCACAGACCAGAAGGGCGCGGCGTCGCCGGATGGCTTCATCGACGAGGCTCGTGCTGATCTCGTCTTTTGGCGCATCGATGGTCGAGCCTTCGAGGGTCTGCGCGAATTTGTAAACGTGCCTGTCATTTTCGAAAAGGATCAAAAATCCCCGTTCAGCTTCCAGATCTAAAATGAACCGGCTGATGAGGAATTTGAGGAGCGGCTCGACTTCATCGAAATCGTGCAGAGCCCTGCTGAACGCGAGAGTTTTATCGAGATCGCTGACGGTTTCAGGTGTCATAATGCGACTTGGGCGATGGCGGAGGACAGGAGAGGCAGCCGACTTGTGGCGGTTACGTAATTCTCCCAGTCCAGTTCGTTTTCAAACTGGTGGCGCATGGAGTCAAGCAGTCGTCGGCCTTCCAACTGGTAGAGATAGGCATAACGATTTCGCCCCAGCGCCTGCTGGCACGCGGAGAGCATGGCGTCTGCCTGCCAGCAAAGGTCTTTCATGCCGCCTTTCCTCGCCCTTTCGACGCATGGGTTGAGGTACTGGATTGCGGTTTCGAACATTTTCCTTTCATGGCAGATCATGCCCAGGACCAGGCGGGCCTCTGTTTGAAGGACCCCATGGTGAATGCCGGCAGCGATGTCCAGAGCTATCTCAGCCTCCTTCAATGCGGCCGGCTGAGTAAACGAAAGCTGCCGCGCCAGTTCCAGACGGAGATACGATTCTTCGTACCTGAGATCATCCTGGACAGCCCTGGAGATACACCGGCCCAGTAGCTGGCGCGCTGCCCGAGGGTCCCCGATAGCCGCGATATATTTTGCCCTGAGGTATTCCACATACATCACTCTCACTTGTGCCTCATCTTCACTCATCACTTCCTCGATCCAATCCAGGAGGGACCCAGCGCTGCCCAGGTCCCCAATAAGAAGGGACAATTCGGCTTCGACTACCCTGGTCTGCCTCAATAGTTTCGGGTCAAGCCCTTCAATCTGATGAACCCGCTCGAGAGATTCCCGGGCGGCGGCATATCGTCCCTGCTTGAGCTGGGTAAGGGCAAGGGAGCTCAAGGCATTCGCCTGTGGCACGAGAGCCTTGGCGGATCCATAGATTACCAGGGCACGCGTGTTCAGAATCTCTGATTCGTACAAATCGCCTTTGGTAAAACAGACGTTGGCGATGTTTCGGGTGGCCAGTGCGGTCTTTTGGAAGTGGCCGAAGCGCTGATAAAAATCCATGGCCTCACGGTAAAGGCATTCGGCTTCAGCATAGCGAGAGGACATAAACGCGATATTCGCACGCTTGCTGTTCGCTCTGATCTTGCCCGTCCTGTTGCCGGCCTTGCTGTATTCATTGCGCGCCTTTTTGTACCAGTAATCTGCTTCCCGGTATTCACCCATGGCGTAGCTCGTGCTGCCCAGGTATTCGTAAACATAAGCGATAAATCCCGGATCGTTGCGTTGGCATAATGACAGATGTTCCAGGAGCCCTTCCTTTGCCTCTCTGTAATTCTCTTTCTTGATGAGGAAATGGAGTTCTGAAATCTGAAGCCGAACCATATGGACACTCTCGGGCCTATCTTTGAGGAGAGAGCGGGCCTGGGCGAACAAGGCTTCAGCCCTTTCGTGCCGCCCCTGAATCGCGTGTTTATCGGCAAGTTTGCGGAGTACGTTGCTTCGTATTTCGGGGGAGAGATTGCAGGCCAGCAGATCTTCATACATCTGGATCGCATTCTCAGATTCACCCATCCAGGATACGACCAGAGCAAAGTCCATCGCGGTCTCTGCATACAATTCCTCGCCCTCATCCATGATTTCCAGCAGGACGCGGTGCAGCCGCATCGCAGAATGATAGGCCGAAGTCTGAAATTCACGCCGAGCAGCCGGTACGCCGTATCGGATAGCCTTGTCCTTGTCACCCGCGGAGATGAAGTGCCAGGCAGTTTCCTCCAGCCGGCTCTTCTCGCTGGTTTCATTGAACTCCCCAGCCAGCCGGTGAAGGCGCCGTTTCTCCTCTTCGTCGATGGTTTCATAGACACTGAGCTGAAGCTCGCTGTGAACAAACTCGTACATCCCGGGCCCGGTACGTGACTTAGCCAGAATGCCCTTCGAGCAGAGGACAATGCCTGCCGCCAGCGCATCGGAATATTCGATCTCGAGAATGTGCCGCATCTCCTCAATCCCGGCGGGCCGCCCAACGACCGACAGGGCCTGGATAAACGATGCCTCTGCCGGCTCAAGTCCACGTATGCGCTGGAGGATCAGTTCACGCAGACCGGATAACTCGATGGTTTCCAGGGCCGCACCCAGTTGGGACCATGCATTCGCATTCTCGGATTCGATTACCCGATCGAGAATGAGACGGAGATACAGCGGGTTCCCACCGGACTTTTGCCAGATGGAACGGGCAGCCTCGCCGTCCACCACATCGTCGTTCAGGATGCGGGAAGCCAGCCCGACCACATCATCCAGACCCAATCGATTGAGTGGGCGAACCATGCACCAGCCGCCCTGTTCGAGCTCGTTCGCAAGAACCGCGACAGATTCGTTCTCACCTTCACGCATTGAAGCGCACATGAAGATGCGTCTCCCACGCAGAGAGCGGACCACCACGCTCCAGAGGCTCAACGCCTCCCGGTCTGCGAGATGAAGATCTTCAAAAACCAGCAAAGTGGGATACTGCGAACAAAGCTGGATCAGTCGAGAACTGATCGTATCCCACCGCTGTTGAACTGCGTCCGTTGCATTGATTAATTCCTTATGCGTCTCCTCCGGCTTTCCGTCTTCGTGGATGGCTTCATAGAAAGGGCCGTATGAATCTTTATGCTCAAAGCCGAACCTGATTTTCACGTACGCGCATCCGGCCTGCTGGGCGAGAATGCGGAACTCTTCGAGCAACCGGCTCTTACCGATGCCCGCCTCGCCACTGAGCAACCAGCTCGAAGGAACTGCCTTCCCCGCCAGCAGCGCATCGAGTGTCTCTTCAAAATCACGAATTAGATTCTCGCGGCCGATGATGAACGGGTATGGCGGCTGAGCGGAATAAGACTGAGCCTTCTTATCCTCCTCGGTCCGAAGATTCAGATTTGCGCAGACATCATTGAAAATCATGACACTCGAACAGCGTTCATCCATCGACCACTTGGTCATACTGGCAATCAATTCCGCCAGCGAGGCGTGCAAGCCGGCATGGGCCATTCGATCCAATTGTCCTGCAATCGAATCAGAATCAAACTTGATGTCTTCGCCAAGATAGTGCGACGCAAGAATTTCAAAAAAGACAGCTCCGAGCGAGTAAATGTCCGACCGGAAATCAATGATCCCTTTCTCAATCTCCGGCGCCATGAATCGGCGCGTCCCGCCCAGCAACGCTTTGTTAAGGGACTCCGCTTGTTGCGCCATCCCCAGGTCAAACCACTTCACAGAAGGCATGCTCCCGTTCACGACCATGAGATTCTCAGGTTTGACGTCCCCGTGAATCCAGCCCTGAGTGTGCAGGTAGTCCAGGCCGAGGCACGCCTTACTCAACCAGCTTGCGATCTGTTTGACGCCGGCCGCCAGGCTGGCCTCACGGATGGACTTGCCATTCAGATGCTCCATGGTGAAGACTGCCAGCCCGTCATCCGTACGCCCGAAATCATAGGTCTCCACCAGATGCGGGTGCCTCAGCCGCGCCAGCAGTCCGAATTCATTCTCGAGCTGGCTTAATCCTGAAGAGCTGGACGCGGCCGCCTTCAGCGCGAACTCGCTCTCCCCTTTGCGAATGAGATAAACATTGCTGTGACGGCCAGAGCCGAGCAGTGCCCTGGTTTCTGACTGTTGCGCCACGGGGATGTGGCTGAAGTCCGGCAGCGTCTGCTTGCCGTTTGAATTTTCCTGATGCATGAATTCGCCTGATGGTTGCCACGAATGATTAGATTCTAGGGACTCGCTCCTTCAAGGCAATGTCCAAGCTCAGTCTTCTGATTGCAGAAAAGAGGGCCACGGATGAAGAGAACCGCGGATGAACAGAACCGCGGATGAACAGAACCGCGGATGAACAGAACCGCGGATGAACAGAACCGCGGATGAACAGAACCGCGGCCCTCTTCCTGGTTTTCATCCGTCGCCCTCTTCATCCGCGGCCGGACGCTTCGAAATCAGATGGCTGTAATCGTGCTTGGGCACGTAACCCAGAAGCCGGCGGGCTTTCCCCACGCCGTATTGCTCGTGCGCCCATTCTGCCGAGATCTGAAAAAACTCGTATTTATTTGGCAGAGATTCGACCTCCAGCGCCAGCCGAAAAGCCTGTCCTGCATCTTCAGGATGAGCTCTGCACGGGATGCTCGCCGGCTGGTAACTGGTCACCTCGCTAAAGCCCATATATCCGAACGCGATCACCTGAATGTCGTGCCGATCTGCAAAGACCTTGCACGTCTCGTTCGCAAGAAACTTGGTCATGCTGTAGATGCCTGTCGGTATCCGCCGGGGCGCACGCTCATCGACTGGCCAGTCATAGTGGTAACCATCCGGAATCCCCATGAACATCCCGGTGGGCGACGTCTGAATGAACCGCTTGATTCCGAGCTCTGCTGCAGCCTTGAGCGCGTTGTAGCATCCAAGAAAATTGACTCGCCAGCTCTGGACCCGGTCATTTCTGATGACGGTCGAATTAAGAATGGCATCCATGCCTCGTGCCGCCTCAAGCACCTGACCCGCATCGGTGACATCCACCTGCACACACTCATGAAGATCGCCAGCGAGAGGATTGAGGTCCGCAAGCCGCAGCTCGTGTGTGTCTTCGAAAGCGTTAATGGCTGACTGGGCCACCGGACCACCAGCGCCGAGGATGAGGACTTTCATGGGGGTTTTTCCTGAATGCTAACCGATTGCAGCGCTACGAGGCGCGATTAGCCACCAGGAATATAGAGACTCCTGTCTGTGACCGGCAATTCTACCCGCGCGCCTCCCTGAAGGTGAGAGTGTGCGAGTCCGAACTGAACCTCGACGTCCTGCATGGTCACATCAATGTTGCCCTGGGTGCGTTCGCCTGTTTCAAGCTCGTGAATGATTCCGCGAATCGTCCGGACTGTGGGGCTTTCGCCCGTCGGCTGAATGATGGTTTCTTCAATCGATGTCGATTTGCGATTGGCGCGGCGGATTCGGAAGTCGGCACCATTCTCCCAAGCGTGCGCGCGACCTTCGGTGCCGACCACTTCGACATCGTAAGATCCGGCAGGAAAGAAAACTCCTTCTACTCCCCCTTCGTAACCAACGCGAAAGAAGCTGACCAATGGATCGGCGATCTCCTGGCCTTCCGGCGGCAGGAACCGATTGCCATCGGGATCGAACGCCGGGTACTGGCGAGAGCCTTTCTGATCCTCTGAACTCGGCTC
>Ga0187827_10004188_pt1 | contig 17911 bp, 20 predicted proteins | sample ETNtaG_39_FD_167969 | JGI IMG/M metagenome (GOLD analysis project Ga0187827, IMG submission 167969) | Marine microbial and viral communities from oxygen minimum zone, Eastern Pacific Ocean - ETNP2014_SV_150_PacBio MetaG (Illumina Assembly) | ecosystem: Environmental > Aquatic > Marine > Hypoxic... | reverse complement strand
CCTTAGTTTATTTCTAGCATAATTAGACAATTTTATGTTTTCATCTCTGTTCCAAAAATTTTTATTATATAATTCCAATTTAGTCTGGAAAATATTTAAACTGTATTCTTGATTGATTGAAAATATTGGTCCATTTCTTCTCTGATTTCTTTCAAGCAAATCTTTATCAAAACCTTCTTCAAAGACATACAGTCCCTGACTTTCCCCATTAATTTTTAAATAAATGAATTCGTATTTTAATTTAGTTAGTCCAACTTCCTTGGCAAATTCATGGAATAACCACTCGTGAATATAATTTCTAGCACGGGGTTTTATAAGAGAAAACTTTTTAATACCTTTTATTTTTTCAACACCTAATGCTTTGATTGCGTACGAAGATTTATCTTTCTCCTCAAAATGAGTAATCCTATCTCCTTTCAATCTTAATATTATAGGAATTTTTTGATCCTTATAAACTGCAGACCCCTCAACTTCACTAAATTCTTGATTTTCAGATCTCATGCCTTTAATGGAATTGTTAACTATTTCTTCTCTATTTTGTTCTAAAATAATTAAATTTTCATAAGGTAAATCAATATTCATTTCTTCATACTTGAAAAAAAAACTTTTAAAACCCTTAAATGTTATTTCAAAAATATGAAGATAGTTATTTAATCCATTTTTGTACATCCTGTTGAGAAAATCATTTTTGTTATTAATCCATATTCCTGTATTAAAAAAAATTGAAAACAAGAAAACAATTAGCAAAATACTAATTATAAAATAAAATCTAAAAAAATTATTAAAACTAATTTTTTTTTTTTTGGAATATTCTTTTATGATCATAAACTATAATGAAAGCATACTTTTTTTTGCTAACATTATTTTTACTTTGCTATCGAACTTTTTAACCGTTTCGGTAATTTCTCCAACATTCTTGAAATTTTTTGGTTTTAAATCAAGATTTAATGTTGTTTGATTTTCTGTCGAAGACAATGAAATAAATTTAATTTGCAAACACATCGGATTAATTTTATTTATTACTTCGTCTATTTCTTTATCTGAAATTCTCTTATTGAAAATTATACTTGAATTTAAGATTTCTTCGTCAGCAATCTTCTTTTTTTTCCAATATAAACTAAAAATTATTATGATAAGAATAGCAAAAAGTATTCCTATTAATGTTATTTTTAATTGGCCTGCCCCACAACCTAAGCCTGTTGCTATGATTAGAAACAAGTATATTAATTCCTCGGGTTCCTTTATGGCGGCTCTAAATCTTACTATCGAAAGTGCACCAACAAGGCCAAGGGAAAGAGCGAGAGATGATTTTACTATAGTAATAACTAGAGCTGTTGTGATGCCTAAAATAATAAAATTTTTCGAAAAATCAAATTTGTTTGAGAGCGATGTTGAAAATTTTAAATAAGTAATTTGTATTATAAAACTTAGAAATCCAGCAAGTATCAGGCCTTCAACAAATGTAATAAGATTAATTTGAATCTGCTCATTCAGAAAAAAGTTTAAGTATTCTTTGTTCATATTTAGTGATTTATACTATCAAATGTATAATTTCCATATAATGGACTTTGTTAATTAATTGTCAAACTTTAATCAATAGCTATTTTTATTATATTCTAGTTATTTGAAATTTCTTAGAAAAAAATTGGTTTTATTAATAAGATTTCTCCTTCAGGAGAAACTAAAATTTTCAAATAATTATCTAATCTTTTATTACCCATTCCTGTAGCAATAAAATATAAATTATTTTTTCTTTCGCAAAATATTATAGTTTTTTCTTTTAAAACTCCGATGTCACCAGCAACAAAAAATATTTTGATTTTATTTTCTAAATTTTTAAATAATGAAATTACGTCCCCAAAATTACTCTTAGAAAAAAAGTCTTTATTAACATTAGAGGTCACTTTTTTTCCTATATAATTTTGCCATATTACATGGTGAGTAATTATGAAAATATTTTTAATATCTTTAACTTTTTTTAGTTTAGTTTTTAAAAAATTCAATTGATCTTGGGAAATATTTCCAGGTTCAAATGTACTATCTAAAACAATAAAAAGATTATCATTTATAACTGTTTCTTGGTAATTTTTATTAAATACTGAAAGAAATTCATTTCGACCCGTTTTGTTTGTTAATGCTAAACCAACATCATGGTTTCCTGGCGCTACATACAACTCGTTAAAAAAGTTGTTTAATTCTTTTTTTACTTGAAGAAAATATATTTTATTTGATTTTTTAACAATATCACCGGCTAGAAATATAAAGTCGTATTTTTCCACCATCGTTTCGGTTAGATGATTTAAAAATTTTGGATATGTGGATAAATTTTCACCGTCAGGATATCCATAAGTATGTCCCGCGATTATAATTTGTTTAGCAATTTTTTGATTTTTTTTATCAATAAAACAACTTGAATATTTCTTAACAAGATAATTTTTTTTTATGTAAAAAAAACTTTTTTTAACACTTTCTTTTCCAGCAAAATCAATTCTTCTTACATAATCTATTTTAATTATAATAAATAATAAAACTATTATAATAAAAAAGGAAATTACAAAGAAAAATTTTTTCATGCCCAATGATACCTCAAAATTAACACCGAGTCTTGCGCCTATATCCGTAGGAATTGTTTATTGATATAGGTCAATGCGATACCAGCATCATCCTTAATTTAGCTTTTTATTTTTTATAGCTCTTATTGCTTCAGCTACCTTTGGAAATTTATTTTCATCAACGCCAGAAATAGGAGCTGGTTGTTCTTTGTAAGAGCCTACATCTATTTCAACAGAGCCATCATCTTTCGGTCTGTCGCCATAACCATAACCGACAAATGGACTAGGCTGACTGGAGAATCCATCCTTACGTTCTCGCCACTCGGCTGCAGAAGATCTCCAACGCATTCCTGAAAGTGAAAGATTACTTTTACTTGGAGCTGTATCTGTGCTGCGAGCTGCGCCTAAATGTTTCCACCTTCTCTTACCATCCGCTTTTCTCTCTTCGTTAATTCTTTCCAACGCACTTCCAGCATATCTCCCTCTGTAAGTGGCTTTATTTTTTCGTAACTTGATAGCGGCTTCTGAAGTTAAAGGAATGCCAGTAGAGCTAAATCCTTTTTTATTTTTGTAACCGATAACGTTGTTAAATTTATTCTGAAATCCTTTTTTATTTTTCTGATCTTTTTGAAGTTTGTTATAGACACTTCGTAATTGATCTTTCCATCCAGCCATTAGTTTAGTTTATCCTTTTTCTTCACGGGTCTAAAAATCGCTTTAACTTTCCCGCTCTCGAATTGTTTAGTGTCCACTTCCAGATCATGCTCACGATTATATTTTTTTTCTTCTTCTGTAAGCTCTGGATTTTCCGTGTCTATTCCCATAGCTTCCGCAGCCTGCTTCATACCATACAAGCCTACATAGGCACGCTTCCAATGGACTGCCCATCTCCACGCTTCTTCAGTTTTTTTAGATTGTTTTATGATCGTAGCATCTCTTGATTTGATGCAGTTCCATAACCGGTTGTTAAGTTTTTCCAGATCTTTATAGAGCAGGCGATCCCTGCAGATGGCAGGTTTTTTATTCATGCCTTTAACCTTACGCATAGTAACTCCATCTAGATCCAGTCATGTCTAACAATGCTGCGCGCTGCCAATAATATTTCTGCAGGCTGCGCCAATAACAAGACAGCTTTGTAGAAACTTGTCGACCATCTATCATAATCTTACACTCTCTCTGACAAGCTCCAAATACATTTTCAAATAGTCTATTTAAATAAGAAACATCTGAAACATTGAAAGCTGGCTTATTCCGCGCTTGATTTATAGGTTGTTTCACATTTTCTGGCAGTTCAAATTGAAAGTAACAATTAACCCAGTGATGACGTGTGGTTTCATCTAATTTGAAAGCGTTTGAAACATTGAAAGTCATGATCTTTTAAAATCCTTCCCTCTTTTGATAAACCATTTAGCATTGCCAGTTGTAGCTTTAGGATTTGCTTCAAGCCAGAAATTATAGCCATCTTCATACTCAATACCTGTAGATGCCATCCCTCCTTTTTTAGAATCCTGTTCTTGACCTCTTAAACCATTAAATAATTTTCTTCTAACTCTTGTCTTGATGGTGTTATCTGGCACTTCTTCATTGCCATAATCTGCTTCATCCACGATTAATACTTCAACAACTTTATTTGCAGAAATAGAATCGGTATCTTTTTCTTGTGCCATCATTGCTTTAATGGCAGGAATTTTAGTTTTAACCCATGACTCGTTAGCAGCAGCCTTCAGTTTGTTTCTAGATTTATGAATTTTATTTAGATCAGTTGTAGTTAACACCCCTAGCTTTTCTTTTTTTTCTTTACCTGTTCTAGGATCTGTTACATCTAAAACAACTTCCTGCTTTAGTACCCAGTCGCAATCTTCACCAACAAGATTATAATTAGATTTACCTTCTATCAACGCAGCATATTGCGTAAATAAATTTCCATGTGGAATATAATCTTTAAAAAAATGCTCAAAGAGCTTCCTTGTCATTGGCTGCATACCAATTACAAATCTGGCAGCTGCTACCAGTGACGATGCTCCTCTAGCACTAAACATTGCATTTTGATGATCGATAACTAATTCCTTCTGCATAATGTCCACCATCGAAAGTTTATTAGTATGATGTCCTGTTAGCATCGCTCCATCTATCTCTACAGCTATGGGTATCAAATAATCTTTTACATACCGCTCCATCTTCTCATTCGAGTTTTCTTCATAATTTCCTGTAGCAAAATTGATCAAAGGATCTAAAATAATATATTTAATATCATCATCCAGTAATGCACGTTTCAGCTGGTGATATTGGAGTGTTGGTTTTGCATCAGATAATGTAAATCTAACAAGCTTTAAATCAGATTCTAAACCTCTGTAAAAAATCTTATGTTTATTGCCTACTGGCTGCATAAAATGCTGTTCGATGGCTTTAATTCTCAATCTGATTTCATTGTGCGTTTCTTCAGCAGCTACAATTAAAACATTGCCAGTTTCTTCAGCAATTACCTGCTTTCCACAAATAGATCTGCCTGTAACAAGTCCATAAGCAATCATGTGCAAAAGCATTGTTTTACCAACTCCTGGTTGACCTGCTAGCACTGTTAAACATTTTCTCATCAACCAACCTGGAATTACCCATGGTCGAGATTCTAAAACCTCATTGCCAGTGTATGTATGCAGCTTCAATGGCTCGATTTTTTTCCAGCCAGTGCAATTAAAAATCAGTTCTTCAAGTTCTTTGCCTTCAGATTCTGTAAAATAGTTATTTTTAATTAATGTTTTATGACCAGGAATTTTTTTTGTTTTTGTTAGAAGATTTTCAATCGATTTTTTTCTATCGTGCCATCGTTCTGTTACATCAATAATTCTTTCTAGAAATGAATAGATCCACTCCTTCTTTCCTTTTTGCCAGTGTAATGTGCCAGCTACTATATTCCAGTAATCATGTCTTGCTCCAGCGGCAGGTGCCTTCTCAAATAGAGCTGCAGCAAGTGCAAGCTCATTACAACTTCTTTTTAAATCTTTAAATGTAACTTTTGCAGGATCTGCAGTTCTATAAAATCTGCAATAACCGCCACCATCTGTTTCGGCATAAGTACCATTACACATACTGTAATGATTATGAGCTCTTATTTCTAAAATAGTTCCTTCAAGAGTATATTTTTCTCTGCCATACTCTGCCGCTAAATCTGTAACGTTAAATAAATGATGCGAATGTGGTGTTGTATTCCTGCCAAACGTTACACCAGTGTATGGTAAAAATACATTTACTAAACTAAATATTTTATTTTGATCTTTGTATCGTTTTAAAAAATCAATATCGATATCTACGATATTTCCAAAGCCAGTTCTAATATGATAATTCTTTTTATCTGTAGCCGCAGCTGCAGAAGGAAATTCCTGTTTATTTTTCCAATGCCCATTTATGCCTTTGACGCCAGCGGTGTGTGCGAAGATATCTACATGGTGATTTTTAATCAGATGTGTTATAACCTTCGTATCAATATGAAATGGCTCTGCTTTTGTGGAGCCATTTTGTTTAATAGTCATCTATTATCTCAATTCATTTACAACTTTATTGTCATGGAGCGTTTTCATGATCATGTCCATAGGATAGAAAATTCTTCTGCCTATTCTGCAATACATGAATAAACTTCGACTTTTTGATCTTTGTTTGCGTAAAGCTGCATCCGATTTCAATCGTAAGATTTCTGCTAACTGCTTTGAAGTGAGCAGCTTACAATTTTCTTCTATAAGCCGCTTCACTTCACTATCTTCAAGCAAGTTAGATCTTCTTACTACAACCTTCACACTTACTTTTTTTTCTGCCACTGCTTTTTTCTCCTTACCTTTTTTTCGTCATAGTTTTTCATTAAACACATGCATGGTTTAATTTTTACATCTGCGCTCCTCTAGATTTGAATCGCTTATCACACGATTGTATCGATTTTCTGGATTCGACAGGATGCACTACCACTTGTAACGTTGCAGCTCTTGTTTGGATCAGTAACTATTCCCATTGGATCATTACCTTCCATCCATACTCATCACTAGATAAATTTCTAGATGAAGCCGATGGTTGTTTTTTATCCCTTTGTAACTGTTTGTAGAAATCTCATAGGTGGTGAGATCTATTTTTTAAGTGGGGCTCATGCATGATTAATGTAAGACTGCTCCTACAGATATCCAAAGCCCCACTGTCGAGTAGAAAATCGACAGTTAAACTTACTAAAAATAATTATGTTTATGAAATCTCATGTATAATGAGATTAGCGCTTACCTTTGAAACCTTTAGCTTCTTGTTTTTTAATTGCGTTAGCAATGTAGCGCTGCTGTTTTACGCTACCATCAAATTCATAATTTGTTCTTACAGGCAGCTTCAATATTCTTCGCCATCTAGTTATAAATCTTTGTAGTGTTACAACAGATTTAAATTTAGGAATTTTTGTTACTTTATAAAACCGCTGCAGGTATGAATGGTGAAATAAGTTAGCAGCTCCGCCTAGTTTTTTATTAAAATTAATTAATCTCATGACTAGAGCAGGATGGATTCCTCTGGCTGGTTGTAGTCTTGATTCAACTGCATCCTTTCCTGCGGCTGTCAGTGCCTTAAATGCATGTTTATGATTATAACCAGCAAGTTCATAAGCAAGCGCCACATTTAACCATTTTCTTTTTTCCAAAGACGCTTCAATATGTTTATCTCCCCTAGGCAAATGATATCCGAATTGTCGAAAGACATCTCTTACTACCGACCAATAATGTGTGCTAGAAATAAGTTTAGAATTTAACTTATAAAATTTCTTACGCGGTGTCGGATATGTTGTTGATTTTTTCTTTATTTTTTTGCGCTTTTTTTTGCTCATCGTTTTTCCACTCTATATTTGTTTTATTATCTAGATGTATCCTCCGCAAGTATTCTTCTTCACTCTCTTGACTAGGATCGAATATTTTTATCATTATACCTCCTCAATAGCTGAAACCCAGTGCTGATCTTCGAAGAGATCATGACCTCTTCTGCCTACTTCATAACCTTTTACTGCAGCATCGGCTGCAGCTTTGTTATTACGCGCTGCTATAGGAATGTTATAAACTTGCTCGACTTTAATTTTTACAACATATTTTCTTAATCTATTTTTTGTCATTTTTACCTCCTGTAATAGCAACTGGTTTAATGCCAACACGACTTGCTCTTGGTGAATACATGTGATCTTTTTTAAGCTTCCTCTTATCAGCATTGTAGTAGTGATCTTGAGTTACCTTCAAGCTGCTATGGCGCATGCGTTCAGAAGCGGCTTCAATACCTTCTTCACGACCGAAATGCGTTACAAACGTTTTACGAAGATGCTTTAAGGTAAAGAGATTTTTATACTTATAGAGCTTCCTTTTTTTTCCATACTTACCACTGCTGGCTCTAACAAGCTTTCGAGTTGCTAATCCAAAATCATAATGAAATCTTACCAGTTTAAATCTGAAGGAATCGTTTGTTATAGATAGATGCGGTCTTTCAAATTGTGGAAAGACAAATTTACTACCAGCCGCCCATGTATGCTTCTCACGTTTCAACTCATCTAGCTTTTGCAGAATCTGCGTAGCTTCCACAGTGAGATCTACATCAGCTGCTTTACGATCTTTACTATCGATTATGTGCAATCTTCCAGAATCTAATTCTAACCAGCCAGTGCATCCTCGCTTTTTCTCCAACTCAAGATTATCTGGCTCTTTCCAATGCAAACCGAAAAGATCTGATTGTCTTTCTCCAATCTCCAATAGCAATAAATAGAAGGTAAGAAAAAAGGGATCACGCCATTGATTGTTTATGATGTAATTTCTAATCTCTAATACCTGCTCTACCTTCAGATATTTTTTATCGTATTTAGGCGGATACTTTGCAACTCTTATGCATGGATTGTTATTACCTTTGAACAAGCCATCTTTAGCTTTTTGCATATCAAATTCAAAAGCAACAGATAGTGCAGCAAGTGCATGATTAGCAGCTGCGCGCTTATCAGTAAGCCTAGTCATAAATATTTCTATATGTTTTCTAGATACTTCATCTAATGGCACATCTTTTAGAGCTCCAGTGTAATAATCATTTTGGTATCGTACAGGCTCCTCCATCTTCTTTTTTAACTCAATAGATTTTTTACCTTTAAGCAAAACATATCTAGTCAATACTTGGCGATAACCTTGAGATGTTGTTGATTTATAATTTAATCTCTTTCCTCTAGATCTAACTCGTTCCCCATCGATGCCATGTTTTATAAATGTACTTACTAGACCACCAACAGTTAAACCCTCCGCTTCTGTTCGAGATGTTTTTTTAAGGTCATCTATAGTTGTTCTTAATTTAGCTTTTATTTCTTCAAGTGGAATATGGAAGCCACCTAGTTTTTTCTTCTTACCGATATATCTTAATCTTCCATCCTCACCAATTACAGGTGTGCTCCAACTAGCATAGTATGTTTTATTATTTTCGAATACTCGTATGCATAAATATTCAATCCCTTTTGCATAACGCCACTCACCATCGGCTGGGTTTAATTTTTCAAGTATCGCTTTCTTAAATGGTATTGTTTTTTCTACAGTCATATTTTCTACTCCTCATGTTTTTTCACATTGAGAGCGATAATATAAATCTCACGAAAGGTGAGATCGAAACGTACGATGGAACGTACGATGGATTAGTCACAAGCAAGCTACAAACTACACAATTGCAGGCACACCCTGCGAGCTGCTGCAACAGCAGCAGCGAGCAATAAAGGGTTTAATTGCTTGATAAATTAAGATAAATACTTAAATTAATTTATATGCCCTCATAGCTCAATTGGTAGAGCAACTGATTTGTAATCAGTAGGTTCGCGGTTCGAGTCCGTGTGAGGGCACCAGTAATACCAGTGTTTATTTATTTTTCTAAAATTTAACTTTTAAAAAACAAAAGAACATAGAACATAGATGAAATTAGAATTATTGTTTAATCTATTTGACCGTATACATCTGGCTAGAATAATTAAATTTATAAAAAAATTCGAAATTCAATATTTTATTGATGTTGGTGCCCACAAAGGTGAATTTTTAACTTATTTATTAAAATTAAAAAATATAAAAAAAATTTATTGTTTTGAACCACAAAAAAAAATTTATAGCATTCTTTATCAAAATTTTAAAAATAATAAAAAAATAAAGTTTTTCAATATTGGTTTGGGAAATAGTAATATAAAAAAAAATATTTATATAAACAAACTGTCATCTACATCTACTTTTAAAAAAAATAAAAAAACATTTTATTTATATTTTAAAAAATTTCTTTTAGGAACATCCAATAATTATGAAGATAAATATGAGGTAAAAATAAATAAACTCGATAAAGTATTAAAAAATAAAAATTTGAAAGATTGTTTACTAAAAATTGATGTAGAAGGATATGAATTGAACGTATTAAACGGATCAATAAATACTATCAAAAATCAAGTAAAGTTTATTTTAATCGAAAAGCAATTTTTTAATCAGTACCAGGGTGTCTCGCATAAAAAGGTTGAAATGTTATTAAAGAAACATAATTTTAAACTAATAAAGAAATTCACATATCCTTTATTTCATTTTCAGGACAATTTGTATAAAAAAGTTTAAATTTTTAAATTAAGATATGAGAAAATTTCCCAATCTTCAATGAAGTCAAAAAACAAGGTTTACGCAAAATTGACAAAACTCTCAATGAAGTTTTCGATGAAGTATTTTCAAAAAGGTATATTTTCTGTTATTAATTCTAAAGAAGTAAAAAGAATAAGTTTTCTGTTATTTGTCATAATATTTTTTTTCCACTAAGAAGATTGAAAAGTAACTTAATAATAAAACTAGAGATATATATATTCGAACTGAAGATGCAGATAGTGTCCAAAGTAAATCAAAAGGTGTTAGTAAAAAAGATCCAATAAAAATTGCAAGACATAATAAAAAATTTATTAAAACAAAAAATATCAATTTTTTGTTAACTTCGAATTTTTTATATGCAAAAAAAATAAACAAAATTAATGAAAAAATTAATTTTTCATTTTTTACTATATGCAAAATAATGTTCAGCAAATCTTCAGGGTTTGTGATTCTGCTTATAACTCTATTAACGGGATCGTACTGTATATATTCTGTAATAATGTTGTTTCTTATGATCATGTATTTCCAAAAAAGTATAGGAATTAAGGAAATAGCAACGATCAACCAAAGTTGATAATTTATTTTTTTTTCATATAAAAAATCTATAAGGGTACCAGAAAATAAAATTACTAATACGAATACAGCACCTTCGTTTTTACAAAGACTTAAAATAGTAAAGAAAAGAAACAATATTAGATAAAATATTTTTTTTTCTCCTTCATTTTTTGTACATGAAATTTGGTAAACAGCCAAAATGCTACCTACAAAATATAAAGCTATAATCCCATCCATTAATCCACTTATCAAAAGTTTCCCTGAAAAAAGTAACATTAAAAAAAGCCAAATAAGCATTAAGAGTTTTTTTTTAAAAAATGATATCAAAAATAATATTGGAGGAAGAATAACAATTACATTTGTTGATTTTGGAAAAATTTCATTCCAAAAACCTATCAGTTGCGCAAAAGTTGCACTTAAAGTTGCAGGCAATTTTGGAAATGCATTCATTCCTACAGCGAAATAATTATCAAAAAATATATATAAATTTGATTCATAAAAAAGTCTTTTTGCAGAAAAAAGATAGATGGATCTTGCATCCCAGGCTGTTGTTGGAGATCCAAGGCATATTAATAAAAGCAAAATTATTATTATTTTTAGAAACCAGTAATCATTATATTTTTTGGATATAAAAAAATAAAAAAACACAGACAATAAGAGAAGAAAATTTATAGATTTTACAATTTCCCATGAATTAATAGACCAAAGAAAATAATTAAAAAAAATCAAAAAACTCAAAGCAGCCGTATATTTAATTAAATTTAAATCTTTGTAGCTATTCACATTCATAAATATTTAAGTTTTGAGTTGAAATTAGTAATTTGCAATTAGCTTGACTACCTTCACTTTTGCGGGCAACAAGAATGGGTGTATTTTTTTTATTTTTAATAGGATAGTTAAACTCAATCATTCTTTGATAAATTTCTGCTTTTTTTTCAACAATTTCATCACTTAATTGGAATTCATTAATATTTTTTTTTAAAAAAAATTTTTTTGAAGAAATAATATCATTTGCCACTGGACCCAAAGAAGTTTTTTCTCCAGAATTTTTTTTAAAACTCTCTAATAATAAGACATAAGAAAAATTTAAATTTCGATCAGCAATATAATAGATTTTAGCTAGACATAGGAAAAAAAGTAAATAAATAATTTTATCTTTCATCAAAGAACTAGTATACGTTAAATTGTAAATTTTGCCATGGAACACATAAATTTAAATCGCATCAAAAGTTATGAGTCACCACCTAAAATAGTTAAAATTTTTTCCAAAAAAGAGCTACAAATGATTCAAAACTTTATGCTAATCTCCCTGAAAGGATATTTAATAAAACACAAAATATAAGAAAAAAAACTTGGGTATAAAATTATAACAATAATGAAAAAGTTTGATGTTTGTATAGTTGGCGGTGCTGGTCATATTGGTTTGCCTTTAGGTCTTTTGCTTAAATCAAAGAATAAGCGAGTAGTACTTTACGACAAGAATACGAAAATTATAAATAAAATAAATTCCGGGATCATGCCTTTTATTGAAAAAGGAGCCAACAAATTATTAAAAAAAAATAAAGAAAAAATTTTTGCTACCAATAATATAAAATATATAAAAAATGTAAAAATTGTTATTGTTTGTATTGGGACTCCTATAACAAATAATTTAAAGCCAAATTTTAAATATTTTTTTAGATTATTTGAAGAATTAAAAAGTCACCTGAATAAAGATCAAGTAATAATTATTAGAAGTTCCATTTACCCTGGATCCTGCCGAAAAATTATTAATATATTAGGGAAAAAGTTTAAGCATATTTCTTATTGCCCTGAAAGAGTAGTTCAAGGTTTAGCTATTAAAGAATTACCTAAACTTCCACAAATTGTTTCCGGATTGTCTAAAAAATCAATATTTGTATCCAAAAAACTTTTTAAATTAATTTGCAAAAAAATAATTGTAACAACTATTCTAGAAGCTGAACTAATTAAATTATTTTCAAACGCTTGGAGATATATAAACTTTTCTATTTCTAATGAATTCTATATGATTTGCAAAAATTTAAATATAAATTATTCACAACTTAGAAAAATCATGATTAATGGTTACTCAAGAAATAAAGATATGCCGCTAGCTGGTTTTGCCGCTGGTCCATGTTTGTTCAAAGACACAATACAGTTGTCAGCATTTTTAAAAAATAATTTTATTTTGGGAAAAACTGCAACTTTAATCAATGAGAATTTACCAAATTTTATATTAAAAAAATTAAAAGAAGAGTACAAATCAAAATTGAAGTACAAGACAATAGGTGTATTAGGTTTAGCTTTTAAAGCTGATATTGATGACGCAAGAGACTCGTTATCCATTAAATTAATTAAGTTAATAAAAAAAAATAAACTAAAAGTAGTTTTTTCGGATGAATATATCAAACATCCCGAAGGGATTAGTAAGAAAAATTTGGTTAAGTTTGCAGATATTATTATTATAGCCACACCTCACAAGGCTTATAATAAAATTAAATTTCCAAAAAATAAAAAAATTGTAGATACTTGGGGTATATTTGAAAAATAAAATTCTCTTAATTGGTGGAAAAGGAAATCTAGGATCTGCAATTGTTAATTCAAAAATTTTTAAAAATTTAGATTCTCCTAAAAAAAACAAATTAAACTTGCTTAATAAATCAACCATAAAAAATTTTCTTAAAAAAAAATATAATTTGATCATAAATTGCGCTGCCGCTGCAAGAATGAAAGAATGTGAAAAAAACCCTAATAAAGCAATTAAAATAAATGTTATTGGAACACTAAATTTAGTAAGAGAAATTATAAATTATGAAATAAATTTTAGAAAAAAAATCAGGTTAATACATATTTCAACAGATGGAGTATATCCTTCAATAAATGGGAATTATTCAGAAAATGGCCCATTAAAACCTTATAACGTTTATGGTTGGACTAAACTTTGTTCAGAATCTATCGTCAAAAAATTAAAAAATTATGTAGTTATCAGAACAAAATTTTTCGATAAAACGAACATAAGATTTAACACTGCAGCTACAGATATTTATACCTCAATGATCGAAATTCAAAATTTGGTTAAAGAAATTAAAAATATATCTTCAAAAAATTTTATTGGTATAATAAATATTGGTGCAAAAAAAAAATCTGACTTTGAAAACTACAAAAAATATAAACCCAATATAAAACCGTGCAAAAGAAAAGATATTCTAAAAAATTTAAATTTTAAAATAGCAAAAGATTCATCAATGAATTTAAGTCTCTTAAAAAAAATAAAAAGAAGAAATGGACAAAGTACCATTAGAAATAATTATCCCTATTTATAACGAGGGAGATAAAGTGATCAAACTGCTCACTCATTTCCAAAATACAATAAAAACTAAAATTAGAGTTTTATTATGCTATGACAGAGATGATGATGATATTTTTCAATATAAAAATGATGTAGAAAAATTTAATTTTAATGTAGTGCTTGTAAAAAATTCATCATCAGGACCCTGTGCTGCTGTAAAACAAGGATTATCTTATGGAAGCTCAGATTGTGTAATTGTTTATCCCGCAGATGATTTTTTAAATATTAATATTATAGATAAAATGTATTTTTTATTTAAAGAAAATTGTGATGTGGTTGTTGCTAGTCGTTTTATCAAAGGCGGATCAATGAAGGGCTGTCCACTAATTAAATCAATTTTGGTAAGACTTGCATCAACAACTCTATTTATGCTTTCAAGTATACCAGTGAGAGACGCAAGTAATGGATTTAGATTATTTTCAAGAAGACTACTAGATCGTATAGATATTGAATCAAAAATCGGTTTTGCTTATTCTCTAGAATTGCTTGCAAAGTGCAATAGATTAAAATTTAAGATTCGTGAAATACCTGCTCAATGGGAAGAAAGAAGCGAGGGATCAAGTAGATTCAAAATTATTAGATGGCTTCCAGAATATCTAAAGTGGTATTTTTATGGATTAAGTACTACCTGGTTAAAAAAGGGTCCTCAGGACGTAAAAAAAAAGATATAAATTTTTAATATTGTTATGAAAAAAAAAAATTTTCTTATCACAGGTGGAACAGGTTTCATCGGATCTGCAATAACAAAATATTTAATAAAAAATAAGTATAAAGTTTCCGTTTTTGATAACAATTCAAGAGGAAAGTTAAATAGGCTTCATGAAGTAGCAAATAAGTTTGTTTTTATTAATGGAGATATTAGAAATATAAAAAAAGTTTCCGCAGCATGTAAGAACAAAGATGTTGTAATTCATTTGGCTTATGTTAACGGAACTGAAACCTTTTATAAAAAACCTATTGAAATTTTAGATATTGCAGTAAAAGGAATAATTAATGTGATTGAATCTTGTATAAAAAATAAAATAAAAGAATTATATATTGCTTCAAGTTCAGAAGTTTATCAAACACCTTTTACAATTCCCACCAAGGAAAGTGAAATGCTAAAAATTCCCGATATATATAATCCTCGCTATTCTTATGGAGGGGGAAAAATTATTTCAGAGCTTTTAGGAATCCACTATGGAAAAAAATTTTTTAAAAAACTCGTTATTTTTAGACCTCACAACGTATATGGATCTGACATGGGTAATGAACATGTAATTCCTCAATTTATTAATCGTATGAAAAAAATAAATAAAAACAAAAAGAATTTTAATATTATGGGAACTGGAAAAGAAATAAGATCATTTATACATATTAATGATTTTATTAATGCATTTAGTTTAATTTTACGAAAGGCCAAACATCTTGAAATATATAATATTGGAACAGAAGAAAAAATTAGAATAAATAAATTAGCCTTATTAATATCGAAATTAATGAATAAAAAAATATTTATTAAAAGAAAAAAAATAGCCAAAGGAAGTACGAGAATGAGATGCCCAGACATTACAAAAATAAAAAAAATAGGATTTGTAAAAAGAATTTCTTTAAAAAAAGGCTTAGAAAATATTATCAATAATCCTGATTATTAAAATACTAATATGAAAAATATATCATCAAAACCTGTTTTGAAATGTCAAATATCAAATTCAAAAAAACTTAAATCCATAATCTTTTTAGGATATTTGCCTCCAGTAAATACTTTAAGAAAACTAAACAAAGTTTCCATTGAAGAAAAATCATTCCCTGCAGAATTGCTTTACTGTCCTAAATCTAAACTTGCACAACTAGGTTTAATTGTGAATAAAAAAATTTTATTTCCTTATGAATATCCTTATACAAGCAGTACAACAAAAATTCTTAGAGATAATTTTGCAGATCTTTATCGTGAGGTTACAAAAAAATTTACATTAAACAAAAAAGATATGATTATTGATATTGGTTCAAATGATGGTAATTTACTGACAAATTTTAAAAACAAACATAGGGTCCTTGGAATTACTCCAGAAAAAATTGGAAAATTAGCAATCAGGAAAGGTATTCCCACAATTATTGATTATTATGATAAAAAAGTTGTAAAAAAAATATTAAAAAAATTTGGTAAGGCTAAAATAATAACTGCTACAAATGTTTTTGCTCACATAGATAATATTAATAGTGTTATTAAATTAATACTAAAATCTCTCAAAAATGATGGTATATTTATTTCTGAATCACATTATCTTTTACCATTAATAAAAGATGTCCAGTACGATACAATTTATCACGAACATTTAAGATACTACTCACTTAACAGTTTAGATTTCCTTTTTAAAAGACATGGATTAGAAATTATCCATGTAAAAGAAATACCAACTCACGGTGGCTCGATTAGAGTATACGCATCAAGAAAAGGAAGATTTAAGGTAAATTCATCGGTAAAAAAACAATTTTTATTGGAAAAAAAATATTTAAATTGGAAAAAATTTGTACAGTTTAGAAAAAAAACAGTAAACTCAAAACTCAAACTTTACAATTTACTCAATTCTATAAAGTCTAAGAATAAAACAGTATATGGAATAGGTGCTCCATCTAGAGCATCAACGCTCATAAATTACGTCGGATTAGATCAAAATATAATTGACTGCGTATTAGAAATAAAAGGATCATATAAAATTAATCATTATATACCTGGTACTAAAATTCCTATTTTAGATGAACAAAAACTATTTCGAGATAAGCCTGATTATGTAATTCTATTTTCGTGGCATATTGCTAATGAATTAAAAAATAATTTGAAAAAAAAAGGATACAAGGGTAAATTTATAATCCCTCTGCCAACACCAAGGATTGAAAGTTAATTTTTTTTTAATAAATAGTGATAGTAGGCAGCTATATGAGATGCATTATTAAATTTATTTTTTTTAATCAGATCAAAAATCTTTTTTTTGCTGCAATAAATAATCTTTATGCCTTTTTCTGGTTTGCTCAACTTCATAAGTCGATCAGTATAGTAACAAATCATTTTTTTGTTTATTCTTCCAGGATCGGGATAAAAAAATAATAATTTTTTCAATTTTATTAACGATTTATAACCAGTTTCTTCTAACAGCTCTCTTCTAGCGCTTTCTATTGGACTTTCTCCTTTGTCCACCCATCCCATTGGGAATTCATAGTTTCTCCTATTAATTGGTTCTCTTTTTTGAAAAACTAAAATAAATTTATTTCTTTTTATTATGGGAATAATAATAATATTATTTGGCTCTTGTATATAGTGATAATGTTCGTTTTTTTTATATTTTTTATTAATAAGAGATATGCCTGTTGAAAGATATATTTTTTTTTTCATTACTATCTTTTTAAACTTAATTAAATTTTATTATAAACATCTATTTGGTAAATATCATTCATAAATGAATTCAATTTCATTATGGATTTTTCGAGTACTATAGTCCGTGTGTAGTCCGTGAAAATATTTTTATTGATAAAACTGTTCTTTTAGTGAACGAATCATGTGTTTAAAATTATTTGAGGCAGAGTACAATTCTCTCTGTTTATTAGATCCCGTTCCTTTTTCTAATATTTTTTCTATTATTTTAATATATTTTCCTGAACCTAGAGACATAAGAGTTGGCTCAACTAAATCACAAAGATTTTCAATTGCCTCTCTCATAGTTAATTTTTGAATAGTTATAGGATCAACAAACACACCTTCAAGACCGTAACGTGCGGCTTGCCATTTATTTGATTGTAAAATTTGTGTATGGATATCGGGATAAGGATTTTCTTTTTTTATCTTTACGACT
>Ga0187827_10004184_pt1 | contig 17920 bp, 23 predicted proteins | sample ETNtaG_39_FD_167969 | JGI IMG/M metagenome (GOLD analysis project Ga0187827, IMG submission 167969) | Marine microbial and viral communities from oxygen minimum zone, Eastern Pacific Ocean - ETNP2014_SV_150_PacBio MetaG (Illumina Assembly) | ecosystem: Environmental > Aquatic > Marine > Hypoxic... | reverse complement strand
CCCATGGAACCATCTACCATTTGACCTTCAAAATCATCTTCCCTCAGATTATCCATAAAGTTTGCACATTCCTCAGGGTCACTTATCCCTTTTTCTACACATTTAGGGGCATGTTTCTCCATCATTATTCTATCACAGATTTCTCTTCCTTCACTTTCACTATTTGTGTTAGCTTCTAACAATGCCTCCCTGCATTCAAGAGGAGCATGTTCCTTAATCATGATTCTTCCACATTCTTTTGGGCTTGTAGCTCCTGCTTCTACGCACTCTCTTGGCATATGCATATCATATTTTGCTTCAGAAACATCTCCCTCCAGCTCATCAAAAACATCCTGCAGATAATCAGGTAATCTAGGCATATCTAAGCTGCCTAACTCATCACATGCTCCTTCATCACCACTATCACACGCAGCAGCTAAAGGAGCTGCCTTAGAACAGGCAACTGAAAAGTCATAGAATGATATATCATCACAAGCGCAATCTCTCCCAGAAGTTTTAAAACATTGGCCCATTATCCTCCCAAACTTCTTCGCCTCTTCTTTCTGCTCTTTAGTTAATTCTTGATCAAGTTCCTTCTGCCATTTAGGAGACTCATCATCTGATCTACAAATCTCCTTATACTTTTCAGGGTCTAATTCTGAAAGTGATTGGCACAATTCTTTTATTTTGCTGGATATTTCCACTGCTGTAACAATATTCCTTTCACTACCTATAATCACATCAGCAAAATCCTCAACAAACACTTCTCTTTCCTCAGGTGCCATTCTTTCTTCTACACCACGCAATATTCTTCGAATGCCAGCTGCTTCTCTCCTGGCCATATCTCTATCCTCAGGCCGCGCATTTTTCATAAATTTTTCAACACGTTCCTGATACTTCTTTAAAGCAACCTCTGCAGCATCATATTTCCCTTTTTCAATCATAGTTTTTATTTCTGCTATCTTTTCCTCTCTGCTTTCTCCAAAAAGATTAGCAAGCATTTCATCAATAAAATAAAATGGGCTATCCGGGCCTATTCCGCCAGTGCCAACATTTTTGATTTTATCCAATTCATCTTCTGTAAGATCCTCTTCAATATCATCAAAGAAATCATCATCTTCTATTTTCACTTCTTCAGGCACTATAGGATTTTCATCTTCAAAGCCTACAACCACACATTTACCATCATCAACACCACAAACAGGTTCCCCCTTAGTTGGAGGAAGACACATTGCTGAAGACACGAAATCAACTGACCCGCAGCCATCTCCGCAAGGCAAGCAGAATAATTCATCTCCTTTCCCAAAATCATCACCAACATCAAAATCTGCTTTACAACCTCTTATACATTTACTTCTACACTCTTCACCTTCATTAGCACATACTACTTCTTTACAATTAATAACACAAGCATCTAATTTAGTATAATCCGTATTGTCAACGAATGGCCTATCAGAATTATCATTAAAGCTTTGCGCAATAACCAAACTAGAAAACACAAACATAATCAAAAATACAGAAATCAAAACCACCAATTTTTTTTTTGTAATTGTCATAAAGCACCCCTCTTTTTTTTATTTTTTATGATTGTTATACCATAGCAGTACCCATAATAGTATACTAATATCCCCTTATTTGCAGAACAAGTATTTAAACTTTCTTAAAATCCAAATTACTTCAACTTCATTGTTATAAATCCACCGACGAGAATCGCTGTTCCCAGGCCAAGAAAGAAATAACTCAGATAAACGTCAGACATAACTCCTTTGCATTCCATAACCAATTTATTATTTTCCTGCAGCTCTTTAGCACTCTCAGGAGTGTCATCAAGAGAAACCACTTCCACAACATCCTTACAAGTTATATAAGAACCATAAAGCCCTGATAAAAAAGAAAGCATTAATGTTAGAACAATCACAACTCCTCCAAACATAATAATATACTTTTTAATCTTAATCACCTCTTAACTATTTCAACAATCTCTTTCTTAATTTCTTCAATATCACATTCCAAAGGAATCCCAATAATCACCAATTCTTTCAACTCTCCTAACTCCTTAAGCGACTTAACAAAAAAATCAATATTAATATCATGCATAGAATAAACTCTTTGCTTTTTTAATGTTTCTATATCTTTTATCACTTCCACTTTTTCTATATCTTTCACAACTTCAACAATATATATTGTCTCATAATTTTGAAACTTAAACAAATCGCCAGGATCATAACATCTCATACTATCAAAACCTTCAATTTCCAACTCTTCAGAAAGCTTAATAGCAGGATTATTTTCTTTATGAAACTCATTCCCAAAAGTTAATATTAAATATTTCATTTGTTTTGGATACCCCTCCGCTTGTAGTGAATAGGTATTCTAACCTCATTTGTTTTGTGGTGGAGTATTCACAACACTAAAAATGCCACACACATTTGAGTAGTTGGGATTTTTATTTAAAAAAGCTCTCCAGCTTGCTCTGCTCATTCTCAACAATATCATCCTTCTCATACCCTAACACTTCAAATATCTTCTCAACTGAAGGAAGCACCTGATTATTGATATAATACTCTGCATCATATTCATCCTCCTCAATCTCATCCGGCATCCTTGCCCTTTCACTTATTTTTTCCTTACCAGATTTAATCACATATCTTACCAAAACACCAGGCCCAACAGGCAGTTTCTTCTTCTCCATCCTTAAAGCCACCGCAACGTGAGGAGACACATTATCATATTCATCAATATCTTTAGTAAGCTGTGTCTGTATCACAACCTTATCCATTTCAATCTTTTTATTCTTAAGCTTTAATATAACAGTTTTCACATATTTAAGAGCCTTTTCATTATTCTCTTCCTTCAGCACTATCTCAAACACCTTTGACTGCACCTCTTTGGCAATAGCGCTAATATTCCTTCTAACACTCTCAAACCCTTTTACTTTAATATCTCCTTTCTCAGACAGCAATGCATACTTCTTCTTAGCGCCAAAACTGCTCATCTTAGCAGAAACAAACAACCCTCTAGGATAAAGCCCTTCATACTCAAGTTCCATCAGTTCAGGCAGTTCAAGATTAATCTTCTCAGCAAAATGCTCCACGTTCTTCTTACTCTTGCCCTTCATAGTAAGAAAAATGCTATCAGTATCAGAATAAACAACATTAAACCCTTCCTCTTTTGCATCATCTATTACCATGTTTATATACTTCCTGCCATACGCAGTAACAGACTTAGCACACTCAAGACTATACCATCTCGCAGCAAAAAAACCATAATAGCCATACATACTATTAGCCAACAATTTAAGGCCTGCTGACCTTGCTTCAAGAACAGGATTACTCTTTTTCTCCTTCTTTATAATCTCCTTTATCCTTGTCCTTCTTGTTATAATATCTTCAATAACATAAGGTATAAACCCTTTCTTCTTCTTGCAGAACCAATAACTCTCATCATCAACCTCAATAACTTCACTCTTATCCCTACAGCAATCACAGTTCAACGTATCAGGCGATATATTATGCGAACTAATAATAGTGGGATAAAGGCTCTTATAATCATAAATCACTATATCTTTATACAATCCAGGCTTAGGTTCATAAACAAACGCGCCTTTAAAACTAGCACTTTTCCTTTGCCTAATCTCATCATTATGCGGCTTATTAGGGCACAAAATATCAAAGCCAACGCTCTGCCTTATAAGATGCCATTCAACCAATTGAGAAAAGCTCATTCTATTAATATCAAACATCGGCAAGCCAACAATTTTCACAAGCTCTATAATGTTAGGCAGCAATTTCATGCAAAGCTTGTAAGTAAGCAATGAATCCCTAAGATTATAATCGCAATATCTCTCCAACTCTTTAGCAATATCCTTAGCGCTACTCTTAACTCCCTCCTTTCCTTTGCCGTCCCATACATTTGCAAGATTCTCAATATCAACCTCCTGCTTCTTCTCCCCCAACAACTCAGAAGCAACAGAATCAAGACTATAAGACTTAATATCAAAAGACCTCCCCATCACTTTAAGCATAAACTTAAAGATATCAACATGAATAATTCCATTAACCTTCACCTTATCCCTAAGCAGTTCCACTCCAGAATTATCAACCCCAATATTCAGCCTAACCTTACATTTCTCAGCCCTTTTTTTCAAATAAGGAAAATCAAACCCATCAGAAAAATACCCAGAAAGAATATCAGGCTTAAGCTCCTCCACAATCTCCACAAACCTTTTGATTAATTCAGCCTCCCCTTCAACAAACTCAATATTCTTATTGCTTGTCTTAAACTTCTTCCATGTGATTACCTTTTCAAAGTCCTTGCCATACAAGCTCAACATAACAACAGGATACTTCTCAGGAACAAAACTCTTCCCCAACGGATTATAAACCTCTATATCAAACGCAAGCACATTAAGTTCATCCAGAAACTCATCTCCTTTACGATTAATCCTCTCTGCCTTGAACACAGGAACCTTAAAATTTGATTCAACAAAATTTCCTTTAGCTTCCAGCATGCTCAAAGGATAAATATTCTTATCAATAAGATATCTGTTCACATACAATATATCATACTCATTTACAGACCTAACAGATTCCAGCTCTTTCAGCTCATTCCTAATCACAGGAATATTCTTTGGCAGTCTTGCAAACACTTTCACTGCATCAATACTCTCTCCAAGATAATTCCTCTTAATAACCTCATAGCTTACAATAAGGTTTTCATTTTTCATGCCATCAAGTTCTTCCTTCACCTTCTCCATTTCATCATCTTCAGGAACAACCCATAAGTAAGGCTTAAAGCTATCATCAATAACGCAGACCTGCTTCTTATCCAATGTTCTACCGAATAAGTAAACCACCGGCCTGCCTTCTGCTACTTTATAGCTTATATCCAATAGAAAAAACTTCAGTTTTGCCATAATATAGAGGTGATGAATTTAGCTATATAAAGATTATGCAGAATTAGGGTGATTTAAGCTATTTAAAACACATTTAACTACTGTTTAAACTCACTATGACCCCATTGTACCAATAAATCAACTCCTAGTTTATCCAGGCCTAAAGGAACATCGCAAGCTCCGAAACATGAGCCAATCCATATAATAACATCTGCCTTTGTCTTGCCTTCTAGCTCTTCCTGAATCTTATTTGCTCTGGGCTTAAGGCCATCAGGCAGCTGAATACAAACAAATTTAGCTCTTTTCTTCTTAATTTCCCTTATTGCTCTATCTATATCTAAGTCAAAGTACATAATATAAGAAAGAATAAGTCAATATAAAAAAGTATTCATTTCTATTAGATGTTTGTTTTATCATTCATCTCTTTTTCATACTCTTCAACGCATTTATCGGAGCAGAACCTGCAGATATCACCATCAAACTCCTTTTCCACAAACTCATCCTTCAGGATTTTGCCGCACTTTCTACACTTTGCATTCTGGCCAAGCCCTTCAGCGCCTTCCATAAAGCCTTCTTCCTTAGGATTAATCTCATCATCCTCAATGAGTTTTTCTCTGCCTTCCTCTGTATAAACATCCTCTTCTTTCTCTCCAGTCTCCATATCTTCTTTTACTTCTTCTTTTGTCTCTGATTCACTCCATTGCTCTTCTGCTGGGTAAACCTTTTCCTTTTCTTCAGAATTTTTAGTAGTCATTTTAAAAAAGGGTAATAGTTGGTATATATTAAGGTTTGTTTTTATCTGCCACCAAAACCAATAAAGCTAACACCAACAAGCACTACCAGAACACCCATCCATTTCCATATGTTCATCTTTTCTCCTAAGAATTTAACTGAAAACAGAGAAGTCCAAATATATGTAGTGGCTACAAGAGGGTACAGCACAGAAAGCTCTCCAAACTTCAATGCCGGCACAAACAAAACAGTAGAAAAGCCATACAAACTCAAGCTAATTATAAGCTCCCTGCTAAATAAAAACTTAAAGCTAAAACTCATCTTAGCTGATGCTTTCTTAAGCAAAAGAGCTGCATAAGCTCCTATAAAACAAGCTATAATTATAACTCCCATTGCCCATATTGATGTTCCCATTTTTATTTCTTGCTCCCAATCCCTATTAACACAACCCCTATAACAATAATAATAATACCAATCCACTTATACATATTAATCACTTCGCCAAAAAAGCGCGATGACAACAAGCTAACCCAAATATAACTTGTAGCCACAATAGGATACAAAACTGATAATTCTCCATGCTTAAGCGCTAAAAGAAGAACGGTTGCAGCCACAAGGTACAACAAAATCCCCAAAAACAAAGGCACATTAGTCAACACGCTAAACACATCTAACGACAGCCTGTCAGCTCCCATCTTATATAGAATCTGCGCAGTAGAAGTTATCAAAGTAGCCATAAACACTAACCCTATTGCCCATGATTTTGTTTTCATTGTTGTATTCCATATAGTCTTGACAAAAGAAAATTATGCAACTTTCCCTTCCTTTTTTCTTTTCTCTGCTGCTATTTCTTCTCTGATAATCACTTCAATCTGAGCTATGAGTTTATTAGCTATGGCTGCCATTTGAGATAAGAAATTAAATTTGTGAGGATCTCTTCTGAGACTTTTATAACTCTTTATATTTTGGGCAGAAGCTAAAAACATCTTGAAGTACCTTGAAAAGCTTCTTAAATCTGATTCGTTTAGTTTATAGTTTTTAAGATCTTTGACAAGGTCTTTCATAACTCTTCTTTCATCTTTTTTAGTCTCTTCAAGAAACGAGTTTAGCTTTAAGAATTCTCTTAGAAGAACTCTTTGACCTCTAGGATTTTTAAATTCTGTAATCTTTTTTAAGAGGATATTTAAGTCTCTTCTGAAATCTAAGATATCCTTTAAATCCTCTTTTAGAATCCTCAATTCTTCAATACTAGATTTAAAAAGTAATCCCATAAGAATTAGTTTAATTTATTTATTTAAATACCTTTGGTTTCTAAATCATGGAAATCATTTTCTCTTCTTCATCAATCTCAAAAACTTTCCCTAAGAACTTCTCAATAACATAAATATTCGTCCTGCAATGCTCTGTAATCTCAGACACTTTAATCTTGCTATTTGAAGTAAACGCCATCAAAAGCAATATTTGATCTCCTAAATATTTATCAACAGCAGCCTTGCTCTCAATTTCCTTAATAAGTTTCTTAGCAGCCTCCTCACCAACAATCTCTGCTCTTTTCCCTGGCTCTCCAAGTGCATCCGCTCCCATATGAAAAACCTCAGTGCATTCTTCATCCTTAGAAAAGTTCGCCCATAAAGTAATCCCTGAACCAAGCGATACAGTATTGCAATATTCAGAAGATATATCAACAGGGCATCCTAACTTCATCAAAATAGACTTAGCAGCACTTGCCTGTCTCTCAGCAACCTTAGCATTCTCCAGGTTTAAAGAAGCATGAGATATTCCTTTCACACCAACCAAATTTCCCTGTTCAATTAAATCAATCTTAGGAACATTTTGCTTAAGATAAGAACAAAACTCCTTAAATCCAGAAAATTCAGACAGTTTATACTTTGGATTTATGTTCAGCTCAATATTTCCCTGCCCTTTAGGATAATAGCCTCTTTTAACAAGCTTTACATTCAATCCAGAACAAAATTTCCTAACAATAGGCATAAAAACATTGTTAAAATAATCAAAAGGCGCTGCCCATTTCACATCAGTCCCTCCAACTATTTCTAACTTCATGCTCCTACTCGCAAACAGACAAGGAGGTAATAATGATTGCAGCAATAAAGTTATCGAACCAGCTGTCCCAATATCAACTTGTAAGGGTTTAGCCTTAATCTTTCCAGGAATATACTTCAAATAAGCAGAGCCAAGAACATCTCCTTCAACCACTGCAGAACATAACTCCTGCAATGATTTAATGCAATAAAGATGTTGAGCTTTAAGCCCGCTCTTAGCTCTCCCTTTTCTTATGTTATCAACTTCAAAAGGCTTTCCAGTAATCGTAGACAAAGCTAAGGCTACCCTTACAAGACTCCCACCCCCTTCTCCAAACTCACCTGAAAGTTGAATCATTATGCTAAGTAGATAATCACAGATTTTATTTAAACTTTCTTCAATAAACTCAAAAAGACATAAAAACACTAAAAAATACCATAAAAATATAAATAATAACGCATTTCATCTATATATGAAATGCATAATACTAGCAGCAGGATACGCCACAAGGCTATATCCTTTAACAGAAAACCAACCAAAACCATTACTTAACATAGCTGACAAGCCAATTATGGAACACATAATTGAAAAGATTGACGAAATAAAAGAAATTGATGAAATATTCATAGTAACCAACAACAAATTCTTTAACCATTTCAATGAATGGAACAAAAACTTCAGCTCAAGATTCAAGATAAAGATTCTAAATGATGGCACTTTATCAAATGATGACAGGCTTGGCGCAATAGGCGACCTTAATTTCGTTATTAAAAGTGAGAATATTGACGAAGACTTCGTGCAAATCTCTGGAGACAATCTTTTCCAGTTCAGCCTAAAAGATATGCACCAGCATTTCAATGAAAAAAAGCAGATTTCAATTGCATTATACGATGTAAAAAACATTGAAGAAGCAAAAAAGATGGGCATATGCGCAATCAATGAAGAAAGTAAAGTTATCGACTTTGAAGAAAAACCTGAAAGCCCTAAATCAACATTATGTTCTATAGGAGTCTATTTTTACCCAAGAATTGTCAAAGATCATTTAAATCAATACCTATCTGAAGGCAACAGCCCTGACATGCCTGGCAAATTCATGGAATGGCTGCACAAAAAAGACCATGTTCATGGCTTTGTGTTCGACAAAGAAGGAGAAAGATGGTTCGATATAGGTGGATTTGAAGCCCTAGAAGATGCTAAAAAGGATTATGAGCAACGCCTTCAAAAAGAGCAAAAGCTTTAAAAAGGGCAAGTGAATAACAAGATATGGGGCTGAATAAAGTGCGGGACCCTTTCAAAGGGCGCATAGCTGTGGGGTAACTTGGACTTATAACCAGCAATTGTTATAAGGAGGAGCTAGCCTTTCTGGTTTGGGGCCAGATGATTCCGGTTCGAATTTTTCAAATACGAAAGTCCGGGCAGCCCCATAATAATCAACAAACAATCAAAAATAAAATGGCAAAATCAAAAGGTTCAGGTTCCACTAAGAGGTTCGGAGTAAGATATGGTAGAACCCTTAAACGGAAATTTGAAGATATTGAGACTGAAAGCAGGAAACTGCACAAATGCCCTTATTGTAGTAAGATAAAAGTAAAAAGAATAACTGCAGGCATATGGCAGTGCAGGAAATGCGATGCAAAATTCACAGGCAAGGCATATACACTCAGCAAAAGATTATCATTAAAAGAAGAGGTTAAAAAGGAATAAAAATGGTAAAATACAAATGTTTTTATTGCGACAAAAGCACTTCACTGGAAATGCTAAGGAAGAGGGTGAGATGCCCTTACTGCGGTTCAAAGATATTATATAAGCCAAGGACAACAAAGACAAACGTTAAAGCCAGATAGAAAGATGACAGACCAAGAAACAGAGAAAAAGATTGAACAGTTACAGCTTCTGGAACAAAACCTACAGGCATTCTTAGCTCAGAAACAACAGTTCCAGACACAGGAAATAGAGATTGATTCTGCTTTAGGCGAAATTAAAGATAAGAAAGATGCTTATAAGATAGTAGGAAATATTATGGTTAATGTTGACGCAAAACAGTTAAGTGAAGAATTAACACAAAAAAAAGAAAACCTGAATATAAGAATCAAAAGCGTTGAAAAACAGGAAGAAAAGATAAGAGAAAGAGTAAAATCAATCCAAGCAGAAGTTCTTAAAAAGATTAAACCATCTGAATAAAAATGAAATCTTCAGAAAAGATTAAGGAAATAATTGACACCTTATCAGAGCTACAGGAAGATCCAACCCTTCCAAAGAACACAAATAGTAAACTCCAAGAAGTCATAGACATCCTCAACAGCGATTCTGAATCATCAATGAAAGTCAACAAAGCCTTTAATATTTTAGAAGGAATAGCAGACAACACAAATCTGCAATCATACATAAGAACTCAAATCTGGAATATAACAAGCATGTTAGAGAAAGTTTGATCATATCACTTTGTCAAAAACCGTCCATCAAAGAAGGGAGGCATGATTATACAATCGGCGATATAAGAAAGGTGGTTTTTGATGCTTAAAATTCCAATGGAATGTTGGAGTTGCTGCTAAACCACTTCTCATAGAGAAGTGGAATTTTATTGTTTTAACTTAACCACTTCATTCTTTGTCATTATTGAGTTTGGAATAGAAATAGTATCCTTGCCCTTTGTTTCAATCCTGGTTTCTATTAGGCTTATCTTTGTAACCCTTCCTTCCGTCTCCTTGACTCTTATGAAATCTCCTTTCTTAATAAACCCTTCTCTATAAATAGTTATTCCAGCTACGCAGTTAGGAACAAAATCTTTTATGCTCAGGAAAACTGATAAAATAATCACAAGCATAACTCCTCCTGCTACTATATTCAACACAATTGCTCCTACTCCTAACTTTTCTATGGCAATTATTATAAACACAAAATAAGTAAAATATGTCACAAAAGAGCTTATTATTTCCTCAAGAGCCACTTTCAGGCCTGTTGCCTTCTTCAGTATGTTATTAAGCTCTATCTCATGCAGAACCTTATGAATTAATTTTCCTAATATTCTGCCAACTATTAATCCTATCAATAGTATTATCACAGAAACCACAAATTTCATAAAGAAATCAGGAAGATAGGTATTTATGTAATTATTTATCATAGTAATAATATTTTCCATTTTCTATTCAAAAAGTTTTAAATAAATATAAACCTTTCTATAAGAGATAATGGATTTCAACGAACAAATAAAATTATTGGAAGAGAAATAAAAAATCCCAATCGCAGCAAGCTGCGGGGTATTTTTAGTATTTAGTTTGTGTATTAATGTCGATGCAAGCATCGGGGTATAAAACCCAAACTAAATAATTAAACATTACCCATCATAATAAGAGGACTCAACACTAAGCAAGGGATATGTATTAGAAATCCATTTAAGGTAAGAGACATGATATTATCTCTCCCTTATCTTCTATTTACTGTAGAATATCTTCAATAGGTTTCTTTTCCTTCTTAGCTGAACTCTTTGCTTCTTTAGCAGCTTTTTCAAGATCAATTCCTAAATCTTTTAAGGCTTTGACATGCATCTGCATTAACTGTTCAACTATCTTAAGCAACCTTAGCAACTCTTCTCTTTCCTTTGCCAAAGTGCTCAAAGAACCCTTATGAAAGCCTACTTGTTCATCATTTGATGTTTTCTTTGCCATATCCATTGAAAACAAACAGGCATTTATAAAGGTTTAGTTAAGTTATCAAGTTTAATGATATTTTTCCTCTTATAATACTAACACATAAAAAGTTTTTTATACTAGTTCTAGCCAAATAAAACATCTGGAACAAGTCAAAACAGGAATACCTGGACTGGATGAAATCTTTAAAGGAGGATTTAAGAGACACAATGCAGTCCTATTAACTGGTCCTCCAGGCACAGGTAAGACAATATTCTGCATACAATATATTTATCATGGCGCAAAAATAGGCGAGCCAGGCCTTTACATTACTTCTGAAGAGAGCCCTGATGATATAAGAGACTATGCAGCAAGCATTGGCTTGGACTTCACAGAGTTTGAAAAAAAAGGATTAATAAGCGTAATAGAACAGTCTATCTCTGATAAAAAGCTTGTCTCAATCGCAACACCATTAAAACTTATCAAAGACAAGAAAATCCAGAGAGTTGCTTTGGACTCATTAACCTTGTTTGAATACATGCATGTAGCCGGTGAGATGGATTACAGGAAAGAAGTCCTTGATTTCATAATAAGGATGAAGCAAACCCAGATTACGTTACTCACTACTTCTGAGAAATCCATAAGAGATATAGACACGTTTAACTATGATCCCGAAGATTTCCTGTTTGACGGCCTGATTTTTATGACTAAGATAAGAAAATCATCATCCTTTGAAAGATGCCTAAACGTGGCAAAGATGAGAGGCCAGGAACATCTAATAGACATTTTCCCAATATCCATCACAAAAAAGGGTATTATTGTCCATACAAACCAACTGCCATTCTCTCTCATAGATAAAGATGCCAGTCAAGGCAAGTTCACAAAATAAAAATCCCAACCACCCTAAGGGGAGGGGTATCCAAAACAAATGATTAAGTCAAAGACAAACAAAAGGGTGACAACAGGAATTTCTTGAATTGACCCTCTCATTCAGGGCGGCTTAAAAAAGAACAGCATTAACCTTGTGGCAGGCTCAGCCGGCTGCGGCAAAACAATCTTCAGCATGGAATTTCTTATAAAAGGCATCATGAACGGAGAACCCGGTATTTATATAACATTTGAAGAAAAAAAGAACAAGACATACGAAGATATGCTGGCCTTTGGCTGGGATTTAAAAAAATATGAAGAAGAAGGAAAATTCGTATTCCTTGAATACTCTCCTGAACAAGTAAAAAAAGTATTGGTAGAAGGAGGCGGCATCGTAGAAGCAATAATAGAAAAAATCAAAGCAAAAAGGATTGTGATAGACAGCATAACATCTTTCTCCTTACTATACCAGGATGAGCTAACAAAAAAAGAGGCAGCACTCTCATTATTTGAATTAATCAACAAATGGGACTGCACTGCAATCCTCACATCCCAAAGCGAGACAAGAGATGATGAAGCAATCTCAACAGCGCTTGAATTTGAAGTTGACGGAATAATAGTTTTATATCATGTCAAAAAGAAAGGAATAAGAACAAGGGCAGTTGAAATCCTTAAGATGCGGGGAACTAAGATCCCTGAGAAAACATTCAAGATGGATATTGCAAAAGGTGGGATAGTCGTAAACCTCAATGAAGTAATAGATTTCACTTAATCTTTAGATGATTTATAATTTCATTAATCCCTGAATTAATTTCCTGAATACTCTCTATCTTAGGAAGCTTTTCCTTTTCTCTAAGATAATTATACCTTTCAAGTGATTCTTCTTCAACCAGCACAGAACTAATCTTTTTTTTCTTCACCTTATTATAAGGATTGTTTGATTTAAGCCAGTCTTCTTTTTCAATCTGCATTAGCTTACTAACAATAGTATATAACACAACCTGCCTCCTAAGAACTAAATCTTCAATCTTTTTTAGTTCCTTGCTCAAAACAACCTTATATTCTCTTCTCAGTTTTTTTATTCTCTTTCCTCTTTTCTTTTGCAGGACAAGTTTGCTGGAACCATTATTTCTTATCACTCTGGATTCCATATATCCTAATACCTTCTTCGGTACATTCCCATAACCTGCAAGGACAATATACTTATTAAGAGCAGGAAAAACCTCTCTTACTTCATGCGCCCAGACTTGACATTCAGTTAACATCAGAATTTTAATAACCTCTCTGATTTAAAAAGATTTCTATAACAAATTTTACAAGTTAAAAAAAATTATAACAAAGTTTTTAAAATCTCTTCACAATCAAACAATTATGCAACATTACTTTTCAGAAAACCAAACCTCGCCATTAAACCCTCATAAAATAAACGCAAGACTGAGGGGAAGATTATTTGAGTTCTGGACAGGCAGTGGAGTGTTCTCCTCAAGAAAGATTGACAAAGGTTCCACCTTGTTAACAGACAGCGCTATCATCACTACTGGCAAAGTCTTAGACATGGGTTGCGGCATTGGTGTGATAGGAATCTCCATTGCAAAATCCTTTCCTCAAACAGAAGTTCTCATGACTGACATCAATAAGAGAGCTGTAAGGCTTACAAAAAGAAACATTAAGCTCAACAACATACAAAACGCAGAAGCAAGACACGGCAACTTATTTGAATCAATAAAAGATACAGAGAAAGGAAAATTCAACACAATACTAATCAATCCGCCTCAGAAAGCAGGCAAGAAGCTCTGCTTCGAAATGATAGACAAATCTTACGATTATCTAGAAAAGAAAGGCACTCTGCAGATAGTAGCAAGGCATAACAAAGGTGGGAAAGAATTAAGCAAAAGAATGCATGAAGCATTCGGCAATGTAAAAGATGTCGCTAAGAAAGGCGGCTATAGGGTCTATATTAGTGAGAAAGATTAAAAGAATCACTTCACAAGACCATTAATCTTCTCCAGAATCTTAGGGTGTATATAATGATGAATAGTTACAGTATAATTGTCTTTCCATGCATGCTCTTTCTTCACAAACTTTTTATGCCCTAACTTCTCTGCTATACCCAAAAACAATCCCTGAACTTCCTCTTTAGTTGCTGTTTTATACGTTTTAAGAAATTCTTTTGCTTTCTCTGTGCCATAATACGATCTCACAACATGAGGATAAAATTCCTTGCCACAATATTTCCTAAAAGCATGCTTAAAATGAATATCTCTCAAAGGACGGTTTGTGGAGGGATTAACAAACACAAACGATGAATTATTCAAAGGCTTGATAATCTTTCTCAACCTTTCTATATACAGTTTTGGAAACCTTTCAACTATCTTCCTTGGTACCCCTCCCTTTGAAAGATAGTTAAACTCCACAGTATCACCTTTAATAGAAATATCCTTCTTCTTCAGTGTAGTCAATCCCTTATGCCCATGCGCCTTATAATAAATCTCATTGCCAATCCTCATATAAGTCTTAAGCAATGTATACATAGGCAAAGCAATATAATCATCTTTCTTCCTTAAAGCAGAATAAACATTATGTTTAATCACTGAATAATACTTACCAAACTCTTCAACAACTTTATATTTTTTTCTAACAGATTTAATATCCTTACCAACAGTATAAACATAAGAAAAAGTCCCGCCTGGATTCTTATAAATCACATCCCAATGGTCATGCGAAGTCTCATCATGCATAGTCAAATGCTCAGCAAACAATGAAAAAGCTTTGTCCAGCCTGCTTCCATCAGGCAGCACACCAATCCTAGCTCCCTGCGCACTCCCAGAAGGTGAGAACTGCCCCTTCAAAAACCTTGAATCCTTTTTATCAATAAGAACATCAAGACAACCATGCGCTTTAAACAGCTTGATAACATTCATAGCAGAAGGAAACTTCCTTGACGATTTCTTCCAGGAAGCCTTAGTCTTCTCATACACTCCAAGGCCTCTAGCTTTTATTCTAATTGTTCCAACAGGAATCTGTTTCTGCTTCTTTTTAGGCATATGTTTTATTCTAAACTAGCTGATATAAATAGATTACTGTTAAAAGAAATTCTAAAATATATTCTTCAGAACATAAAACAATATAATTGAACGTTTTCTTACTCTTTTTATGACAAAAGGCCAGGTAATCTCAGGCGAGTTTGGAAAGATTCTTGTCAGAGAAAAAGCCAACCAGGAAATAGAATTAGGCGAACTTCTTATAGCAGACACCAAAGAAGGCAAAATCCTTCTCCAGGTATTCGACCTATTATACGGCAGCCAACTATCTCAATCAAATCTTGAGATGGTCTCAGGAATCAATCTTGAAGAAGACACTGACCAGGAATTCATGGACGCCCATCTAAGGAACTATAATCTTGCAAGAATGAAGAATCTGATAACAATAAAAGACAACAAGGCAGTCATCTGCAAAAGCCTGCCAAACTTCTTCTCACCAGTAAGGCAAATAACAAAAGAAGACTTAAGCTTCATAACCAAGCCAGCCAAACCCTTATATCTTGGAAATCTAAGAAGTGGCTCAAAGATGCTTGACGTTGAAATCTTCCTTCCAGGAGAAAGAGTCTTCCAGCATCATGTTTTAATTGCAGCGAGTACGGGTAAAGGTAAGAGCAATTTAATGAACTGCATGCTCTGGGACACTTTAGATAAGGATTACATAGGCATGCTTGTATTAGATCCTCATGATGAATACTATGGAAGGAACAAACTCGGCCAGAAAGATCATCCTAACAAAGAGAAAGTAATCTATTACACTCCCAACAACCCTCCTCCTGGAACAAGAACACTTAAAATCAATCTAAGCCTTCTAAGACCCCAGCATTTCAATGGAGTGGCAGATTTCAGCAATCCCCAGAAGCAAGCTCTTAACATGTATCACAAAAAATACAAAAAAGAATGGGTAGAAGCCATCATACTGGAAAAGCCATTAGATGTTGACTTCAGAGATGACACACTATCTGTAGTAAAAAGAATGTTGTTATACCTTCTTGACCTTGATGTCTCATCCAACCAATTATTCTGCAACAGCATCTTTGACCTAAAAGCAGGAGAAAGCACAATAAACGACATAACAAAAGGGCTTGAAGAAGGAAAACTGGTTATAATAGACACATCATACTTTGGAGGGGCTGTTGAAATACTCATAGGCTCTCTCATAGCCTCAGAAATCCTTAACAGGTACAAGCATTATAAAGTTCAGGGCATACTCAAGGACAAGCCAGTAATATCCATTGTGCTTGAAGAAGCTCCTAGAGTGTTAGGCAAGGAAGTGCTTGAGAAAGGACCTAATATCTTCTCAACTATAGCAAGAGAGGGAAGAAAGTTTAAAGTAGGGTTGACAGCCATAACCCAACTCCCATCCTTAATACCAAAACAGATTCTGGCAAATATGAATACAAAGGTTATATTAGGGCTTGAAATGCTCACTGAGAGAACAGCAATCATAGAAAGCGCTCTACAGGACCTTTCAGACGACAGCAGGAACATTGCATCATTGGACATAGGCGAGGCAATCATCACCTCAACTTTCTCAAGGTTTGCAACACCCATCAAAGTGCCTTACTTTGAAAATATTGCTAAGAAACAAAAGAAAGAAGATGTTAAGAGGGATTTTAGTTTAATCCAATAGGGCTGTAAGCTATATTAATACCAAAATAACTTTCTGCCCTCAATTCTACTTAGGGTATGCCTATATCTTTCATTTTATAAACTTTTATTCCATAAACAGGCATAAATTCTAACAACCCAATATCAAATTTTATGCCTGTCTTAATTCCATCCGCAAATTGTTTGAACCTATCAAGATAATTTTCAGGTATTTCTGGTCCCCATTGTCTATGGTAAAATGATAAAAATAAGCTTAATCCCTTTGTATTTTGGAAGTAACCTTCGATTATTAAAGAAAGGTCTAAATGCGCGCTTTTCTGCCAATCTGAAACAAGCGGTTGAGTATATCCAACTCCCAACTGGACATTATAGTTTTCTTCTTTTCCAATAAAGTAGGCATTTACCATCAAATTATGAATTACAGGGGAAATATCAGTCCTTTCAGATATCTTTTCAAGTTTTGAAGAGCCTTCTGCCATGTAACCAAAAGAAATCAAGGCTTCGTCAACCCATTTCCCTGTCCATCCTTTTGTTCCTAATAAATATTGAATTCTTAAATTTGAATGTATGTTTTGGTCAGATATTCCTTCTGAGGGTAAAATATTAACTAATCCTCCAAAAACTAAGGTATGAGAAATATCACCGGGTATTTGGAATAATGGGATGTCACTTCCTAAGGAAATATTTGATTGAATTTTCTCAAGTCCAATAAGACCATACAGAGATGTAGGTTCAAAATCAGGGTCAGCTGATACAGAAGTTTCAATAGGATTCTCTGGAAACCACTTCAACTCTTCTGCGGTCGCAGATTTGCTTGATGTAACACTAAAAAGAGTTCCTGCTAAGATAGCAAAATATAATGCTTTAATATTGCCTATCATAATCCACAGAAGCTAAAAAGATTACTTAAACCTTTCCCTCATAACCACTGTCAGAAAATAGTTATATCTAGAACACCCTAAATTCTTAAGGTGAACTGACTTATATTTTTTGTCAAACTGTAGAATATATATCAAGAAGCCTACTATTTCAGTATAGAAATCAATTTAAAGGTCTTTGTTTGAGATTTGATATGATACCAATCACCAAGGAGGTTTTGATTTGATTTCTTAAGATGATAAAAATAATTG
>Ga0187827_10004176_pt1 | contig 17933 bp, 18 predicted proteins | sample ETNtaG_39_FD_167969 | JGI IMG/M metagenome (GOLD analysis project Ga0187827, IMG submission 167969) | Marine microbial and viral communities from oxygen minimum zone, Eastern Pacific Ocean - ETNP2014_SV_150_PacBio MetaG (Illumina Assembly) | ecosystem: Environmental > Aquatic > Marine > Hypoxic... | reverse complement strand
AAGTAAGAGAGAAGTTTAAAGATTTATAATTATCTAAAACTGATTTAACATTTCCTCCATTTCTGGAGAAATCCATATTATTTTACGGAATAGAAAATAATGTTTAAAGGAAACTTTTCAGCTACAGCAATCGGTAGTTATCCTCATAATAATGTTACTGATGCATGTAATCTCATTCTAAAAACTCTCCCGGAAATTCCATGCTGGCCTCAGCTTCCGGAAAGAGACATGAACGAAGAGATGTTAGTCCAATACACAGAAGGACTTCCTTTCCTGAAAATAGATCCGGAGAAAAAGAGTGTTTACGTCGATATGCCTGAAGATAATACTGACGAACTGGAAAAGTTTTACAACAACTACTTGTCAGAAGATGCCGGGCTTTTTTCCATAAGCGATAGCCATGCTCTAGGTTTTTCAAACATGATCAAACTTCTTAAGGAAAAGAAACCTGAAAGTCTCCGTGCTATCAAAGGCCAGATAGTTGGACCCATAACACTGGCCGGTTCACTAAAGGACCCGGAGCAGATAGCGATGCTTCACAATCCAACACTTTTCGATGTAATAGTTAAGTTACTTGCTATGAAAGCATGTTGGCAACTCGATCAATATTCTGAATTTGAATTACCCAAAATTATTTTTCTGGATGAGCCATATCTATCAAGTTACGGTTCAGCATTTGCCAGTTTAAAGAAAGAGCAGATTGTTGAATCCTTAAACGAGATATTCATGGCAATTCATAATCGTGACTCACTATCAGGCATTCACTGTTGTGGAAATACCGACTGGACTATGCTAATGGAGACACAGGTGGATATTATAAACTTTGACGCTTTCGGCTACATGGAAACCATGCTTATTTACAAAAAAGAAGTCGAGGCCTTTCTTGAAAGAGGTGGTATTCTAGCATGGGGAATTGTTCCAACAACAGACAGCATTCGAGATGTTACGCTAGATGATTTGATGAGGAAAATGACTTCAGCCGTTGATATTTTAGTAGAGAAGGGGATTGACCAGAAGCTGATTACTGAGAACTCGCTGATCACCCCAAGCTGTGGCACAGGTACCATGCCATTAGATGAAGCAGAAAAAGCAATGACACTAACTCATGAGTTAGAAGTAAAGCTTAAAGACCAATATAAATTAACGTAAGTTTTTTATTCAAATTAGCGAAATTTATTTTATTAAAAAGAGCTTAATATTTTTTTATTTACTTGATACAAATCCGTATCACTCGAACACTGACCCTTGCTGACAAACACAGAATTTAAAGATTAAAATATGCTTAGTGGACATGGTGGTAATGTAAAGCAGATATGTGATAGGCATGGATTGAATCCGGACGAAATCATCGATTTCAGTGCAAGTATAAACCCATTAGGCTGCCCTGAAGTTGTTAGAGCAGCGGTTTCGAAACATTTTAACGATATCCAGCACTATCCTGATAGTCATAGTACTGACCTGAGAAAAACTATTGCTGAGAGAATATCCTGTAGTGAAGAAAACGTAATTATTGGCAATGGATCAAATGAGCTGTTTTATCTTATTCCTCGCGCTTTAAAACCAGAGAAAGGCGTGCTTCTACAACCTACATTCGCTGAATTCAGTGACGCTTTTTGCAACTCAAATATAGATGTTATTGAAATCATAAGTGTTGACAGGGACTTCTCGACAATTAACCCAAATATTTCTAAGTTGAAGAATGTCGAGGGTGCCATGGTCTTTTTGTGCAACCCGAACAATCCTACAGGGCAGCTTACCCGCAGTGAAGATATAATTGATCTCGTAAATGACGATCCAAACCGCGTGATAGTCATTGATGAGGCATTTATGGATTTTGTTGAGGATAGTGAAAGGTATAGTGTTATAAGAGATGCTCCCCTGATGGATAACCTGATAGTCGTCAGATCGTTAACAAAATTCTACGGCTTCCCGGGCTTGAGGCTTGGGTATCTCGTCACAAATGAGTCTATAAGTAATAAATTAATGCAATACAAGGAACCGTGGACCGTTAATACAATTGCACAGGTTGCTGGTTTGGCAGCAATTAACGATAAAGAGTTTGCTGCTAATACGCGACAATATGTATCTGGTGAAAAAAACTTCCTGTATGAAGGTATGACAAAGATAAATGGCGTACATCCATTTCAACCAACGGTTAATTTTATACTAGTGAAGATTGATGATAAAGGAATAACCTCATCTGAAATTCAGAACAACTTATTTCAGAACAACATTCTTATAAGAAATTGTTCGAATTTTGTTGGTCTCGATGAAAACTATTTCCGGGTTGCTGTCAAGACCAGAGATGATAACCTGAAACTGCTTAATGCGTTGAAATTAATAATGGATGACATTACTTCAAACGAAAATGTTCAGAATGACCATATCCCAGAGTTTGTTACCTGAGAACTGTAAATTTATTTATTACTCAAAAGACTAGAACAATGAAAAGAACATATATAGCCGAAGCCCTTGAAGGAAAGAATATTGATAAGGAGATACTGGTAAAAGGCTGGGTCAGAACCAGACGTGACTCAAAAGGGGGATTCTCTTTTATTGAACTCAATGATGGCAGCTGCTTCAATAATCTGCAGATAATTGTGGATGCCGATCTGGATAACTACCAGGATGAGGTTATCAAGCTTTTTCCGGGAAGTTCTATTGCTGTTAAAGGAACCCTAATTAAGTCTCAGGGCGGAGGACAGAGCGTTGAGGTTAAAGCAGATGAAGTAAAGGTCTACGGATTTTGTGATCCGGATGAATACGCAGTCGGAAAACAACGCGTCTCCTTTGAGCGGTTGAGGGAGCTTGCTCATATCAGGGTCAGGACAAATACATTCGGGGCTGTTACCCGTGTCCGTAATAAATTGGCCAAAGCCACACATGATTTCTTTCAGGAAAGAGGCTTCTATTATATCAATACTCCGATTATAACTGCCAATGATTGTGAGGGTGCAGGAGAGATGTTCAGGGTAACTACGCTCGACCATAATGCTATACCAAGAAATGAAGGAAATGTTGATTACAGCCTGGATTTTTTCGGAAAAGAATCTTTTCTAACTGTGAGCGGGCAGTTGGCAGTAGAGTGCTTTGCCTGCGGCCTGAGCAATGCCTACACATTTGGACCAACATTCCGTGCTGAAAACTCCAATACCTCCCGTCATCTTGCAGAATTTTGGATGATAGAACCGGAGATGGCTTTTGCCGACCTCGCTGACGATGCCGATCTGGCGGAGGAGTATATAAAATATCTTATTACCACTGTTCTTAATGAATGTGCCAAGGATATGAATTTTTTTAACAAGCATATTGATAAAACTATTCTTCAGACGCTTGCTCATGTCAACGAGAGTGAGTTTGTACGTTTAAGCTACACAGATGCAATTGATATATTAAGTAAATCGGGACAGAAGTTTGAATATGAGACGGTCTGGGGTAACGATCTGCAGACTGAGCACGAACGCTTTCTAACCGAAGAAGAATTTAAGAAACCGGTAATTGTCACCGATTATCCACGTGATATTAAGGCTTTTTATATGAAACAGAATGATGACGGTAAAACTGTTGCAGCCATGGATGTGCTTGTACCCAAGATAGGCGAAATTATCGGAGGATCTCAAAGAGAAGACGATCTGCAGAAGCTTGATTCACGTATCAAGGAACAGGGAATGGACCTGGAGCCATACTGGTGGTACCGTGATCTAAGAAAATTCGGCAATGTACCACATGCAGGATTTGGTCTCGGTTTTGAGCGCATGGTACAGTTTGTAACCGGCATGGAGAATATTCGTGATGTAATCCCATTTCCCCGTACACCAAGATCAGCTGATTTCTAAGTTTAATGAGTACAACAAACATTATCAGCCGTTTATTTTAGACCTTCTCACATCAAATACTTGACTTGTAAATATCACGCCATCAAACCTTTATGTAATAATATCGGCGCATGCTCTAATCGCAATATATTAAGCTACTAAATATATCAGCAATATTGCCGATAATCATATTGTCCGAATAAATATCTGAATCATTTACATTTTTGCTAACAAGAAAGTGGAAAAGTGAAAAAACATAGGCAAAAAGTCTGGAAGCAAAAGCAACGTATGGGTTGGAAAAGAAAAAGAAATAAAGAGATAATGACATATATAACACTCTTCCTTGTATGTGTTATTGTCGCAGGGACTCTATCTTTCGCTACTGAAAGAGCTACCACTCTAAAACAGAAGAGTAGAGATCAGAATTCTCAGAAAGATTACAGTCATATTCCACAAGAAGTATTGGATAATTACTTAGGATGGCATGGATAGCAAGAGAATAAAAAAATATGGAGGTATGATGAAATAATGAACATGTTCTGTCGGCCCTATCGAAGGAGCTAACCTTGCAGATTGGCCGATCTCATATGGTGATCCTGAACCATATTGGTGGCTAGTTGAGAAATTATCAGAATTGTCTACTTAAGAAGAAAGTAATCGATATCCCTTTTTAACACGCCTTTCCATAGTCCAAACATTTTATCCGGTTCTACATCTTTAACCTCGGTTATCTGTTGGATCCTTATCTGATCTGGCCTCGGCGGTCTCCAGAGCATTGCCATATAGTCACCGACTTCTCCAACATTACTTGAAGAAGCTACGATAATATTCTGCTTTGAAAATCCAAGTGTTAACAAAATATTCTCTGCTTCTTCCTGCAGATCATCACGTCCATGTAGGAAAAGATATACATTTTTTTCTGGATTTATCTTGCCAGTCTCAATTTGCTCCATTACAACCCCTATATAAAAAATAGTTCCAATTGCAATAATTATCCATAACACTTTAAACTCATTAAATCTTAACCTCTCTATTGCAAGCCGAGCTTTCCCTTTTTCACGTGTCATCATTACTCCTCCTAATATAAAGTATTACCATAATCAACTTGGACTAATACCCATTTCAATAATACCCGAAATTTGCAGTCGTAACTTTAGAAATCTCTAACTAGAGTGTTGCAAAACCCAAACATCCAATCTTATATTACTTATCTAACAACTATACAATCAAAGCTTTCAAGGCCTCACTGTCAAATTCAATCCTTGCCCAACCAGATTTCATGAAATTACGAATATTCTGATGATCATCATTATCAGGATGCTTCAATACATCGTCGCGATAGTAACCACCAAAACAGGCCAGTGCCTGTTCCGTAGTCAAACCATGAATACGAGCAAAAGAGAAAACTTTACAAGACCCCGAGTTTTGACCAGCCTCATTAACCAAATCACCATTCTTGAATGATGTTGGTGTAAAAAAATACTGTGAATCAATAATACCCATGGTATCATCAAATTCAATATTCTCTGGATTGTCTTTCAGTTTTTGGAGAAATGATTCAAGTGTCATGAGTTAATATCCTTATCTAAATTAACGCTCTCCCATTTGAGGAAAGAGAATGGTAAGAGGAATCAACCGTGAATAATTTATTACTAATGTTTTTGCTGTCTTTAGCACAGTAACCAACAAAAACATAGTTTATCACATAACGGTATGGATGTACAAGTATCATATGGCTCATTGTCATACGTAGGTTTTTTAATTGATTTCACAGAATTTTCTATAAAACATATAAACAGGCTTTGTACTACAACCATTGATGTTATAAAGAAAGGGTAAATAAATGAAAGATCATTCAAAAAAGTTTTTAACTATCGTTAACGATGCCAAGGGAAGAATAAAAGAAACTAATGTAGAAGAGGTCAAGATTCAGCTTGATCGTGGAGACAAATTTTTCCTGGTTGATGTCCGTGAGGAGAGTGAATGGAATAAGGGACACATAACTAATGCTATCTACATTGGAAAAGGAGTTATAGAGCGCGATATAGAGAAAAAGATTGATAATATAGACGCGGAAATTATATTATACTGTGGAGGCGGTTTCCGTTCAGCGTTAGCTGCTGATAATTTACAAAAAATGGGTTATAGCAATGTAAGCTCTATGAACGGTGGATACAGTGGCTGGATCAAGGCTGGATACCCGACTGAAGCTTAAAGAAAGAAAATTTATTGTTGTTCATGCCAAGCCTGTCTTGGCTTTAGTTCACTTAAGACACTTCCTATACTACAAGAGCGCTTTCAACAACAAGTAAACAGCAAAAGCACCGGGATCTACCTTGCCCACTCCTTTCCCTTCTACATATCGGGCACGTCCGGCCCGTGCTTCTAATTTGCGAGTGTTTTCAGCGCCATCCTTTGCCGCTTGTATCAACCATTCCATATTAACTGTGCACTCAGGACTCTGGCATTTCAACGCGTCGAGAACCGGACATAATCCATCTAATAGAGTCCTGTCTCCTCTGGTACAGCCACCTAACTCTTCTATTCCGGTAATTCCTTTAGAAATTGCACCTATCCAGTTGGTTGAAGATTTCCAATCTTTCCCATTATTACTAATAGCATGTGAATTAAATGCTGTGGCAGCACGAATGAAAAATACTGCATATAATGGTCCGCTCGTGCCACCCACTGAATTTGTTAAACATCTGGAAATTCGTCTGAATGCTAGACTAACATCATTTACGCTAAAGTAGAGCAATTTATCTAATATAGCGTTACAGGCATTGGCTAGTGTATCACCTACATCACCATCTCCACACTCTCCATCTAAACTGTTTAATATCCCTCTCGCATCAAGACCAGCTCTGCATACCTTCTCAACGATAATCATGAACTCCTGATCTACAGAATCATTACTATTACTATTACCAGCATCAATGTCACTATCCGGTGATCTGGGAGCATCTATGTATATCGACGAAAATGACGCTGAATGATCACTATCAGGTTTCCAGTTTGTCCTGCTAAAGTCAGCTCCGCCAATATCTAGTAATTCCAGGAATTCATCATCAACAACAGTCAGCAAGGTTACTGATATCCCTCTCATATCAAGACAGGTCATGAATGTCCCGCAGTACGCCCTGGACACCTCATAACCTTTTTCATGTAGAAACGATATCGCCTTTCGGTGAACGACACCCATTTCTAATCCTGATACGGAACCTAGATTGTTTGTCATTAAAACTATCTTTTTGTTACTGATATTTTCAATATCGTGTTTTTGTTTTGCAGCCAGAATTTTATCAATTAGAATAGTGACAATCTCATCACTAGACTTAACTGCGGTTCGCAATACTCCACGCTCTCCATGTATTCCTACACCTATCTCCATTTCACCTTCAGGTAAAGTAAATATCATGGATCCATCTGGCCTGTGACATGAGCTAAAAGCACATCCCATTGAATGAACATTATTGTTTACCTTCTCTGCAACTTCGTATACTCTGCTTAACTGCTGTTGAGCGTCAAAATCACCACTCTGTTGCTGAGATGCAAATGCACCAGCAATTTTATAAACAAGTACAGTACCGGCAACTCCTCTGCGATCCTTGACTTTTGGCAGAGAAACATCATCCGCAACAATTAACTTTCTCAATAATATACCTTCAGAGGAGAGTAATTCACTGGCCATACCAAAATTGATTTTATCACCTGTGTAATTCTTAATAATCAGCAGAATCGCCTTAGGGGATTTGTCTCCGTTACTGACAAGAGTACGAATACCATCTACTATGGCACCTACACTTGGAGATGCGAATACGTCACCACAAATTGCGGCGGACAACATTTCATAATTGACGAAGGATGAGTGCGCCGGTTCATGACCACTACCTCCTCCGCAGACAATAGCAACTTTACCTCGATTTCGGTGCATCTCTGGATTGAGCAGAATTACATTCTTATCACGCACCAATACGAGATTCCCAAAGGAACCGAGTGCTAATCCTTCTAATGCTTCAGTTACGCAGGAATTCACGTCATTTACAAATTGACCCATATAAAGCGTTATCCTTCATCATTTAATATTTTCCTTTGTGCCATTACAGCTTTGCAAGAGTGATTACGGTGTTTCACAAAGAAGTCATTACCATTACTATTGCCAGTGCAGATGCTACTATGAGAGCGTACATTCCGGCAATAACGTCATCGAACATAATTCCATAGCCGCCAGAAAAATTCTTGTCTGCGTAGTTTACAGGCCATGGTTTCCAGATATCAAAGATACGAAAAGAAATAAACGCGACTATTGCGATGGGAGCAGAAAAATAATAAAAAGAATTGGGGTCTAGAAAACTATAGAGAAAAGGCAGTGGGAGCAGGGCTATCCATTGACCAACAACTTCATCAACAACAATGAACCCGGGATCTTTAATCTGAGCACTCTCTTCTATTATGTCTGATACCCATATCCCTATGAAGAACAGGGCAACAATACCGAAGATCAAAGCATAGTAGCAACTATAAATTGAAATTATGTACGCAAAAGGAATAGCTGCCAGGCTTCCCCATGTACCGGGCGCTCCTGGTAGAAGTCCTGTGCCAAACCACGTTGCAATAATCCAGGAAAATTTATGTTTCTGATTATTCATATCATGCTAAGAATAAATTGATTAGAAAAGATACTGAATGCAAAACAGAACATTACAGGATTTACGCTTTTTTTTCAAGATTTACCTCAAACACCTTATCTATCTATTTAGGTTATGAATCAAGTTCTAGCTCCACAAAATTTAAATTTACTACCTATTAAGATTCATTTTCTGTTATCATTCGTCTTTTATATTCAATATTAAGAACATGAAAAAGCACTCTAACATACCAATATTCATCCCTGAATTAGCTTGTCCACATCAATGTGTTTTCTGCGATCAGGAGAAAATAAGCGGCACTCACTCAATACCTCAGCCGGCAGACATTATGGGCATTGTAGAGCAATACCTGGAGACGATACCAGAAAACAGAACAATTAATATTGCTTTCTTTGGTGGAAGCTTTACCGGACTGTCTATTGACCTGCAGGAGCAATATCTGAAAGAGGCCAACTGGTTTGTTAAAAACGGAAAAGTATCTGGTATCAGACTATCAACAAGACCTGATTATATTAATGGTACTGTTCTTGAGTTACTCAGAAAATATGGTGTAACAACTATTGAGCTTGGTGCCCAATCTACCAGCCAGGAAGTATTAAATCAATCCGGACGCGGACATACTGTTGAAGATATTAGAAATGCGTCTAATCTGATTTGTAAAAATGGTTTTGAGCTGGGACTTCAAATGATGATCGGCCTGCCTGGAGATAGTTATGAGAGATCTATTCAGACTGCCAATGATATCGTTTCATTTGGAGCCCGTAATACGCGAATCTATCCCACAATTGTTGTCAAACGGACAGCCCTTGAGAAACTGTATCAGGAAGGGAAATACACTCCTTTAACACTTGAAGAGGCAGTTGAATGGACAAAGGATATAGTTCATATATTTGAAAAAAACAACGTATCTATCCTGAGAATTGGATTACATCCATCCGACGAACTGGTTAGTGGTAAATCATTGATTGACGGACCATTTCACACATCTTTTAAAGAAATGGTGAAGACTCAAATATGGAAAGATATAATTGACACTGAACTGCAAAGTGCTGAGTTAAATTCCTCTAAGAAGATTAAAATTACCGTCTCCAATAGACAGATCCATTACGCAATTGGGTTTAAACAGTCCAATAGAGAGCGATTAATGTCACGTGGCTACGATGTTAGTTTTGAGCTTAACCCTTCATTCTCTCAATACCAGCTAAATATAGGATAAATGTTTGCAATAATTGACTCCAGATCTTCTGGGCAGGCTATAAATAACTTACAGGAATATGTTACGGACTTATACACGTTTCAGACAAACGGGATTACCGGCAACTCTATCTCAGGGCATCCGGACATCTTTATATGTCAGAACAAAGATCAGCTTGTAGTGGCCCCAAACGCACCTGCTGACTTATTTAAGTTTTTAGATAACAATAACATTGTCTACCGCAAAGGGGAAAAAAATGTTGGGCATGATCTTGATAACAGCGTTCAATACAACTGTCTGAGTACTCCTCAATTCCTTTTTCACAAGTCAGGATATACAGATTCCATAGTCATGGAAATCAATAAAGACAAAAAGTTCATTTCAGTACCTCAGGCCTATACAAGGTGCGGCCTTGTGCATTTGTGTGAAGACAACTTCCTTACCTCTGACAGGGGGATAGAAAAAGTGCTGTTACAAAATTCGTTATCATGTTTCTATTTTAATCCCGATGAGATAATCATAAAAGATCATAAAAACGGCTTTATTGGAGGAACTATTGGTATACTGGGAAATAGAATATTTTTTAATGGAAACATTGAGTTGCATGCTGACGAAAATAGGCTGAAAGAGCACCTGTTAAAGCTTAACTTTGATATTATAAATCTCTCAGATGAATATCTATATGATGGAGGTTGTATATTATTTGTTAAGTAAAAAAGGAATATGATTAAAATGAAAAAAATATTCTTGATGTCTATATGTCATTATTCTACTATTGCCTCTGTTATTTAAAAAGTAACATTTTTTTCAATTCAATTGAAGAATATAGAGAAAAAATTACGTCGTAAGTTCATTATTAATCTGATTAAACCTTCCCATTATGATGATCAGAGATATGTTATTCAGTGGAGACGGTCATTCGTACCGTCTAACACTCTGGGTTGTGTTCTTGCACTGGTAGAGGACGTAAAGACACGCAATGCTCTGGGCGATGAAGCCGATCTGGTAGTCAACGCTTACGATGAAATCAATATAGTTATTCCTACCCAGAAGATTATCAGCCAAATCAAGGATGCGGGCGGGAATGGACTTATAATGATGATCGGTGTACAGTCCAATCAGTTTCCACGTACAATCGATTTGACCCAGAAATTTCGGAGCGCTGGTATTCAAGTTGCCATTGGAGGCTTTCATGTCAGTGGCTGCATAGCAATGCTTCCAAAATTGCCAACAGACATTCAAGCGCTGTTGGATGATGGCGTGATGCCGACGATGTCGAAAAAATTGTACGCTCAAACTGGGCACAAGGTGTAAAGCGTTTTTTTATTAGTAACGATAATTTCGCGCGAAACAAAAACTGGGAGTCCATATTAGATAGATTAATAGAATTGCGCAAAAAAGAGCGAATTCGTGTTCGTTTTCTGATACAAGCCGACACAACATGTCACAAGATTCCCGGCTTTATAGAAAAGGCTAGAGCTGCGGATGTAATAAGGTGATTATTGGTCTGGAAAACATCAATCCTGATAATCTACGCGCTATTCAGAAAAAGCAGAATATGATCTCCGAGTACAGAACAATGCTTCAGGCATTTCGTAAGCAAGGCATTATAACATATGCAGGTTATATACTCGGCCTTCCTGCCGATACTCAGGAGTCCATTGAACAAGATATTCGTACAATCCAAAAGGAGCTTCCGGTTGATATTCTTGAGATCTTTTTATTGACACCGTTACCTGGATCCGCCGATCACCGTTCTTTGCACGATCAAGGAGTCTGGATGGACCCAGATATGAATAAATACGATTTTGAGCATGTCACGACTAGAAACCATCCAAAAATGAATCCGGACGAGTTGCAAGCGATCTACAATCGTGCGTGGCATTTGTATTATTCACAGGAACATATCGAGACATTATTACGACGGGCAGAGATTAGCGGCATTAAACCCCGAAGCTTAAGAACTATGCTCTGGCTTTTCTATGGCAGTTATTGCTGTGAAGGTGTTCATCTCTTGCAGGCTGGAATTTTACGACGCAAAGTACGTACTGCTCGTCGCAAAGGTTTCCCTATTGTCTCACCAGTACTATTTTACCCAAGACGATTGTGTGAGATTGTAGCTACAATCTACCGGATACTGCAGATGTATTGTCGTATAGCCCGGATATACAAAAAGGTGCAGAACGACCCAGCGAAACATGAATACACAGACCAGGCATTGGCACCTATTGATAATAACACCAAAATAGATCTCAAGATGTCCAAACTTGCCAACGAAGCCGAGTAGGGGCTAAGTCCTTCCAACATACTAGAATATCATAATTCTTAATTTTTCTATTTTTAAATTGAAACACTACCAGTCATATGTAATCATTGTTGTTTATCTATTAAATTAATAATAATGATTACATACGTAGACTTGCTTTTATAACTAAATTAGAAAAGGAGATATTTTATGTTTACGGCTAAAGATTTTCCAAAGGTTCCGAAGGAGCTGAAACCACATATTACGGCTGACGTAGAGAAATACATTCATAGACAGGTAAGAAAGACTGGAGTGGACGAAGCGTTTTCTGCGGAGAGGCAGCATCCAATTGCGATGGCTGACTTACCATCAACAAGGTACAGTGTTACCTTCGCCGGAATTACACCCAATTCACACGGAAGAATGCACAGGCACACTTACCATGCAATCTCTATTATTACCAAGGGGAAAGGGCATGTATTAATAGAAGGAAATAAATTGGAATATGAAGCAGGCGATGTTTTTGAAGTTCCTGTCTGGGCATGGCACCAGCTTCACAATCCGACTGATGAGCCCGTTGAATATGTCACGTTTGAGAATGCTCCTGAGATGCTGAACATAGGCACTGCTCTTCGTGAAGAAGAGTAGCTCTTTAATTCTTGATTATTAGTAAACATGTGGGATAATACTCAAATCAATAAGTAATAGTTACTAGCCTTCTAACAAATAAGAGGAGTTATTGACATTATGATCAAGAATATATTAGGGTTTGCCGTAGCAGGTTTTTTCTGCCTTTTACTGATTACTAACTTTGCAGTTGCAGATAAACCGGAATCAGTTGAAACAAAGCAGGCTGAACTTGAAGCAATAAAGATTGAAAGAGAAAGCGAGAGAGAATTACGTAAAGCAGAGCTGGAAATAAAGAAAGCTGTACAGGAGACTCAACGCAAAGCAGAAAAGCTTGAGAGAGAGAAAGAGAGAGAATTACGCAGGGCAGAGTATGCAGCACAGCAAGCTCAATTAGAAATTGAGCGTAAAGAAGAAAAGCTTAGGAGAGAGAAAAAATTATTCAAGGCAGAGCAGGCAGCAAAAAAAGCTGAAGAGAAACTTGAACGTGAAGCAGCAAAGATTAAAAGAGAGCAAGAAAGAGAAGAAAAATTAAACAAGTCAGAACATACAGCAATAAAAGCTGAACGAGAAATTGATCGTGAAGTATTGAAGCTTAAAAAATCGTCTGAGAAGAAATTACGTAAAGCTAAACGTAAAGCGAAGAAGGCAGCAAAAAAGGCTGAGAAGAAAATACGTAAAGCTGAAAAGGCTGCTAAAAAGAAGAAGAAAAAAGACAGTAGCGATGATGACAGCAAAAGTTCTGATGATAAGAGCTAATAATTAATCTTTAACAGGGGCCAGCGAGTGACACCCGTGGAAAATGGTGGCACTCGCATATAAATTTTTACCTACCATCTTTTCCACAATAAATGTCTCTTATTATTTATACCCCTATAGATCAGGATATAAACACCATCTAAGTAAATATGCCAGACATTAACATAATTTTGGTACTCATTGTGGTCGTTGTCGCAATGTTCTTCTTTATTTCCGGCAAGCTCCGAGTCGACTTGACAGCCTTGTGCGTTTTGGTTGCACTTATAGTGCTGGGACTGATCAATTCTAATCAGGCACTCTACGGTTTTGCCAGCTCCGCAACGGCAATTATCACTGCTATGTATGTATTAAGTGCCGGACTAGTACGGACGGGCCTTGTGGAATGGCTTGCACGTCATATAGACAGATTAGCAGGAAAAACCGAGCCGCGGCTAATTATTGTTATCTGCGTTACGATTGCCCTTCTATCCGCATTTGTCATAAACACCGCTACGGTTGCCATATTTATTCCTGTTGCCATCATGCTTGCAAAATCCCGTAAACTATCTGCTTCCCGGGTGCTGATGCCACTCTCTTTCGCAAGTCAGTTTGGAGGAGTTTGTACACTGATCGGTAGCTCAACCAACATTCTCGTTAATACGATTGCAACAAACAGTGGGATGGAACCATTTAATTTCTTTGAGTTTGGACCGTTGGGACTCGTAATGACTATTGCTGGTATTGCCTACCTGACAGTAGCTCACTGGTTTTTGCCAAAGCGTAAGGGAGAAGAACAGAAAGTTGACCGATATCACCTTGCTGACTACCTGGCAGAATTACAGGTCACAGGAAACTCCTCACTCATCGGAACAACCTGGGAAAAGAGCAAGATAAAGAAAGATGAGAAGGTGGATCTCATCAAGTTCATACGAGATGACAAAGAAACTTCTAAACCACCAAGAACCAAAATTAGGGATGGAGATATTCTCCTGCTCCACGGTAATGTGGATACACTCATTGCCATGCAGGATAAATATGGTATTGAAATGCACGCGAAAACCAGAATGGATGATAAGAAAATTAGTTCAAGAGATATCAAGTTAGTTGAAGTACTAATCCCTCCACGGTCAAGGTTGACCAGCCGTACGTTACAGAACTTTGGTTTTTTCAGAAAGTATAAGAGTGTTGTCCTTGCTGTACAGCGACGGGGTAAGATTATACGAGACCGTGTTGCAGAAGTCCGCCTTGAAAATGGTGATACTTTACTTCTGCAAGCGGATAAAGATGATATGCCGCGCCTGCTTGAATCCTCTGATCTGATTGTAACAAACGAGTTAACCGAACTGTATATTCGTAAGGATAAAGTCATTATCGCGCTGCTTCTGTTTCTATCAGTAATAACCTTAACAGTGTTAAATATTATCCCGATCCTGGCAGCAGCACTGATCGGAGCTGTTGGTATGGTTGTCTGCCGATGCCTTACCATAGAAGAAGCATACGAAGCAATTGACTGGAAGATTATCTTCATGCTTGGAGGTATTCTGCCCTTAGGACTTGCCATGGAACAGAGCGGTACAGCTCTCTGGCTGGTAAACACAGCAATGGCTCCTTTTACCGATTGCGGGCCAGTTGTTGTCCTGGCACTATTATACTTAATCACTGCCGTGCTGACAGAGCTAATGTCAAATAATGCCGCTGCCGTAATCATTGCGCCTATCGGGTTATCCATTGCGGCAGCTATGGATGTGGATCCCAGGCCGCTCCTGGTAGCAATCACATTTGCCGCATCTACAAGTTTTGCAACACCGATAGGGTATCAGACAAATACAATGATCCACGCCCCGGGCGGTTATCGGTTTTTTGACTATACGCGTGTTGGCGGACCGCTGAACCTGATATTCTGGATATTAGCCGTATTTCTCATACCAATTCTTTGGCCATTCTGAAGAGATGAGACAAAAGATGAGTGATAGATCAACCACTGACATGTTGATGTATTTTATCAATGTGGAATTAGAATGAAATATAAAATTGAAGATCATATTGTCATCCAGAATAAAGATGACATGGGCTTTATTTTATTGTATCTAACGGCCCTGCGGCATATAACGCTGTTTGAGGACTTAGAATATATTGATCTTTTTTAGAGGAGATTAAAATGTTAAGGACCTTCTTGTTGTTTGTATGTGCTATTTCATTGGTTTTTTGTATTACTTCATACTCTAGTGCAGCTCTCAATGGCGATGGTACTATTACCCAGATAAGGAGTGATGGCACTAAGCTCATGTGGACTAAAGATACATTGCTGGCAGGAGATACAGCATTACCTGAAGGCAATAAAAACTGGAATGAAGCTAAGATCTGGGCTGCAAATCTTGATTTTGCGGGATATAATGACTAGCGCCTTCCCAGAACTCCTGGAACTATTACCAATGGTATCACAACAGAGGGTGAGTTGGGAGATTTGTATCACTCTGAGCTTGGAGAGCTGAGGAACTTGGATAAATTTAAGATGAATGAGATGCATAATAACGTATTTTGGACAGAAACAGAAATGGATGCAACATCAGTATTTATTGTAAACTTCGGCAACTTCAAGGGTAAATACAAATACAGTTATCAACAGACTTGTTCTGCGGAAGATAATCGACAGGCTTGGGCAATACGTGATGTAACAGATTCTGTACCTGCTGCCGCTGAAGTCACTGAGGCCACCACAGATACGGAAGTCGCAGAGGTCGTTACAAACACTGAAGTCACAACGATGGATGAAGTCACTGAAACCACAACAGGCAATGAAATCGTTACTGATGCAAACGTTACTACTGAAAACATAGCACTCTATGAAGTTAAAGAGAAAGAGCCTGTTACTGTTACAGGTAGTGCTACAGAAGCGGTAGCAGCTAAAGAAGAGATCTCGCTGCTGACATTATAGCCATTGAGGCCGCAGCAGTTGCTGTAGCTGCTAAGGTTGAAGCTGTTACAGAGAGTACCGTCACCACTAAAGCAGAATCTCAGGACGTTCAAGAAGACATTCGTGCAAAAGGTGAAAGAGAAGAAGGTAGAATAACATTACACATTCTCAATGAGAAAAATATAAAATCAGTCTACAATGGAGAATGCATTAAAGTTTTCTGGAAAGAACAACCCGAAAAAAATGCAGAAATTAATTTATGCTTATATGGCATAAATGATTACAAATTTGAGGATAATCATTTCTGGATCAGATTCACTAAAGGTAGCAGCATAAAGTGCAGTGAGGTAATCGTAAATATTCCATTAAGTGTAATGTCTCAGGAGCAGATTCAGACAATATTTAATGTAGAGTAGAGCAGATAATTAACAACTAACTCTTTTTTGTTCCACTGAAGGATCAGGTATTGGGATAGCATCAAGGAGTTGTAGGGTATAAGGGTGTTCGGCTTTTGAATAGATGTCAGCAGCCGACTTTAGTTCGACTATCTGCCCCATGTTCATCACCGCCACCCTGTCTGCTATGTGACGGACGACAGCAAGGTCGTGCGACACAAAAAGTATTGTAAGATTCATACGGGACTTAATATCCTTTAAAAGATTAAGCACATCAGCCTGTATCAGTACATCAAGGGCGCTGACAGGTTCATCGCAGAGTAGAATTTCAGGTTCCAATACCAGAGCACGTGCAATACTGATACGCTGACGTTGACCGCCTGAAAATTCATGAGGATAGCGGTTTATCCAGGCAGGATCAAGCTGTACCAGCTCCATTAATTCTCGAACTCTTTTAAATGCATCTTTTGTTGACATCAATCCGTAATTAATCAAAGGTTCAGCAATAATGCGTCCGGCAACAAAGCGGGAATTGAGGCTTCCATAGGGATCCTGAAAAATCATCTGAATTTTTCTGCGTACAGCGCGAAGTTCATTTTGATTAGCCCGTAAAATATCCCTATTGTCATAATAAATTGAACCGGATCTGGATTTTACCAGACCTGCTATAGCACGAATCAATGTAGATTTGCCCGAACCGCTCTGTCCAACAAGTCCAAGCACTTCTCCTTTGTATAGCTCAAAACTAACTCCTTTTACCGCCCTTGTTATAGCTTTATGAGATGAAAAAATTCCCTTTTGCTTTGTAAATTCAACGTGCGAGTCTTTGATTGCAAGAATTGTTTCATTCCTTAACGAGGATTTCATGCTTCGAGCAGTATCATCTCTATTACTATTTAGTTCTTCCATCATCAGAATATCAACTTTCTTATCGACACGAGGAACCGCGGATAGGAGTTTTTTTGTGTAATCGTGCTCTGGCTCTGCAAACAGTTTCTTAACTGGAGCGGTCTCAACTACTTTGCCTTGATACATGACTACAACCCGGTCGCAAAGACCCGCTACTACACATAGATCGTGTGTGATAAAGATCAGAGACATTCCACGTTTGACGAGCTCTTTTTTCATCAATCTGAGTACTTTTGCCTGGATAATAACATCAAGTGCAGTTGATGGTTCATCAGCTATCAGAATCTTTGGTTGTGCAGAAACTGCTGAAGCTATCATTACCCGTTGCTTCATACCACCTGAAAGCTGGTGAGGGTAGCTGTCGAAGCTCTTGTCTGCATCACCGATTTCAACTTCTTTTAGAAGATCAATACATTCCTTTTGGGCAGTAGCAACTGATTTTGAAG
>Ga0187827_10004175_pt1 | contig 17934 bp, 19 predicted proteins | sample ETNtaG_39_FD_167969 | JGI IMG/M metagenome (GOLD analysis project Ga0187827, IMG submission 167969) | Marine microbial and viral communities from oxygen minimum zone, Eastern Pacific Ocean - ETNP2014_SV_150_PacBio MetaG (Illumina Assembly) | ecosystem: Environmental > Aquatic > Marine > Hypoxic... | reverse complement strand
GCTGGGATACCCTCCTAACAATAAAAATGTTACAATGAGAGTAATGGATTTCTATCATCATGATGAAGGAAAAATTAGAGAGAACTGGGTTCCAATTGATATAGCTCATATTTTGAACCAAATTGGCGTTGATATTTTTGAATTAATTCAAAATTAAATAATTAAATTTGAAATAAAGCACCTCTTTTTTTAATTTCCTTTAACATCTTGTCAATTTCTATTTCAGTATATTTCAAAAAAGATTTAGCTATTTGTGACATTGGCTGATGTGATGGAGTCAATATTCCAAAAGAGTAGGGTATTGTTGGAGAAAATCGACGAAATACTAATTTTGAAGTATTTAAATTAAATTTGTTTAACAACCAAAAATCTATTGGGGAGATGATACTATAAGTATTTGGGTTATCTACAACATTCACACAGCTTATTCCTGCATTTTGAAATTGGTATTGCGGATTAAAAGATGACTTATTTTTTTCAAAAATACTTATTAATTGTTTGGTGATAGAGTGATTTGGCATATAGGTAGCGCATTTTTTATCTTTAAGATCTTTAGGTGTTATAATATTTTTTTTTGAAAGAGGATCTCCTGCAAATAATACACAAATACATTCTAGATGAAATTCTTTTTGATTAACAAGAGATCTTTTACTTTGAATTTCTGCAACACCAATATCAAATGTTTGTGTTGATATTAATTGATATACAGTTTGTGAATGACGAGAGCTAACTAAAATATTTGATATAGAAGATTTCTTTTTAAATTTACTAATTATACTAGGTATTAAAATTTCTGCCAATAAAGGCATGCTTGCAATTTTAATAGGTTTTAAACTAATTTCATTTTTTTTCCCAACTGCTTGTTCTAAAAATTCTACCTGTTGAAGTATTCTTTCACCCTCTTCTTTAAGAAAATATGCCTCTGGAACAGCATGTAAACGTCTTTTTTTTCTAATGAATAATTGATATCCAATTCTTTTTTCCAAATTAGATAAAGCCGCACTAATAGAGGATTGTGTTCTTTTGAGATTTTTTGCTGCTTGACTAATAGTTCCAGAAACCATTATCTCATTAAATACTTTTAAATGCCAAAGTCTCATTATATTTATTTAGATTAGCATGAATATTTTTCGAAAAAAGTAATTTAAGTTTTTTTACTTTTAAATTCTTTTACTATATTTGTTATAGCGTTCTCTATTGGAATTCTCTCTATACTTGAAGCTCCAACAAAACCTTTACACAGTGTATTTGAATATACTTTCTCTGTATCTGCAGGCTCAGCTATTTCCCCACCATGTGCTAAAAAAATACTTTTTTTGTATTTTCTGCAAGAATTAATTATTGAATTTATTTTTTTTATACTTTCACTAAGCTTAGAAGCACCTGAAAAACCTGATATTCCTCCCTTAGTCGCACCTACATGAGGAACTATGCAGTCTGCACCAGCTTTTGCCATTTCAATTGCATCTTTTTCCTCAGCAACGTAGGCCATAGAAAAAATATTTTTTTTATTTGCTGCTTTAATTAATTCAATTTCTTTATTAAACCCTAAACCAACTTTTTCTCTTCTGTTCCTCCATTTATCTCCCATTGTAGAAATTGTTGGATAATTAATTATTCCTGAGTAACCAGCATCCATAAAGCTATCTAATAATCTTTCAATATTTAAATTAGTTGGATCCCAGGCTTCAATTCCTCCAATAATAGGTGTCTTGCTTGTAACATTTTGAATTTCCGAACATAGTTTTATAGTCTCTTTATTTGAGTCACCAATTCTACTGGTTGGTAGTCCCATCAATCTTGATTTACCAGTACTATACACTACTATTAAATCAGCACCTGCTTCACTAGCACATTTTGCTACCAATCCACAACTTGAGCCAGCAGCTAGAATCGCTTTCTTTTTTTTGATTTGATTGTTAAGTGATTTTAGAATTTGTTTTTTTGTAAATTTAGCCATTGTGTAATTTTAAACATTATTTTGAATCCAATCAACAACTGTATTCGCAAATTTAATGTCATTAATATGATTGTTGCTTACAATTAGTTGGATGTTTTTAAATTTATATTTTTTAAAGGTTTTAAACCAGCTTTCATTTTCTTTTGGACCATAGAAGAATTTATTTTTTTTATCATAATCTGAAAATCCTTTTTTTGGATAAATTACAATGCATTTAGAATTTTTATTTATTAATCTTTTGGACATAATTTTTGCAATCTTAATATTTTCATCAATGTTTGTTCTCATCAAAGTTGTAAATTTTGTATGTTGATAAAGATTTCTTTTCAAAAATTTTTTTGGAATAGTATTTAATGAAGAGAAATTGACCATATCGATTGCTCCAGTAGAAACAATTTGTGGAATTTTCATTTTAATTGCTGATTTAAGTCTATTTTGTCCCGCACTAGCCGTACCCCCAACAACTTCATCTGCTATTTCTGAGGTTGTTAAATCTATGATTCCGTCAAAATATTTTTCATTAATAAGTTTTTCAAAAAATTTGCCACCAACACCATTTGCAGGCAACACTATTGAGTCGTAATTTTTATCTTTCAATAATTTTACACAAAAATTTACTGCTTTTGTCGTAACACCAAAAGACGTTATGCCTATAATTTTTTTTCTATTTTTTAATAAGTTATTAGGTTTCTTTACGTTTGAAATTGAGCTTGTATAAATATCCAATGTCCTTTTATTAAAAGAATTTAATCCAAAAAAATCAATTGGAGTAGGAAAAACAATTATATTTTGTTTTTCACATATTTTCGATATCATAGCAGGTCTTGCACTTGTAATAATAAATTTTGGTACTGATAACGGTAAATCCTCGATAATACTTGAAAATAGTGCTGTTCCTTTACCACCACCAATTGAGCAAACTATATCAAATTTATTTTTTTTAAATAGTTCATTAATTATTATTTTAGCTCCTATTGAAAAAATGTTTAGAATTTTTGAGGGCTCTTTTAATCTTTCAATTATTGATTTTTTAGATCCTGAGTATTTAATTAGTTTGTTTCGATATATATTACTTTTTATTGAAGTCGTTCTTTTTATACCTAAATCAAAAATTATTAATTTATTTTTACTTTTGATTAATTTACTAATAATATATTTACTTTCATCTAATTTTGAGTCTAAAGTTGATACGAATAATATTTTATTCATTTTACTTAATAATTAAGTGACCCAGATTTTTTAACTTTAGTGAAGCTTTGATTTTTTTAGTGGTATTTGGAACTCCAGTTTCAACAAGTATAGATTTCATTTTATAATTTTTTGCCGCTAAGATATCAGTTTCTAACTGATCACCAACAAGTACTACGTTGTCTCTATTTAGTCTCATAACTTTTAGTGCTTCTTTAATTAAAAACGTGTTAGGCTTTCCAATAAATATTTTTTTAATTTTTGGTCCTGTGGCTTCAATTATTGATTGAATAATACTTCCTGCGCCAGGTTGGAATCCTTTCTCATTCGGCAGTATTTTGTCTGGATTAGTAGCAACTAGTAATTTTCCTTTTCTTAAAATATTACTTGCATGTGTAATTTTCTTATAATTTATATCCAAGTCTAACCCTGCGACAACAGCTTTAACATTGTTATCAGATATCCGAAATTTTTTAAGTTTTATCTCATTTTTTAGAGCTTTGGATCCAATTACATAAATATTATTGCCTTTTTTATATTTTTTAGAAATGAAATTTGCTGTTGCAACACTAGTGGTAATAACAAACTTTGGCTCTATTTTAACACCACATTTAATAATTTTTTGAGAAAATTCTTTTTGAGATTTTGTTGAATTGTTTGTTAAGAAAGCAACTTTATATTTTTTTTTTATTAGATGATTAATTGTTTTTACAGCGCTTTTAATAGGTTTATTTCCTCTGTAAACGACACCGTCTAAATCAAATATAAAACCTTTAATTTTTTTCCAATTAATTTTTGTCATTTAACCGATCATTAACATTCCACCATTTATATGTATTATTTGGCCAGTAATGTAGGAAGAATAATTTGAACCTAGAAATAAAGCAGTTCCAGAAATGTCCTTAGGGAGACCAATTCTTTCTAAAGGAATTTTATCCAAATGTTTTTTTTCCGTTACATGCATCGGTCTATCATGCATAGGTGTTTGTATGATTCCTGGGGCTATAGCATTAACATTAATTTTGAATTTAGCACATTCATATGCCATTATCTTAGTGATTATATGCACCATTGATTTTGTAACTGAATAATCAGACCCACCTCCTTGGGTTCTAAATACTGCTCCATGTGAAGAAAGAGAGGATCCAATATTAATAATTTTACCCTTGTTCTTTTTAAGACTAAAATTCATTAATATTCTTGATATCTCTATCACTTTAATAGAATTGAAATTAATCAAATTATTTAAATCATCCATATCTGTTTCAATTAAATTTTTTGATGATTTCATGCCAGCATTGTTTATTAAGATATTAATATTCTTAAAATTTTTGGGAAGTTTTTTCAAATAATCTTGAAAATCTTCTAAATTTGATAAATCTAATTTTTCTATTAAGATTTTATTTTTAAATTTATTTTCAAATTTTAATAATTTTTGTATATTTAAATCTATAGCAATTACTTTTGCCCCATGTTCTAAATATTCTTTAGTAATTTCTAGACCAATACCCCTTCCAGACCCAGTGACTAAAACTGTTTTATCTTTAAAATATTTTTGAAAATTCATTTTTATTAATCAGTTTAGATTTAATTAATTCTTTTAAGGTAGGCATTGCAGGTTGACAACCTTTTTTAGTTGTACTTAAAGATCCAACTAAAATTGATAATTTTAAAGAGTCTTTTCCATTTAATCCTTTGCTTAATCCAAAAGCGAAAGCTCCATTAAAAGCATCTCCTGCACCAGTTGTATCAATAGATTTTACTTTTGGTGCTTTGATATAAAAATCTATATCATCTATGATTGCAAAAGCACCACTCTCTCCTAAAGTTATTATTACATTTTTACAACCAAGTGTTTTTAATTTTTTTGCTGCTTTTTTAGCACTAATTTTGTTCTTAATTTTTATATTAGTAAGTTCAAAAGCTTCATGTTCATTAGGTGTTATATAATCAACATTTTTGAAATCTTTTTTGTTTAATTTACCAGTAACCGGAGCAGGATTGAAAATTGTAATTAATTTTTTCTTTTTTGATAATGTAAGTATCTGTTTGATTGCATTTAAAGGTATACCCATCTCACAAACCACAATATCATTTTTTTTCAATAAATTTAATGCCTTAAAAATTTCTTTTTTAGGCATTTTTTCATTTAGTCCAGGAGCAATTCCAATAAGATTCTTTGCTTTTTTATCAACAAATATTAAAGCTACCCCTGACTTATTATTTTTGATTATCTTAATTGCGTTTATTTTAACACCGCTTGAAATTAAAGATGAGTATAAGTATTTCCCTGCCATATCATTTGATAATCTCGTATAAAAAAATGGTTTATTACCAAGCTTTGAGCAAGCTACTGCTTGATTTGCACCTTTTCCACCAGCATTTTGTTGAAAATCACCTTTAATAGTAACACCTTCAGTAGGTAAAGATTTACTATAAATAAAATAGTCCAGATTTGTGGTTCCACAAAATAAAATTTTCTTCATTACTTAACAGCTCCAAAAGTTAAACCTTTTACAAAATGTTTTTGACCCAAAAATATTAGCAGAATAGGTACTATCATTGAAATAACTAGACCACATGCCATTACAGGATAGAAATTTATTCCTGGATTTAATAATTTTAATAATGCTACGGTTACAGGGGCTTTTTTACTTGCAAGCAATAAACCTAAAGCAAAATTGTGCCAAGCTATTAAGAAAACCAATAAACTTGCTCCTACTAAACCAGGTCTTAGTAAAGGTAAAATTATTTTAGAGATAACAAGTAAAACACTTGCTCCTTCTACAAATGCTGCCTCCTCTAATTCTATAGGGATATCTTCAACATATACTCTTGTGAGCCAAATTATCATTGGTAATGTTATTACCTGATAAACCCAAATCATCCCAAAATAAGTGTCCTTAATTCCCAAAATAGTAAAAAGGTAAAACATAGGAATAATTACAAGAATTAAAGGAGCAAACCTAAATCCCAAGATAAAAAAACCTATATCTTCTTTAAACTTAAAACTTGATCTAGCTAAAATATATCCTGCAGGAATACCAATTATCAGTGAAACAATTACAGCACCTCCTGATATGATAACACTATTTAAGATAGGTTCAAAAAAATTAATTCTAATAGTACCATAATTAGACGACCCAGCTACTGACATATCAAATAATACTTTATAATTATCTAAAGTTGGCTCAAAAATAAAAACTGGCGGCCACTCCATAACTTGCGCTGATGATTTTAAAGACATTAAGAAAATCCAAAAAATTGGAAAAATAATTATTATAGCTGCAAACAATACCAATAAGTTCAAAAAAAAATTTGTTAGATTAAAATTAAATTTCATTTAGCTCACTCTCTTTCTTGCCATTTGATATAATTTTATGGTTATTAATGCTCCAATTAGAACTAGCCACCAATTAACAAACAAAATTGCCGTACCTCTTCCAAAATTTAAATTTTGAAACGACTGTATATACCCATATATAGAATAGACTGTTGTTGCTTTTGCTGGTCCACCACCCGTTGTACCAATAAATATATCGAATTGATTGAAAGACTCTATTATTCTGAAAACAGCGGCTATAAGCACATATGGCATCATAAAAGGTAATTCTATTTTCCAGAATGTTATCCAGGCACCCGCACCAGCCTCCTGTGCAGCTTCTTTTATTTCTTGATTAACTCCAAGTAAGCCAGCATAAATTATTAGAGTAAAGAAAGGAGTGTATGTCCAAACATCTATAAAAATTACTGATAGCATTGCAGTGGAATATTGTGAAATCCACATAAAGGGTTCAATACCAATTAAACTTAAAAAATAATTTAAAACACCTCTTTCAGGGTTCATCATAGTAGTCCACATTAGAGCTACACTCATAGGTGGAAGAACAAGAGGTAATAAAATTATAGGTCTAAATATTTTTGCACAAAAAACTTTTGTTGAAAATAATTTTGCAAGTAATACACCTATAAATGCCTGAGTAACCACTGATACTAATGTGAAATAAATAGTTAATTTTGTAGATTTCCAAAATAATGGATTTTTCCATAAATAAATATAATTTTTAAAACCCGAAAAATTAACTGTTGGTTTTCCTAGTTTTAAATCAGTAAAAGAGAGATAAACACCATAAAAAAAAACAAATAAAAAACATAATAAAACTAATACACTGGGTAAGATTAAAAAATTTTTTAAAGAATTTTCTTTTGATTGATTCATTATATTATATTAAAATTATATAGTTAGGGGCGTATGTCAACGCCCCCAAAGTTAACCGAGGAAGTAGTGCTTATTTAGATTCCTGCTCTGATGCTTCCTGCAAGTTCTTTCAATGTTTCCTCTACAGGTCTTCCATTGACCATTTCTTGCATAGCTACAGACCAAGCATTCATTGCTTCTCCAAATCCATATCTAGGAGTAAAAAATAGTGCTGCTCTGTCCTGAACTTCAATGAATGTATCATAGTAGTTATTAAACTCAGGTTGGTTAGCATATTTTTTCCAATCATCACTTTCCCATGTTGATTTTCTAATAGGATTAACCATTTTACCCATCATAGCACCATCTAGAACCATCTTTTGAGAAGTAGCCCACTGCATAAAGTACCAAGCTGGACCCTTTTTCTTTGAAGCTGAAGGCATAGTTATACACCAAATCCATATATTAGATTCAAAGTTTTTAGCTCCAGGTGCAGTTGGTGGAGGAGCAAAAGATATTTTACCAGATGGATTTTTTCCATCAGGATCTTTTATATTGTTCCAAAAACCAAACATATTAGCATCTACAGCCATCGCAGCATTACCAGAAGTTAAAGCATCTACAACTTGATACCAGTTATCATTAGGCCAAGATTTTGCAGCACACTCTTGAACCATAGCAACATAATCTTTGTGGAATTTAATTGAAGCTTTGGAATCCAATCCTGTGTCTGAAATTTTTCCATCTTTCATAACGTAATCTACAACACCATAACTTTTTGCAATTGATGCTGGCGCTGTATGAACACTACTCCAAAAATTAACTCCTCTCAAAGCCATCGGTGTAATACCTGGTTCTACCTGTTTTAATTTTTTACAAGTTGCTGTTAATTCAGGTAAAGTTTTAGGGGGTTTTATATTATGTTTCCCTAAAATATCATTTCTATACATTAGATTCATATTTTCAAATGAATGAGGTAAACCCCATACTCCTTTACCATTACCTACAACTTCTTCTCCTTTTACATCCCAAGTCATAGCTGACCTTAGAGAAGGATATATGTCATTGTAGTTATAGTCAGGACTTGTCATTGAAGGATCATTTAAAAATTTACTTAAATCAACATTATGATTACCTACAGATGTATCCCATGTCGGTTGAACACCAGTTCCTGCAACATCCCAAGCTCCTGAGTCAGTAGTTATTTCAAGATTTAATTTATTCCAATAAACGTCATCTGGAAATATTTGAGCATCAACTTTAATTCCTGTTAATGCTTCAAACTCTGGTAATTTTTCTACTAGTGCATCTACATAAGGATGAATGTCATATGCAAACACGATTGTTTCTCCAGAATATTTTTTCCAATCAAAATCAGCTAAAGCAAAAGTTGATATTATTGAAAATAATATTGCCGAAAAAAATATTTTTATTTTTTTCATTTTTCTCCTAATTATTATATAACGAAATCATAAAAATTATTGATCAACTAGTCAAACGATTAAAGTCGATATAATAATCGATTTATTCGATACATTAAAATGTCTAGTAAATTGATTTTTTTGAGAGCTTTATTATGATAAAAAAAAAAGTAGATGTATTAGTTGTTGGATCAGGAATAGGTGGTCTCACTTCAGGGTTGTTTTTATCTAAAAGAGGATTTGAAACACTTATTTGTGAAAAAAACAATTTTTATGGAGGTACTACAGCTTGTTCACAGGGAATGATCTGGATACCTAACACACATCATGCAAAAAATGCTGGGATAAGTGACAATTTTGAAAATGCAAAAAAATATCTAAAAAATGAACTTGGAAATTTTTATAAAGAGGAGTTTGTTGATATTTTTTTAAAAAAAGGCCCAGTTGCTATAGAAGAGCTTGATAAGGATACTGAGGTTAAATTTTATTTAAACGATACTCCAGACTATCATTCTAATGAGATAGGAGGTGTCAAAACTGGCAGATCACTATCCCCTTTACCATTTGACGCAAAATTATTAGGTAAGGAATTTTTAAATATTAGATGGCCAATTCCAAGGATGTTAGTTTTGGGAGGTATGATGGTTTCAACAAGTGAAGTTGCAACATTCTTGAATCCATTTTCTTCTATAAAAAAATTATTTCACGTATTTAAAAGAATTTTAAGATATTCAATTGATAGAGTTAAATATCCAAGAGGAACTGAGCTAGGAAATGGAAATGCTCTAGTTGCAAGATGCGTCCATAGTCTTAAAAAGAATAATGTTGAATTATGGAAAAACTCTCCAATTAAAGAATTAATATTTGAAAATGATAAAGTAACTGGAGCAGTAATAAATAAAGATGGAAAAGATATAATAGTTGAGAGTAAATATGGAGTAATATTAGCAACAGGTGGTTTTGCTAATAATAAACAATTACGTGATGAAATTTGTAAAGGTTTTGAGCATTCAGAAACATTGGTAGACTCTTCAAATACTGGCGATGGTATAAATGTTGCAAAAAAGATTGGTGCTAAAATTGACAATGATGTTGCTAGTCCTGGATATTGGACTCCAATATCATTAATGAAGAAAAAAGATGAGAATTTAGTAGTACCTTATGGATGGTTTGACAGAGGAAGGCCAGGTATCATTGCAGTTAATAATGAGGGAAAAAGATTTGTAAATGAGTCAAATTCTTATCATGATATAGTTTTTGCAATGTTTAACGATAGTTCAAAAAAAAATAACTTTCATTTTATTTGTGACAGTGGTTTTATAAAAAAAAGAGGTTTAGGTTATTTATTACCTTGGCCATGGACACTTAATATCAAAAAATATGTAGATATGAATTATATTAATAGTGCAAAAACTATAGAGGAATTGGCTAAAAAAATTAGTGTAAATAAAGAAAACTTATTAGATACTATTAAAAAAAACAATGAATACTCAAGAACTGGTAAGGATTTAGAATTTAACAGGGGTTATAGTTCCTTTAACCATAAACTTGGAGATAAAACGAATATAATCAATCCAAATTTAGGACCAATAATTAAGCCGCCGTTTTATTCACTTAAAATTGAAGCAGCAACATTAGGAACAGCTACTGGTTTAAAAACAGACGAAAACTGTAGAGTTTATAATTCAAATGGTTCTCCTATTGAAGGTTTATATGCCGCAGGAAATGATATGACATCAATGATGAGAGGTTTTTATCCTGGCGGAGGAATTACAATTGGCCCAGCTATTTCATTTTCTTATCAGATAGCTGAATATATAAAGGAGATAAAACATAATGGCTAATATAAAATTTAACAACATTCATAAATCGTTTGGATCTAATAAAATAATTACTGATTTTAATTTATTGGGTAATGATAACGAATTTTTAGTTTTAGTAGGCCCTTCAGGATGTGGAAAGTCAACCTTGTTAAGAATGATTGCGGGACTTGAAAAAATTGATGAGGGTGAAATTTATATTAATGATCAAAAAATAAATGATTTACACCCGTCAAAAAGACAAACCGCAATGGTTTTTCAAACATATGCTTTATATCCGCATATGAATGTTTATGAAAATATGTCTTTTGGTTTAAAGATAGAAAAGAGACCTAAAGAAGAAATTGAGCAAAAAGTAATGCATGCTGCAAAAATTCTACAAATTGAGGAATTATTAGAGAGAAAACCAAAACAATTATCTGGCGGTCAAAGGCAAAGAGTTGCCATAGGTAGAGCGATCACAAGAAATCCCAAAATTTTCCTTTTTGATGAGCCTCTATCTAATTTAGATGCCGCTTTAAGAGCTGAGATGAGAGTAGAGATTTCAAAACTTCATAAAAAAATAAAAACAAATATGATCTATGTAACACATGATCAAGTTGAGGCTATGACTTTAGCTGATAGGATTGTAATTTTAAATCTTGGAAATATAGAGCAAGTTGGGACACCAGATGAAATATATAGAGATCCATCAAATATTTTTGTGGCCCAATTTATTGGAACACCAAAAATGAATATTTTAAAAGTTACTAGTGACAACGTAGTCTCAGGAAACGAAATTAACTTTTTAGGTAACAAAGTTAAAATTAATGGAATTAATTTTTCAAAAAAAGATTATTATTTTGGTATAAGACCAGAACATTTTAGTTTTTCTGAAGATAATGAATATAAGTTTAATCCAAAAGTAGATTTAATTGAAAACTTAGGTAACGAAAAAATTGCTTATATTAAAATAGATCAATTTGAAATAAGTGCAAAAATACCAAGTCACCAAAATATAGAGAATATAATTGGATTTAATTCAAAAGATATTTTTGTATTTGATGAAAATGGCAAAAGGGTCAAATCTTAATTTTCACATGAAATGCAACAATTTTAAGTGCCAAATGTAGTAGAAATATTAGATGGAGATATAAAAAAACTATAATGATTAATGATAGTGAAACTGACGCAAATGCGGCTAAGACTCCTGAGATACCTGTTATTTTATTTGAAAATGGGTATACAGAAAAAAATACTACTGAAATATATCACAATCACCTTATAAAAGATTTCACTTGTATTGAAAATATAATAAAAAAATATATTTAATAATGAGTCAAAAATTTACTGTTTTATTTGATTTGGATGGAACTCTCGTTGACACAGCACCTGATTTAATTCGTGCACATAATCACGTAATGAAAAAATTTGGCTATCCATCAAAATCTATAGATGAATTAAGAAACGCTGTTGGCAGTGGTGCTAAAGCCATGATGGCAAAAGATAATGGTAAATGGAAATGGTTTGATGAAAAAATTCAAAATGAAATGACAGATGAATTTATATCTTTTTATGGAAAAAATATTTTGTATGAAAGTACTCTTATTAATGGTGTAAAAGAATTTTTAGAATGGTGCAAAAATCAAGATATATCAATGGCAGTTTGTACAAATAAAACTGAATTTTTGGCAATTGATCTTTTAAAAAAAATTGGAATTTATGACTTTTTTGAATATGTTTCTGGTTACAATACTTTTGAATATTGTAAACCAGACCCCGGGCATTTACTTAAAACTATTGATATTTTAGATGGTGATAAAAGTAAATCAATCATGGTTGGTGACAGTGAAACAGATGCTAATGCAGCTAAAGCAGCTGAAATTCCAATGATTTTACTAAAATATGGTTATACTGAAAAAAAATCTAAAGAAATTTATCACAATCACCTAATAAAAGATTTCACTGGTATTGAAAAAATAATAAAAAAATATCTTTAATATTGATTAATTTTTTTTTTAACTAATAAAACAAAAATACCAATTCACCAAAATATAGAGAATATAATTGGATTTAATTCTAATGATATTTTTGTATTTGATGAAAAAGGTAAAAGGATTAAATCCTAATTTTTCCTAAGAAATACAACAATTTTAAGTGCTAAATATAGCGCATGTAAAATTTTTAAATAACAATTACTTGTATCCTAAATGAATAATTTAAATAAACACTTTGAACCTAAAAATTTAAGTGACAAAATTGCTTTATTATTTACAAAATTTTTAAGGTTATTAGCTGATACTTTTTTTAAAAAAAGATATGGCCATAGAGCAGTTGTTCTAGAAACAGTTGCTGCTGTACCAGGAATGGTAGCAGGTATGTTAATTCATTTAAAATCTTTGAGAAAGATTGAAGACGATAAAGGCTGGATTAAAACTTTATTAGAAGAAGCAGAGAATGAAAGAATGCATTTAATGACTTTTATTCATATAGCTAAACCAACACTAATACAAATCAAAGACTCTGTACAATACTCTCAGGTTTAATTTCGTATTGGATTATGATTTTTTTATTATAAGATTTATCCCATTATCAATTACAAAAAAAAGATTGAATCAACCTTTGATTGAATAAAAAATTAAATATAGGTCTATTTTTATAATTTATTAAATTTAAAATTGTTCAGCAATTATTAGTTTTGTTATAAAATTAATTTAAATTTAACAAGAGGAGTATGATGATAAAAGAAATAAATAAATTATTTGTTACATTATTTTTTTGTTCAACAATATTATTTAGTTCAACTGTTAACGCAGGAGAATTAGTTGTAGTAACGTCTTTTCCAAAAGACTTGAGCGGAGCATTTAAGGTAGCATTTGAGAAAAAAAATCCAGACATTACAGTTAATGTAATAGGAAAAAAAACAACAGCTGGAATTAAATATATTCAAGAAACTTCATCTAACAATACTTCAGATTTATTTTGGGCATCAGCTCCTGATGCATTTGAAGTTTTAAAAGAAGATGGTTTGCTTGCCAAATATTCATCAGCTGTAAAAGGTATACCAGATAAAGTTGGATCTTATCCAGTTAATGATCCTGATGGTTTTTATACTGGTTTTGCTGCAGCTGGATATGGAATGATGTGGAACAATAGGTATTTAGATGCAAACAATTTACCTAAGCCTGCAACTTGGGCAGATATGACTAAAGCAATATATCACAACCATACAGGCATGAGTGCACCATCTCGTTCTGGAACTACTCACCTTACTGTAGAAACTTTATTACAGGGTGAAGGTTTTGAAAAAGGTTGGGCTTCTTGGAAATTTATAGGAGGAAACTTTAAAACAATTACAGCTCGTAGCTTTGGTGTTCCAGATGGAGTCAATAGCGGTGATTTTGGTGTTGGTGTCGTAATAGATTTTTTTGGTCTATCTTCAATAGGAAGTGGATTTCCTACAGGATTTATATATCCAAAAATTACAACTTTAGTGCCAGCTAATATAGGAGTGATTAACAATGCACCGAATGCCGATAATGCCAAAAAATTTATTGATTTTCTTTTAACACCCGAAGGTCAAGAAATTTTATTGGATCCAAAAATTAGAAGGTTGCCAGTTAATCCAAAAACCTACAGCAAAGCACCAGCAGATTTTCCTAATCCTTTTAAAGATGAGTCAATTGGAAAAGCTGTGAAGTTTGATGTGGTTTTATCAAAGAGTAGATACAATTTAATTAATGCTATGTTTGATGTTATGATTACTTATAGATTGGACGATTTAAAATCAGCCGTTAGCGCAATTCATAAAGCTGAAAGTAAAAATTTAAGCTCTGAAGGAAAGAAGTTAGTTAAAGAAGCTAGAGCTTTAGTTGCAGCTTTACCAATAACGGAAAATCAAGCAAACGATCCTGCTTTTGCAAACATCTTTAAAAAGAAAAGAAAAAAAGCAAAAGATATTGAAAAATATGCAGGAACTCGTCAAGCGGAAGTCGAAGCTGAGTGGGATTCTTTTGTTGTAGATAATTATAAAAAGGCAACAGAACTAGCTAACAAAGCTGCTTCACAGTAATAAACATTTTATTGTCCCAAATATTCATTAATTTGAGTATTTGGGAACAATATTAAATCTATGAATTTAAGGAATACTTTATCGTTAAAAGTAGCTTTTTTTTTAATAGCAACCTTCCTTATTTTTTTTTTAGTTATTCCTGTTGTTAGTGTTTTTTATACTGCATTTATTGACACATATACTGGAAAATTTACAATAGTTAACTTTTTAGATTTTTTCAAAAATAAACTTTTTATCGAATCTTTTTTTAATTCTTTTTATGTAGCTATAATGTCAGTATTATTGGCATCTACCTTTGCTTTACCACTTTCTTATTTTACAACTAGATTTCAATTTAGAGGCTCTATAATTATTCAAAGTTTAGGTTTTATACCTTTAATAATGCCTCCTTTTGTTGGTGCTGTAGCTTTAAAATTATTGTTTGGAACTAACGGAACAGTAAATTTATTTTTGAATAAATTTATGAGTTTTAAAATTCCATTTATGGAAGGTTTAAATGGTGTTATTTTCGCTGAAGCCATTCATTATTTTCCATTTATATTGATTAATTTAGTAGCAAGCTTAAATAATATAGATAAATCAATGGAAGAATCGGCTCAAAATCTTGGTTCTAGCGGATTAAATTTATTTAGAAAAATTGTCTTACCTTTGTCTATGCCAGGTTATGTTGCTGGGGCATCACTTGTATTTTTAAAGGTTTTTGATGATTTGGGTACCCCTTTACTTCTTGATATAAACAACATGTTGGCGCCTCAAGCATATTTAAGAATTTCAGCAATAGGTATTGACGATCCTATGGGATATGTGATGGCGGTAATATTAATTCTTACATCTCTAGCAGCTATGTGGATTGCTAAGTTAGCTTTAGCTGGAAAAGATTACTCTATGCTTCAAAAAGGAGGAGGTGGATTAGCTAAGAGAAAATTAAATTTTACAGAAAAAATTATGGCTTATGGAGTAATTATTTTTATTCTACTCATAGTTTTAGCTCCACATATTGGACTTGCTTTGCTTTCATTTGGAACGATATGGTCATTTAGTTATTTTCCTGATGCTTATACTTTAAACCATTATAAAGAAATTTTTGAAACATCTAATTTTATTAAAAATACATTTTTATATTGTTCTATAGCAGCCTTCATAGATGTATTTCTCGGTGTATTAATTTCATATATAGTTATAAGAACTTCTATAAAATGGAGAGAATTTTTGGATTATACTGCGATGGCAGCTCTTGCAATTCCAGGACTAGCACTTGGAATAGGTTATTTAAGAACATTTTACCAATTTAACTTACCATTTAGCAACAAGCCTCTGGCAAGTTGGTGGTTTATTATAGTCATAGCTTTAACTATTAGAAGATTGCCATATGCTTTGCGCGCATGTAACGCTGCTTTAACTCAAATTAGTGTTTATCTTGAAGAGTCCGCAGAAGTTCTTTCTGCTACAAGATACACAATACTTAAAAAAATTGTAGTTCCATTAATGTTAGCAGGAATTTTGGCAGGATTTATTACAAGTTTTGCAACAGCTACGGTCGAACTTTCAGCAACAATAATGTTAGTTTCAAATGATATAGATGCGCCATTATCATATGCTATATATTCTTACATGCAAACTGCAGCGGGCAGAGGTCCAGGAGCTGCTTTAGGCGTCATTGCCGTTGTAATAGTTGGTATTGGAACATATTTTTCTCAGCGTATAATAGAAAAAAAACAAAATGAAAAATTAATTAATTTAAATTAATAAAATATGGATAATAAATTAAATTTTCAAACAGGAGTTAGCATAAAAGATGTAGATGTTTTTTATGGAAAAAATCATGTAATAAAAAATATAAGTATTGATATTAAACCTGGAGAATTTTTTACTTTTCTTGGACCTTCTGGATGTGGAAAAACAACTTTATTAAGATTGATTGCTGGGTTTGAAAGCGCAAGTAAAGGAAAAATAATTATCGGAGAAAATGATGTTACTACATTACCACCATGGAAAAGAAATGTTGGAATGGTTTTTCAAAATTATGCTTTATGGCCTCACATGACTGTATTAAAAAATGTTTCATTTGGTTTAGAGCAAAAAAAAATAGATAAAAAACAAATATTTGATTTAGTAAAAAATTCACTAGAATTAGTTGGTTTAGAAGGTTATGAAAATAGACGTCCTTCTCAACTATCAGGAGGACAACAACAAAGAGTTGCCTTGGCAAGAACTTTGGTTGTCAAGCCTACTATATTACTTTTAGATGAACCTTTATCAAACTTAGATGCAAAGTTGAGAATTCAAATGAGAAAAGATATTTTAAATCTTCAAAGAAAAGTAGGAATTACAACAATTTTTGTAACTCACGATCAAGAAGAGGCCAATGTTTTGTCAGACAGAATGGCAATAATTAATAATGGAATTGTAGAACAGTTAGGTGAACCAGAATATTTATATAACAATCCTATTAATTCATTTACTGCAAATTTTTTAGGAACCACAAATACTTTGGAAGGTGAGGTGATTAAAAGACAAGAGAAATTGAAATTTATTAGTAAAGAAAGCATTGAAATTGAAAATGTAAATTTTAAAGAAGGAAAATGTAAAATTTTACTCAGACCTCAAAACTTCTATATTAATAATAAGGAAAACAAAGATGAAATAATTAGATTAAAAGGGAGAATTGTAGAAAAAGAATTTTTGGGAAACATAATAAGATATACAGTTAATGTTAAAGAAAAAAAAATATTTGTTGATATTGTTCAGGAATACAATTCACCAACCCACAAAATACATGAAGAAATTGAACTTTCTTTTAATGTTACAAAATTAAGATTTATTAAATAAAAATTTATATTGAATGAACTCTAATTTTCAACTAGCAAAAGAAAATTTTGATAAAGGAATTATAAATTTTAACAATGAATTATATTTAGAAGCCGAGAATTTTTTTGATTTATCTTTGAAGTTTATTCCTGATAGAGTGACAACTCTTTCAAATCTTCTTATTTGTAAAATAAAACTAAAAAAAATACAGATGCCTAAATCACCTCCATCTGTATATTATAATAAAAAACAATGGAAAGGTTGGCCTGATTTCCTTGGAACAAAAAAGAGGGCATTGGAAGAAGATAATAAATGAAAATGCAAAAGTGTCCCCATTGTTCAGAAGAGATTATATATTCTACAAAGGTATGTAGTTATTGTATGAAAACTATTGGTGTTGAACACAAAGTGAAAATGAGTAGTGTTGGAAATTGGGTTATAGTATTTATAGTAGTAGTTGTATGGTTTATATGGTCAAAATAACATCT
>Ga0187827_10004173_pt1 | contig 17935 bp, 15 predicted proteins | sample ETNtaG_39_FD_167969 | JGI IMG/M metagenome (GOLD analysis project Ga0187827, IMG submission 167969) | Marine microbial and viral communities from oxygen minimum zone, Eastern Pacific Ocean - ETNP2014_SV_150_PacBio MetaG (Illumina Assembly) | ecosystem: Environmental > Aquatic > Marine > Hypoxic... | reverse complement strand
AAGGATCTTTGGTAAGAGGTCCTTTTGCTATGTGTAATAATTCAGTTTTAAAGATGGGCTCAAAGATTTATAGCAATACTACTTTAGGACCTTACTGTAAAGTAGGAGGAGAAGTAAATAATGTTGTTTTCATGGGGTATAGCAATAAAGGACATGATGGTTTCTTAGGTAATTCGGTAATTGGAGAATGGTGCAATCTTGGTGCCGATAGCAATAATTCAAACCTTAAAAATAATTATTCAGAAGTAAAACTTTGGAATTATCGGATTGAAAGATTTGTAAATACTGGTTTGCAGTTTTGTGGGCTTATTATGGGCGACCACAGTAAATGTGGAATAAATAGTATGTTTAACACCGGAACAGTAGTAGGTGTAAGTGCTAATATTTTTGGCGCGGGTTTTCCAAGAAACTTTATTCCTTCTTTTAGTTGGGGAGGAGCATCCGGTTTTACTACTTTTAAAACTGAAAAGGCTTTTGAAGTAGCAGAAATTGTAATGCAAAGAAGAAATAAAACTTTTAATGATGTTGAGAAAGAAATACTTAGGCATGTTTTTGAAATTACCAAAATGTATAGAAAGTCTTAATTTTTGCCAATTTCTACATATAGTATAATTTGGCATACCTTTTGCAATAGTATATAAGCAAGAGAATTAAAGTATTACACTGACATATTGTCAAACCAAAAATTATGAATAAAGACGAATCAAGATTTCAAGCTTTTTCCTTGTCTGAACTAATTGAAGAAGAATCAGATTTTTTTCCGCTTTTAAGTCAGGAAGATGAGGATAAAATAGATAAAGAAAAAACGCCTAAAACTTTACCAATTCTGCCACTTAGAAATACGGTTCTATTTCCAGGAGTTATTATTCCAATTACAATAGGTAGAGATCGATCCATTAAGTTGATAAAAGAAACTTATAAAGGCAATAGAACAATTGGCGTTTTGGCGCAAAAAGATCCTACCATTGAAATTCCTGAAACTCAAGATTTAAATAGAATCGGAACGGTTGCTCATATTTTGAAGATGCTTAGAATGCCTGATGGAAATATTACTGCCATTATTCAAGGAAGAAAAAGATTTGAAATTGAAGAATTTGTGCAAAAAGAGCCATTTTTTAAAGCAAAGATTAATCGATTAGATGAAAGTAGGCCCGTAAAAAATGACAAAGAGTTCGGAGCCTTAGTAGATTCCGTGAAAGATTTAGCACTTCAGATTATTGAAGAATCACCCAATATTCCTTCTGAAGCAACTTTAGCTATTAAAAACATTGAGAGCCCTTCTTTTGTCATCAATTTTGTGGCCTCTAATATGAATATTAGCTTAATTGAGAAACAAGGGTTGTTAGAAGAAATTGACTTAAAAGTCAGAGCTAACAATGCATTAGAATTTTTGACTAAGGAATTGCAAATGTTGGAGATGAAAAACGAGATTCAATCCAAAGTGCGAACAGATTTAGATAAACAACAAAGAGAATATTTCTTGCATCAGCAAATGAAAACAATACAAGAAGAATTAGGGGGTGCTGGTTCTGGGCAAGAGATTGAGGAAATGCGTGCAATAGCAAAGCAGAAAAAATGGAATAAAGAAGTAGCAGAATCATTTGAGAAAGATTTAAGAAAACTACAAAGAATGAATCCTGGAATGGCAGATTATTCCGTACACAGAAGTTATTTGGAACTTATGTTAGATTTGCCTTGGGATGAGTTCTCTAAAGATATATTTAATTTAAAAAAGGCTAGAAAGATATTAGATAGAGACCATTTTGGTTTAGAAAAAGTGAAGGAAAGAATTATTGAATTTTTGGCAGTCTTGAAGTTAAAAGGAGATATGAAATCGCCAATACTTTGTCTTAGTGGTCCTCCTGGTGTTGGAAAAACATCTCTTGGAAAATCGGTAGCTGAGGCATTAGGTAGAAAATACGTACGGGTTTCATTGGGGGGATTGCGTGATGAAGCCGAAATAAGAGGCCACAGAAAAACATATATTGGTGCTATGCCTGGAAGAATTATAAAATCTATCAAAAAGGCAGAAACTTCAAACCCTGTGTTTGTTTTGGATGAAATTGATAAAGTGACAAGAGATGTACATGGAGATCCTTCTTCTGCACTTTTGGAAGTACTCGATCCTGAGCAAAACGAGAGTTTTCATGATAATTATTTAGAGTTGGGTTATGACTTGTCTAAAGTCTTATTTATAGCAACAGCCAATTCTTTAAATACTATTCAGCCAGCTTTACTTGATAGAATGGAAATTATTGAAATGAGTGGCTATACAGTAGAAGAGAAAGTGTCTATTGCTAAAAAACATTTACTACCTAAACAATTAAAAGAACACGGGCTAACTAAAAATGATTTGAGACTATCCGATAAAGTATTAGAAAAAATAGTGGATGGATACACTAGAGAATCTGGAGTTAGGGGTTTAGAAAAGATTATCAGTAAAGCAATACGATATGCAGCAAAATGCATTGCTATGGGGCAAGATTATGACATGAAAGTTAGTATAAATGATTTAGAGAAGATATTAGGATCTATAAAATTTGATAGAGATCGATTACTTAAAAATGATGTGGCAGGGGTAGCGACTGGTTTGGCTTGGACAAGAGTAGGAGGAGATATCCTTTTTATTGAATCGAGTTTAAGTAAGGGAAAAGGAAATTTAACTATTACTGGGAATTTAGGGAATGTGATGAAAGAATCTGCTACCATTGCTTTAGAGTATTTAAAAGCTAATGCATCTGATTATAAAATTGATGCCGATATTTTTCAGAAATGGAATGTACATATTCATGTGCCTGAAGGCGCTACTCCAAAAGATGGTCCATCTGCAGGGATTACCATGTTCTCGGCTTTAACATCTGTTTTTACAGGAAAAAGAGTAAATAATAAATTGGCCATGACTGGCGAAATAACTTTAAGAGGAAAAGTATTACCTGTTGGTGGAATTAAAGAGAAAATTTTGGCTGCTAAACGATCAGGCATTAAAGAGATTATTCTTTCGAAAGATAATAAAAAAGACATAAGTGAAATTAAAGCATCTTATTTGAAAGGGCTTAAATTTCAGTATGTAGACACTATGAGAGAGGTAACTGACATTGCATTTTCTTAAATTAGTTAATGACATTATTAGTTGATTTAAGAATCTGAATAATTAATTGTAAAATTACTGAATCACCAAATTTTTCTATTAATATTTTATCTTTGTAAATAAAATGACAAATCCAGAAACGGTAATTATAAATCAATCGGTTGCTATTTTAATTGATGGCAATAACATTGAAATGAGTTTACATTCACTTATGAATGACAAATTGGCTATGATTAATTTTGATGTACTCATTCCAAAACTTTTAGATAACAGAGGGCTGAATCGTTTAATTTATTTTCGTGAGGGGAAAAGCATTTCTTCTAAATTAGCTGATAGATTGCATGAACATTATCATGGATCTGTTGTGCCTTGCCATAAATCTGCTGATATTCCTTTAACCATTAAAGCAACACAGTTAGCTCAAAAGGTGGATACTATTATTATTCTTTCTGGAGATTCCGATTATATTGAGCTTATTCGCCATCTAAAAGGAGAGGGCGTAAGGGTAGAAGTTGCTGCTGTGGAACAGACTACGGCACCTATTATAAAAGCAGAAGCAGATTATTTTATTGCTATTGATAAGAATGATGTTTTTGTGTATAATAAGCCAAGTGGAAAGTCGTTTAAGAAGAAACAGAAATCATAAGTAACAAAAGAGTGAAACACATATTTCTTTCTTTTCTTTTTCTTTTTCTTACAGTTGCTTTATTTTCTCAAATAGGAGGTGAGAAAACCTTTGCAGTATTGGATTTTTCTACTTCTTCTAGAACTGCTGCAATGGGAGGAGAACTTATTTCTGTATATGATAATGATGTAAACTTGATTATTGCCAACCCATCTTTGCTTAATAGAAAAATGAATGGTCAAATTGCTTTTACATTTGTAGATTTCTTTTCCGATATCAATGCAGTTTCTGTAAATTATGCTACAAAGAGCAAAAAAATAGGAATGTTATCTTTTGGAATTAAAGCATTGAATTATGGTAATTTTACTCGAATAGATGAAACTGGATTAGAACTTGGAGAGTTTACAGCAAATGAACAACAATTTACCACTGGAATAAGTAAAGTCTTAAATGATAAATTTACCCTAGGGATAAATCTTCATTTTATCAATTCTAAATTAGAGCAATATTCTTCTTTTGCTTTGTTAAGCAATCTAGGCCTAGGATACTATAATGATAAAAATAATATCTGTGTTTCTGTTTTAGCAAAAAATATGGGAAGACAACTAAAGTCATATGCAAATGATAATGAGAATTTACCTTTTCAGTTGCAAATGGGAGTTTCAAAACAATTAGCTCATCTACCTTTTCGCTTTTCGATTGTCGCCCATCATCTTAATAAATTTGATATTAGCAACTATTATTTGGATCCAACAACTACTGATCCTATCACAGGAGATGAAATTGAGAATGAAGATTCAGTTGGTAAGAAAGTGTTAAGGCATTTTGTGTTAGGAGGAGAATTAAATCCCGGAAGAAAAAGTTTATTTATCAGAGGAGGGTTTAATTTTCAAAGAAGGCAGGATTTACAAGTTGCAACACGTCCTGCAATGGTAGGTTTTTCTTGGGGATTAGGGTTTAGAATCTCCAAATTTCATTTAAATTATAGTAGAGTCACCTATCATCTAGCTGGTTCTATCAATACCTTTAGTTTTACAACAAATCTTACATCTTTCGGATTATGATGGATAATAAGATAAATATAGCAATTGACGGGTATTCTTCTTGTGGAAAGAGTACGATTGCAAAAGTTATTGCTCACAGATTTGGAATGCGTTATATCGATACTGGAGCCATGTATCGATCAATTACTCTATATTGTATTCAAAATGATATAATTACAAATAGTGAGGTTAATCGAGAAAAATTATTACTACATTTGGAAAAGATAAGTGTATCATTTAATTTTAATACAGAATCAGAAAAATCAGAAACTATCTTAAATGGAGTAAATGTAGACTCTGAGATTAGAAAATATTATGTATCTGAGAAAGTAAGTACTATAAGTCAGATAAAACAGGTGAGAGAAAAGTTAATAATCTTGCAGCAAGAAATAGGAAAAGAAAAAGGAGTGGTTATGGATGGCAGAGATATAGGAACAAGGGTGTTGCATGATGCAGAGATTAAATTTTTTATTACTGCGGATGCTGAGATAAGAGCTAAAAGAAGATATAATGAGATGAATAAGTCAAAAGTAAGCTTCCAAGACATCTTAAAAAATTTATTAGAAAGAGATGAGAAAGATTCAAATAGAGAGATTAATCCTTTAAGAGTAGCTGATGATGCGATAGTTATTGATAATTCTAATTTAAGTCATCAAGAGCAAAATGATTTTATTTTTAAGATTATAAAAAAGAAGATTGAAAGTAACGATTGATAAATATTCTGGTTTTTGTTTTGGTGTAGTTTATGCTATTCAGATGGCTGAAGAAGAATTAACTAATTCTGGCCAATTATATTGTCTGGGTGATATTGTACATAACAATATGGAGGTGGATAGATTAAATAAATTAGGATTAGAGATTATCAATCATCAACAATTAAAGGAATTGAGAGACTGTAAAGTGCTTATTCGTGCCCACGGAGAACCTCCTGAAACTTACCAAATCGCAATAAATAATAACATTAAATTACTGGATGCTTCCTGCCCTGTTGTGCTTAAATTACAGCACTTAATTAAAGAAGGTTTTGAGGAAATTAAAGATATAAATGGGCAAATTATTATATTTGGAAAAATGGGGCATGCTGAGGTGCAAGGACTTTTGGGTCAGGCAGGGGGAAGAGCAATTGTAGTTGACTCTATAGATGACTTAACTCAAATAGATTTCTTGGAACCGATTTATATGTATTCTCAAACTACAAAAAGACCTAAAGCATTTAAAGATTTACAAGAAGAAATTATAAAAAGAAAAGAGATTGTTGGTAATTCTGATTCTGTGAAGTTTATCGTGCATGACACGCTCTGTAGACAAGTCTCTAGTAGAGAGCCACAACTAAAACAGTTTGCAAAAGAGAATGATATTGTAGTTTTTGTTAGTGGGAAAAAGAGTTCAAATGGAAGAATGCTTTTTCAATCTTGCTTGGAAGTGAACATTAATTCGTATTTTATCTCGGATGTGGATGAGATTAAGCTTGATTGGTTTTCTAGAAAAGTAAAAGTTGGAATTTGTGGAGCTACTTCAACTCCTAGATGGTTGATGGAAAAAATTGCAAAAAGAATCAATAAGATTCAGTATTAAATTCTTTTATAGCTAATTCTTTATTTTTAGTAAGAAAGGCGTATATTTGCATTCCTTTTTAATGTGATTTTTGTAAGGATAAAAAGGTAAGTTACATTAATAATAATCTCTCTCGTGAAATGTCACATGGACTCCTTACTAACACTTACGAGATACAAAAAATAAAAGACAATTATGTCAGAAGTAAAAAAAACTACTGAAGAAGTAGTTGAGGAAAACATAGATCAACAGGAAAGAATCACAAACCCTGCTGAAGGTTCAAAGAACACAATCCCAGAATCTAAAGAAATCAAAGATACAAAAAATGAGGAATCTACTGAAAAAATTTCTGTAGCTGAGGGATTTTCCGAAGAAGATCTCAAAAAGAAGAAGTAACTCAGGAAAAAACATCTTCAGATTCAGAGATGCCTGTTGAGGAGGTAAATCAAGAACGAATGACAGAAATAAAAGAATCTAAACCAAAGAAGAAAGAAGAAGAATTTGATTGGGAAAAAATAGATTCTACTGATTATAATGATGCGGAAAGAGAAGATTTGGAAAAACAGTATATTCCGACTTTGAGTTCTGTTGAGGATAAGAAAGTTTTAGACGGCACTATAGTAAGAGTTACTGATAGAGAAGTAATTATAGATGTCAATTTTAAATCAGATGGTATAATAGGACGTTCAGAGTTTAGGTATAATCCTAAATTAAAAGCAGGGGATATAGTTGAGGTTTTAGTTGAGAAACAAGAAGACAAAAACGGTCAATTAGTTTTATCGCATAGAAGAGCAAGAGTACTTAGAGCTTGGGAGAGAGTTAATATTGCTCAAGAAACTGGAGATGTTGTAGAAGGAATAATCAGATCCAGAACAAAAGGAGGAATGATTGTTGAAGTTTTTGGAATAGAAGCTTTCCTTCCAGGTTCACAAATTGATGTGAAACCAATTCGTGATTATGATGAATATGTTGGTAAGAGTATGGAATTCAAGGTGCTGAAAGTTAATGAGGCTTTTAGAAATGTTGTGGTATCTCACAAAGCATTAATTGAAGCCGACATTGAGGAACAAAAAAAGGAAATCATGTCCAAACTAGAAAAAGGACAAGTCCTTGAAGGAATTGTTAAAAACACTACTTCATATGGTGTGTTTATTGATTTAGGTGGTGTAGATGGACTTATTCATATTACTGATTTATCTTGGGGAAGAATTTCTCATCCAGATGAAATTGTAACACTTGATGAAAAAATTAATGTTGTTATTCTTGATTTTGATGAGGGAAAGAAACGAATCCAATTGGGATTAAAACAATTGAGTGTACATCCTTGGGATTCCTTAGATGAAAAATTAAAAGTAGGCAGTAAAATAAAAGGAAAAGTGGTTGTAGTTGCTGATTATGGTGTTTTTATTGAGATCCAACCAGGAATAGAAGCCTTATTACATGTTTCTGAAATGTCTTGGTCAACACATCTAAGAAGTGCAAACGACTTCTTTAAAGTAGGCGAAAAAGTTGATGCACAGATTCTTACTTTGGATAAAGAGGAGAGAAAAATGTCCTTAGGAGTTAAGCAAATGCAAGAAGATCCTTGGTCAGTTATTACTAAGAAATTTCCGGTAGAGTCTAAGCATTCTGTTAAAGTAATCAATTTTACTAATTTCGGGATTTTTGTAGAATTATCTGAAGGAATTGATGGTTTGGTTCATATTTCTGATTTATCCTGGACAAAGAAGATTAAGCATCCTGCTGAGTTTACTAAAGTTGGCGATATGCTTGATGTTATTGTTTTAGAGATAGATATTGAAAACAGAAGAATCAGTTTAGGTCATAAACAATTAAGAGATAACCCTTGGGACACTTATGAAACACTCTTTATTGAAGGTAATAATTATAAAGGAAAAATTACAGAGATGTTTGATAAAGGAGCTTTGGTTATCTTAGATCATGATGTAGAAGCTTTTGCACCAAAACGTCATTTAGTGAAAGAAAGCGAAGCAAGTGCTGGAGTTGGTGAAGAACTTGATTTTAAAATAATAAAATTTTCGAAAGAGAATAAAAGAATCCTTGTTTCTCATACGGAAACTTTCAAACAGGCGGAAGAGAAATCAAAGAATAAAAAAGAAAAATCAACAAAGGAATCTGTTAATCAGGTTCAAAAGAATCAGAAAAAGTCAACACTTGGAGATTTAGATATGCTTTCGGATATTAAGGAGGATATCGATAAGCAGGAGAAATTAAAAGATGATAAATAAATTTAAAACCCCAATTTTTTGGGGTTTTTTTTTGGCACACTATTTGGTTATTAAATATTATATTTGCCATTGAAAATGAAAGAAGAAAAAGTAATTATTAGTAAAGATAAATTTAGTATTATAGTTGAAAGATTATCGCATCAATTGATTGAGAATCACGGTGATTTTGAAGATACTGTATTAATTGGAATTCAACCAAGAGGTGTACGCCTATGTGATAGAATTTTAAAAAAACTTTCTATTAATAGATTTAAAAGAATTAAAATAGGAAGTTTAGATATCACATTTTATAGAGATGATTTTAGAAGAAGGAAAGAACCCATAGAAGCTCAAATAATTGATATTGATTTCTCAATTGAAGGAAAAAATATCGTACTTATTGATGATGTACTTTATACAGGAAGATCTGTAAGAGCAGCAATGGATGCACTTCTTGCTTTTGGTAGACCCAAATCAGTAGAACTAATGGTACTTATTGATAGAAGACTAAGTAGACATTTCCCAATTCAACCCAATTATGTTGGGGAGAAAGTAGATACTATCTCTTCAGAGAAAGTTGTAGTGGAATGGGAAGAATTTAATGATAAAGATCAGGTGATTCTACTAAGATCAGAATAATGACTAGATTATCGGCAGAACATTTATTAGGAATAAAGCATCTAAATAAAGATGATATCTTCTTAATCTTTAATACAGCTGACAACTTCAAAAAGATAATCAATCAGCCTATAAAAAAAGTTCCTTCATTAAGAGATATAACGGTTGCAAACTTATTTTTCGAGAATTCTACAAGAACAAGATTATCTTTTGAATTAGCAGAAAAACGATTGTCTGCAGATATTGTGAATTTTTCTTCTTCCTCTTCTTCAGTAAAAAAAGGAGAAACATTAATTGATACAGTAAATAATATCTTAGCCATGAAGGTAGATATGGTAGTTATTCGACATCCTAATCCTGGCGCTTCTGTTTTTCTTTCCAGAAATGTGAATGCTAAGATTGTAAATGCTGGTGATGGTACTCACGAACACCCTACTCAAGCATTATTGGATGCTTACTCAATTAGAGAGAAATATGGGGAAGTTAAAGGGAAAAAGATAGTAATTATTGGCGATATTATGCATTCAAGAGTAGCTTTGTCAAATATATATTGTTTGCAAAAATTAGGGTCGGAAGTAGCAGTTTGTGGACCTTCAACTTTAATACCAAGATATATAGATTCATTAGGAGTAAAACATATAAATAATTTACAAGACGCTTTAAATTGGTGTGATGTTGCCAATGTACTTAGAATTCAATTAGAAAGACAAGATATAATTTTTTTTCCATCATTAAGAGAATATGCAATGGTTTTTGGGATTAATAAAGAAGTATTAAGTAATTTGAGTAAAGAGATTACAATCATGCATCCTGGTCCTATAAATAGAGGAGTCGAATTAACTTCTGATGTTGTAGATTCAGGTCAAGCAATCATCTTAGATCAAGTTGAAAACGGAGTAGCTATACGGATGGCAGTTCTTTACTTACTTGCAGAGAAGATTAAAAAAGATGGAAAATAAGATAATAAACGGACATACAATTATTCTTTCATTGATTGAGAATAATTTAATTGAAAATATTGAATTATCTGAAGATGTAAGAAATTTTATTGCTGACTTACGTGATGTAGATATAGAAGTATTAGAAATTATTAAAAAGAATTTAACTAAATTCGCAAACACGGTTCTTGTTAATAAAGGAAGCTTTGTTGTAGTAAGTAATATCTCTTTTGATGAGAAATTAAATATTGTCCCTACTTTACAAGAGGCTCAAGATTTTATTGAAATGGAAGAGATTGAACGACAATTAGAATTTTAAAGATTAATTATAAAAATAAAAAAAAATGAAAAAAATTGTATTTATTTTAAATTTAACATTTAGCTATATTGTAGCTTCGGCCCAATGTACACCTAACTCCTTATATCAAGATTCTTTATTCGATATTTGGCCAGATACTATTCAGAACCTTCCACATACTACCCAAGGTATAAATTATTATACTCAGATTGATCTTAAAACACCGGCAACTTTAATTGAAGCTGCTGCTGGTGACTCATCACTAACTACAATAGATACCTTAGGAAATTCTTATTATATTGGAGCCTGGCCAGTTGATAGTATGAGTATGATTTCAACAATTGGTCTTCCTAACGGTCTTTCTCTAGATTGTAATACTCCTGGTTGTACTTTTCCAGGAGATATTGTTGGTTGTGGGAATATTTATGGAACTACAAATGATCCTGTGGGGATCTATCCTATTACGATAGCAGTAAATGTATTTACTCATGGCTCGATTACATTCCTTGGATTCCCTATTGCCGTAGAAACAGATTTATATACAGCTACTGGTGATTATGATTATATTGAAGGTTATAAGATTATTGTTAATTCAGCAACTGGATTAGAAACTTTTCATCAGAATGATTTTGTACTCTTTCAGAACATTCCAAACCCTTTTACTCATAAAACAAGTTTTCTTTTTAATTCTCCAAAGGAATCAGATATAGCTTTTACAATTACGGATATGTTTGGTAGAACGGTTTTTACTAAGAATATCAAATCTAAAATAGGAATAAATACTATTAATTTTGAGAATAATTTGTCTACAGGATTATATATATATTCGATAAATAATGGAGAAATAAGAATTTCTGAAAGAATGATTATCTCTGATAGACAATGTCTTTTAAACTAATAATCCTAGGTTGTAATTCAGCGATTCCAACTATAAAAAAGAATCCAATCGCTCAGCTACTCAATGCAGATGAGCGTTTTTTTTTAATTGATTGTGGGGAGGGCACTCAAATTCAGTTACTAAAGAATAAAATAAAAGCACAAAGGATAGATCATATTTTTATCAGTCATTTGCATGGAGATCATTATTTCGGATTAATAGGCTTAATCAATACAATGCATCTACAGGGGAGAACTAAGGAGTTGAACCTATATGCTCATAAACAACTAAAAGAAATTATTGATTTGCAATTTACAGTATCAAATACTGAACTTAGATTTCCGCTTTTCTTTCATCCTATACCTAAGGATAAGCAAAAGGTACTTTTTGAAGATGGTAAGATTATGATTAGTAATCTGATTTTAAAACATAGTATTCCTTCAAGTGGATTTTTGTTTCTAGAGAAGAATAAAAAAAGAAATATACTTAAAGAGAAAATAAAGAAATATAATATTCCTATTAATAGAATTGAAAATATTAAATTAGGTGAAGAATTCATTACTAATTCTGGAAAAGTAATTCAGAATAGTGAGCTTACAACAATCTCAGATTCTCTTCATTCCTACGCTTTCTGTTCTGATACAGAATATGTGGAAGAAAATACTAAAAAAATAAAAGACGTAACATTATTGTATCATGAAGTAACTTTTATGAAAGAATTGCAGGGTAAAGCGAAAAAAACAGGACATTCAACTACTATTGATGCTGCAACAATCGCGAAAAAAGCAAGAGTGAAGAAACTTTTAATAGGGCATTTCTCAAAGCGATATAAGAATCTAAATAAGATATTAGAAGAAACTAAATCGATATTTCCAAATTCTATTTTAGCTTCAGATGGTATGTTAATTGATTTCAATTTTATATAAAATAAGTTTTACCTTTTTAAAAATAAATATATTTTCACAATTTAAAATCTATCATGACAAGGAAGATAATTTACATGCTAATTTTATATTGCTTTTCTTTTATTTCAAGTGCACAGGATACAATTCTTCTTTGTGGTGATTTAGTATCAATTAATGTTTCAAGAATAGATTGTAATAACCCTTTAGGATCTATTGATATAACCTATATTAACCCTGGTAATACATATAGTTATGAATGGTACGATACAACAGGTACAAATACATTTAACACAATCCTCAGTACTAATAAAGATTATATAGACACCTCTTGTGGTGTATATACATTAATTGTTTATGATAATAATGTACCATGTGATACTATTTCAAAATGGATTGGTTGTCCGCTAAATTTCGGATTTGGTTATGATCCTATTCCTTGTAAAGGTGGTTTAGGTACTTTAAAAAGACCAGTATTTGGTGGCACGAAATTTGATCCTGATTCAAGTCTTACTTTATCTGACAGTTTGTCTGGAGATGAGTATTATTTTTATACTTGGATTACTGCTGATGATTCATTAGGGACAAATAGTATTATTCTACCTGATACAATAGAAAACTTAATAGGAATTCCTTCTGGATGGTATAAAACTATAGTTGAAGATGCGATTGGTTGTACAGATACAATTGAATTTAGAGAATTTAAGGATCCTCAGAAACTTCTTCTTTACGATAGTTCTCTAGATAGTATTATGTGTAATGGAGATAATACTTCTATAGAACTTCAAGTAAAGGGTGGCAGAAAATATTCTAATGGATTGGGCTATTTATATTATTTTATTCAGGATACTGATACTATAGCATTCTCGGATTCTTCAGGTCAGAGTATTAATTTTTATTTAGGATCTTCTCCATTATTTTGGATCCCGGATACTATTTTTGTTACAAATTTATTTGCAAGTTCTGATTCTCTTTTAATTCATATAGTTGATAGTTCTGGATGTATTTTAGACTCTACAATTCTTATTACTCAACCTGATTCTATTATAGCTCAGATTTATATAAATTCTTATCCTATTTGTTCTTATGATAGCACATGGATATATCTAGATTTTATCTCAGGTGGATTTCCTCCATATTCCTATCATTGGTCAGATGGAAATTCATTAGATTCAATTTTTGTTTCAAGAGGGTTTAATAAGGTATTTATTACTGATTCCATTGGATGTATAGACTCTACAAATGGTATAAATGTTCAAACTCCTCCAGAAATTGTTGTTACGGATTCTGTAGTACATATTAATTGTAAAGGAGATTCCTCAGGACAAATAATTTTACATACAAGTGGTGGTACAGGTGCAATAACAACTGATTGGGGATTGGGGATTAATCATATGGCACTTTCAGCAGGAAATTATACCGTGCTAATTAATGATTCTCTAGGATGTAATTATCCAGATTCAACTTATTTAATTACTGAGAACCCTCCAATTAGTATTAATTTTTCATTAAATAATCCTACTTGTTTAAACCATGCAAATGGTAATATTAAAGTAAATATATCTGGTGGAGTTGCTCCATATTTAATTAGTTGGGATAATGGAAGTGTCTTAGATAGTTTATTTGGATTGCAAGTAGGTCTGTATATTATCTCTGTGACAGATTCTTTAGGTTGTATTGTAACTGATTCTGTTGAGTTGCAAAGTACAGATTCACTAAATATATCCTTTGTAAATTATACGGCTAATCTTTCTTGTTATGGAGAGCTTACTGCAATTACGGCTAACATTTCAGGAGGAACTACTGCTAATGGATATTATTCAATTGAATGGAATAATGGTGCAACAACTAACCAAACAATTATTGGGGGAGGAATACATCAAATTTTAGTGAGTGATGATGTTGGATGTGAGGATTCCTTAATAGTTTTTATTTCTAGTCCTATCTCACTATTTGTTGATACTAATAAGACAAACCCCTCTTGTACTGGAAATGATGGAAGTATAGATATAGTAGTAAATGGAGGTACATTACCATATGAATATCAGTGGAGTACAGGGGATACAGGAAGTCTAATCTCTAATAGGGCCTCAGGTTCTTATTGGGTAATGGTAACAGATTCCTGTGGAATAAAGGATTCTTTAGGTATTGTATTAGACCCTTATATTTCTACATTAAATATTGACAATACAAATTTAACTCATCCGTCATGTATAAATAATGATGGAGAAATAGATGTTATAGTAAGTGGTGGATTTCCGCCTTATACCTACCTATGGAGTAATGGAGCAGTAAATAATCCTTTTACTGGATTAGGGTTTGGTAATTACACTGTTTTAGTTACAGATTCCTGTGACCTAACAACAACTGCTACATACATATTAAATCAACAACAAAATACAGTTTCTGCAACAGGATCTTATAATTATTTATCATTATGGTCATTCGTTTCTGTAAATGGTTCTAATCCACCTTTTTCGATTGATTGGACCAGTATCTCAATGACAGCAGATTCTATCCAAGGATTATGTGAAGGGAATTATCCTATTACAGTAACAGATAGCAAGAATTGCGTAGATACGCTTTCTATTAATGTTTTTTACAATATAAATCAGTTGGTAGATGCTTCAACTTCAACCGTTATTGATACCTCTTGGGGATTAGGGCCATTCACTTATTTGTGGTCTAATGGGCAAACCAATTCTCATACCGATAGTTTATGCGAAGGATATCATTCAGTAACAGTAACTGCAGATGGCGGTCCTTCATCATGTCTATATACTGAAGGGTTTACGATAGATCCAATGCAAATATCACTTAATATTGATGAAGTTATAGTTAACTGTGAGTCCGATTTTGAAGGTAAGATTATTGCTGATTTATATAATAATATACATAATTTACCATATTCTTTCCTTTGGTCAACAGGTGATACTACTAAAAAAATTGAAGATGGTTTGAGTCCTGGAACTTATACAATAAATATTCTATACAATAATGGTTGTAAAATAGACACATCAATTATAATTGAAGAAATGTTAGGACCGGATTGTATTCCAAATGTATTTACGCCAAATAATGAAGGTGGAAATAATGTGTGGGAATTAGAGAATACTTTCTTGTATGAATGGTCTACTATCACCATTTATGGAAGATTTGGAAAAAAAGTATATGAATCAGTTGGGTATGACACACCTTGGGATGGAAAAAATAAAAAGGGTAAAGATGTTCCTGATGGCACTTATTTTTATAGTATTATTTTAAAAGGAGGTATTGATGCAATCAGAGGAACTGTTACAGTAATTCGATAATTTTGTTATAAGCATCTTTGCTATTTACATGTTGAATATTTTTATCTCTTTTAAACCAACTTATTTGCCTTTTAGCGAATCTTCTAGTATTTTGTTTAATTCTATCTGTTGCTTCTTGTAAGCTACATTTTTCTTTAAAATAATTAAATAATTCTCGGTATCCAACAGTTTGTAAAGCATTCTTATGCTTATAAGGCATTAAACTTTCCACTTCATTCACTAATCCATCCTTTATCATAATATCTACTCTTTTATTTATTCTTTCATATAATCTATCTCTTTCCATTGCAATAGAAAAATGAAGGGTTCTAAAATTTCGTTTCTTATTCTTTCCTGTTAGGAAGTAAGAAAAAGTTTTTTTTGAACTATTTATAACGCTTAAAGCTCGAATTATTCTTTGTGGATTATTCATATCAACTATCTTGTAGTACGCGCTATCTTTTTTTGCTAATTCACTTTTCAGATATTCTATCCCTTTTTTCTTATAGTTAAGGATAATTTCTTCTTTTATCTCATTATCTATTACAGGAAATTCATCTAATCCTTTTGTGATTGCATCTATATACAATCCTGAACCACCGACTAAAATAAGATTGTTGTATTTCTGAAAAAGAGCATTAATCTTTTGCATTGCATCTGATTCATATACTCCAAAGTTGTAATCAGTTTTTACAGATAAATGTTGGATAAAATGATGAGGAATGCTTGTTAACTCTTCTTTTGAAGGAGGAGATACTCCAATTTTTAATTCTTTGTAAAATTGTCTAGAATCAGCTGAAATAATCTCTGTATTAAGATGCTTTGCTAGTTTTATACTTAATGAAGTTTTTCCTATAGCAGTAGCACCAGAAATAACGATCAAGCGTTTATTAGCTAACTTCATTGAGTCATTTTTTTCTTGTTTTAGGAGTAAGATTTATCTCTTTCCCCTTTTCTCTCATAAAATCCCAAGCCTCTTTTTTATTGTTTTTTATTTCGCCATCTAATATTGCATCTTTTATGGCATTTTTTATTATACCAATATCTTTCCCGGCTTTTATATCAAAAAAGTTCATTATCTCTTCTCCATTTATTGGTGGTTGAAAATTTCTGATATGATCTTTTTCTTCAACTTCCTTTAATTTTTGTCTAACAAGTTGGAAATTTTTCAGATATCGCGCCACTTTCTTAGGGTCCTTTGAAGTAATATCTGCATCACAAAGTAACATCAAATCATCAATATCATCTCCAGCATCAAAAAGTAATCGCCTAATCGCAGAATTGGTTACTATTTCTTGAGCAAGTACAATTGGTCTAAGATGTAATAATACCAACTTTTGAACATATCTCATTTTTTCATTAAGTGGAAGTTTAAGATATTTAAAAATTTTTGGCACCATTTGTGCACCAAAAAACTCATGTCCATGAAAGGTCCATCCTTGTTTTTCATAATATTTCTTGGTTCTAGGTTTTGCAATATCATGTAAAAGGGCAGCCCATACTAACCATAGATTATCTGTTTTTTTTGCAATATTATCTACTACTTGTAATGTGTGGTAGAAATTATCTTTATGCGCTCTTCCATCTTGAATTTCAACACCATGTAGATTTTCTAGTGCATGAAAGAAATGTTTTAATAAATTGCTTTCAAACAATAAATTTAATCCAACAGAAGGTTTCTTGCAAAGCAAAATTTTGTTTAATTCCTCTGTAATTCTCTCTTTTGAAACAATTTGTAATCTTTCAGAATTATCCTTTATTGCCTGAGATGATTTTACTTCAATTTTAAAATTTAACTGGTTAGCAAAGCGTACTGCTCTCATCATTCTTAATGGATCATCCGAATAAGTCTCAGTTGGATTTAGAGGCGTTCTTATAATCTTATTATTTAAATCGGTTTGGCCATTAAACGGATCAATTAAAGTTCCAAAATTTTCTTGGTTAAGTTCAATAGCCATAGCATTAATAGTAAAATCTCTTCTGTTTAGGTCATCTTGCAAGCTACCTTCTTCAATTATTGGTTTCCTGGAGTCTGTACTGTAGGATTCCGTTCTTGCTCCAACAAATTCATAATTTTCACCATTAAAATCTATCATTGCAGTACCGAAATTTTTAAATCTATATAAAATAGCTCCTTTACCTAATTTCTTACAAACTTTTTTTGCTAAAGCTATTCCACTCCCAACACATACAAAGTCAATATCTGTTTTTGTTTGTTTCTTGTTAAGGAGTAGATCACGCACCCACCCCCCAACAACAAAAGTGGAAAGGTTTGATTCATCTGCAGCCGATTGAACCAAACTGAAAATAGGATCTTTTAATTCTTTAGAATAATTCACTATCTGATATTTTGAATGCTTCCATCTTTATTAATTTTGATAATAGAAGATGAAACACTCATGATTTCATTTTTACGCAAATTTACAATATAATCAACATTTTTTTTTATTTCTTTTGAAATTTCTGAGAATTTT
>Ga0187827_10004170_pt1 | contig 17943 bp, 14 predicted proteins | sample ETNtaG_39_FD_167969 | JGI IMG/M metagenome (GOLD analysis project Ga0187827, IMG submission 167969) | Marine microbial and viral communities from oxygen minimum zone, Eastern Pacific Ocean - ETNP2014_SV_150_PacBio MetaG (Illumina Assembly) | ecosystem: Environmental > Aquatic > Marine > Hypoxic... | reverse complement strand
CAATATTATTTCTGTCTATTCTAATAACATAGTATTCTGATATTAGTTTTTCGGTCGTTTCATCTGTATGAGTTATAATATCCTTACCAAGTGTAATGATACATTTGCCTGCTGCCATTGCCTCAAGTACAGTATTACTCAGGCTCCCAAGTTTATTCAATGATATATAAACATCGGTGTTTTCATAATACTTTCTTACCTCTTCAAGGCTTATTGCTCCTACTAACTGAATATTATCATTTAACTTACTCTGCTCAATAAAACTACTGATTTTGGGAAAGAGTTCTCCTTTCCCAACTATCTTTAATGCGTAACCACTACTTCTTTCACTGACAATTCTAAAAGAATTAATCAACTCTGGAATTCCTTTTGATTGAGTAAGTGTGCCTACAAAAAGGCATTTAATTTTATTATCATTACTTGTATTATTATGTATATAATCTCCTCTTCCTATATTCTTTACCACTCCGTTAAGCAATACCACCTTCTTCGTATTCCTGTTAAAAAGCTTCTCCATGTAATATTCTCCACCACTACCATCCTGAGTACAGACAACAAGATCATATTTTCTTTTGTACGAAAATAAAATTATAGGACTTAATAATTTAGCTATAAAACTATTAACAAGCGACTTTTGACCAGGGTAAGCACCCAACATTCTAACTACTACAGGTGAACTTGATATCATTTTAAATATAGCTGCAACAACTATATTAGACCTGTCAAAACAAAAAAGCCGTGCATTAATACTCTTTAATGTCAAAACGATATAATGCAAAGCTGACAACGTTGTAAAGAAAGCATTCACCTTGCCTGAATTAATAACGTGCTTGTAAGGAATCACAAACATGTTTATCCTCTCTTTAAATACGATGTTGCGAAACTCATGCTCGACAACGGAAGACTCTACCATAGTCCTGCATACAACAAACCAAATCACCTTTTCCTTTTGTGCAATCTTCTCAACAAGCTTTATAAAGGTAGGAATACCCGAAGGCTTCCATTCTCGGTCCCTTATAGTCTCGTATAAGCCGGAAAACATTCTTGTAACAAAAACGTATCTCAGATGTTTCACATCCAACAATGCTGTTTTACGATATGAGGGCATCAACTATTTTCTCTCCGGCATGACCATCACCGTATAAAGATGAATCCCAATTATTAACACTATCCCCTCTCAAAGCCTTCTCGGCTTCCAATATTTTCTCTTTAGTAGAGCTAGCCAAAATATTGTAACCATTTTCAACAAGTTCACCCCACTCTGTCTCATCTCTCAAAATAATGCAGCGTTTCTTAAAAAAATAAGCCTCTTTTTGCAAGCCACCACTATCAGTAAAAACAGCATTACACTCCTTTAACATTGAAATCATATCAAAATAACCAACAGGATCAATAAAATGGATATTATCAGCTTTTAAATTATTTAGTTCCATAAACCTTTTAGTTCTTGGGTGAATGGGCAAAACTATTGGAATGGAATATGATATTTTATTTAAGGCCTCCATAATATCAGAAAGCTGCTCAATGCTTTCTGTATTTCCAGCTCTATGAATGGTAGATAGATAGAATTCCTTCCCAACTTCCTTTAATAATTGCTTTACCTCATCTGTTGGTCTTGATACCTTGCTGTAAAAAAGAGCCGCATCACACATCACATCACCAACATTTAAAATAATTGGGTTATTCGCAGATATGGACTGCCCGAACAAACCCTCATCCTCTAGATTTTTAACAGCCTTTTCTGTTGGACAAAACAACCAATGAGACACCCTGTCTGTCAAAATCCTGTTGCCTTCCTCAGGCATCTTCATATTAAAGGAACGTAGACCTGCTTCAACATGTGCAACAGGAATTTCTATTTTTACCGCAGCTAAAGCTCCGGCAAGCGTTGAGTTCGTATCACCGTAAACTAGTATAACATCAGGGATTTCCTTCAAAAGTATTGCTTCTATTCCTTCAAGCATTTGCCCGGTCATTGCACCGTGAAGATCTGACTTTACACCAAGATTATAATTTGTTTCGGACATTTGAAACTCTTTAAAAAAAATATCCGACATATTGTAATCATAATGCTGGCCTGTGTGCACTAAAACTTCTTTTATAGTTAATGCCCCCAGATTCTTATTAAATTCATTAATCGCTCGGCTGACCACTGAAGCTTTAATAAATTGAGGCCTGGCTCCTACAATAGTAACAATTTTCATCTGAGCATATTACTGGTTATTTAAACAGCTAATTTTATTATAAGCATAGAAAATTATCATTTCTAACTGGATTTGCTTTATGGACAATGCACTTGAAGACTAATTGTTTTATACAATTCTTATATCTATTGTATTAAGATTTTTATCAGACCTCCAAAAATATATTTCACGACAAGTACCCATCTTGATGCCTGCATCTTTAAAAAACTTCAATATTTTATCATACATCTCAAGTCGGAATCCGGTGTTTATCCAAAAATAATGAGGGTGGTATAGTAGCGTCAAGGCTCCTCTATAAGATATGGTTTTTTTAATAAAACTGAAAAGAGCATCTTCAGCCTCTCTGTCTGTCAGCCCGAGAAATTTCTCTTCGGTTAAAGAACCCTCCATAATGTTTAATGGTATTTCCAGTGTTTTAAATGTCCTTTTAGCGATTGGATCAAAGATATAATGAGGGTATGTAAATCCGGTTCTGTAACCAAGATCTTCAGGAAAAAGCAGAGAACTGTCATAACAGTAATGGTTCTTATCAAGCAAAGTAAATAATTTATGGACGTTAAATCGAAGAGTATGAACTCTCTCACCATGAAAATCCTTTACTAATTGTTCGAACTGAGTTCTATCCCCGGAAAGTGAATTCTCATATATACTATTACGCGACACATGGTGTCCAACTTCAAATGGTGTATTTTCTAAGCTTTTTACTATAGAAGCGGCAAGGGTTCTAAATTTTTCAGGATACTCAGATAGGAAAAAAAAAGTTGAAAATGCATTGTTTTTCAACTCAACATCTCTAATCTTCCTAAATATCTCTTTTTTAGTCCAAACATTTTTTACTATACTTACGCTGTTAGAGACACTTTTGTCTAAGTTTCTTTTATTGCTGAAAAGAGTTTTAGCATAGTGCATGAATGAGCAGTTGACATGGTCAGCATCATGAGTTAACACAACATATGAACCAGCCCCTCCCGGTAGTTTTTTGTAGCTCAATTCGCACCCCCAACACATCAGGATATACCTCTCTAAGATTTTTAAGTATTCATTAACTATTGGCGTCTGGATAATACGCAAATCATGTTGAATTGTGCTTTTTAAAGGTATCCTGCATTTCCTGTCCCTCTCTGTTATTGAATATTCCTGCCAGCATGAGAGGAAGAAGAACGATGCAGCTATTATATCAAAGGGAAGTATGTTAGAAGGTCTATTAAAGCTCATAACTTTCTTATATGGAAAAAGACATGGTATATGAGATTCGTAAAATATGTTGCCTATATCATAAGAACTGAAATTAGAAAAATAATTAATCGTTGATTCTTCTAAAATAACGAATAACGTCTTATCGTTTTTTTCTATATAAGAAGTCAATGGTGATTTTTCAGAACAGTAAACTATCTTTCTCTTATAACCATTCCATTCGTCCAGATTATTAATGCACAAAAATTTCTCATCATAAGGAAAAAATATGTTTTCTATCACATATATTGCCTCTTTGATGAAACTATTAGGTATATCTAGAAAAACAGCTATAGCCATATTTATTCACTGCATCAAACATATAAAACTAATATTTTAAATACTTATTGTGGAGACCATACCATATAAATATTTATCTCAATATGGGTATGCGCTTGTCTCCCGTAATATTTTATAAGATGTTGATTATACACAACTTAACAGAAACAAATGAATGGTCGACCCAAAACACTTTATCTCATTAAATTTCAATTGCATCCGATTTGGCTACGAGAATCAAGTGCATATCCATATAATATATTTTCAATTGAATAAATTACCTCTTTTTCAAAGAAGTCTGGGATGTTGATTAAAATCACGATTTCCATATAGAGGGTTATAGAATATCTTGCTTATCTAAAAACTTATATTCGATAATCTTATTCAAAAGAACAAACTTTGACCAACTGACAACAAGCTTATCCTCATAGTCAATACAATTGGACGGTCTTGAAATTTCCTCCTTAGAATTATGAATAATGTGTTTAGTAACATCTCCACTTTCAACTTTTGACAGAATTATATAATAGACATCTTCTTCCTGCTTCTCATAAGCAACCAGAATCGCACCATTTACCGTTGAAATCTTCGGACGTTGTGAATTATCATCAACACACAAAGGAGTCTCCCAGTTCATAAAATCTCTGGAAAAACTATATAATATGTTTTTTTCTACCTCCCAGACCATATGAAACAAATTCAAATGATCCTTAACACATGCCATTCTTCTGCCCTTATTTCCAATTAAATTTATTTCTTTAGGCTCGCTCCATTTCTCTAAGTCCTTTGATACTGCAAAGTAATTCCGAAATGCACTATCTTTTTTAGTGGAAAACAAAAGAATAAGATTCCCATGATTGTCGTCCACAAAAAATGGATAGTTAAAGTCTCCATGTAATTTTTCAAACTGAACTTTCTTTTCTTCTGCAATATGGTGTTGTGGGTCAAAAGACAGCATTTTAAGTTCTCGGCCTGAATGTTCACCCGAGTGCAGGATGGCATATAACCTATCCCTAAACATTAATCCTGTAGCCCCTCTATTGGCCATGCCATCAACCGTAAGCAAGTAATTTTCTTTAAAATTTTTACAAACATATACCTTCCAACCTTTAGCGAAAATGAATGTATAATAGAATAAAAATACATCCCCATTTGATTTTACTAAAAAAGGATAACTAGCATATCTTCCTTTTGCCGGGCACCTGAAAATATCAAACCTTTTTCTGCTGTTTTGTTTATGTAAGGCTACCCCTTTTTTGTAATTTTTACGCTTACAGTATAGAAATGCCCTTAAATTATAAGAGTCATATTTGTATAATTTCTTCAACAAAAACCACAAGTTGCTTGAAAGTAATGGCATATCCTAGACACTCACGACTGTTTTTCTAATCAAGAAACAACTCATACCACAATTCCACGGAAACAAGGTGCCATATCTGCTTTGCTGAGTACCGTCCCACTTTAAATTTTGCATAACGGCTGAGAATTTCATCTGCATTAAAAATATCCCGCTGACACAAAGCAGAAATTTTTTCTTTGACGAAACCACTTAAAACCCCATTCATCCATTCCTTTAATGGCAATGAGAACCCCTTCTTAGGCATTGTCAGGCAAGAAGGATGAATTATTTTCTCTGCAACTTTTCTTAGAACAAATTTATTATGATTTCCACTCAATTTCAGACAGCTTGGTATTTTATATGCCAACTCTATCAATTCATGATCTAAAAATGGGAATCTTCCTTCAATTGAAAAATGCATTGTGTACTGGTCTTGGCGGTAAACATGATGATTCGAAAGATAATTTGTCATATCCATAAAGCTCATCGCTTCAAATGCATCGCTGAATTTCTTTCCTTCCCTATTATATAACTGCCTGACTCCTTCTATCGAGTCGTATTTTGATACGTCAGAACTATTGAAAAGCTTTTGCTTTTCATTATCATTCTGGCAGGCCAAGAGTACTGTATGAAGCCTGTCAGGAGTTTCAGCCTTCAGACTTTCAGCTAGATAGGGCCATCTCATTTTCAGCAAATTAATAACAATTGTTTGAAACGGGATTTGTCTAAATTTTTGCCACCTGTTAATCCACTGATAACGTCTGTATCCTCCCAGCAATTCATCAGCACCTAAACCATTCAAAACGACTTTCACTCCATTTTCAGCAGCAAACTTTGACAAAAGAAAACTTGGTGCCAAAGTATAAAATGGCTCCTCGAAGCAAAGAATCATTTGTTCTAAATAGTTTATAATCTTCTCTGACTTGGCAATGCAAATTAGATGGTCCATCGCATACATTTCAGCAACCGACCTAGCCTGCTCCAATTCATCAAACTTACTGTCTCCTTTTTCAAAGGCAAGTGTTAGAACCTTGATCCCGGGCTGATGCAAGGCGGCGATCGCTGAGATTGTTGTGGAGTCTATCCCTCCACTCATAAATGTGCCAACCGTGACGTCGGCAATTAACATTTTATTTACAGATATCGTAAGTTGTTCCTCAAATAAAGCTACAGCTTCGTGTTCTGTCATTGCAGGATCTTGTGTTCCCACAGGCAACTGCCAGTAAGATTTTTTCTCAGCCCGGCCACTGCTGTCTACTCTCATCCAATGTCCTTGTTCCAAAGCCTTTACCCCTTTAAAAGCTGTTAATGGCCGCGGAGCCACCCCAAAACTCATTGCATGATACAGTCCTTCCAAGTCTACCTTGGCAGAGTACAATCCCGAGGCAATAATTGTTTTTATATCTGAAGCAAAAAGGAATATTTCTTCGGTATGGATATAGTAAAAGGGTTTTATTCCAACACGGTCCCTAGCGCAAAAGAGATCCTTGGTTTTGTTATCCCAAATCACAAATGAAAACATACCATTTATTTTTTGTAAGGCGTCAACCCCCCATTCACGATATGCATAGAGCAACACTTCTGTATCGCTACTGCCCAAAAACTTTATTCCTTTTTTTTCCAGTTCTCCTGCTAATTCCTTATAATTATATATTGCCCCATTAAACAGGATCCAATACCTACAGCTCTGGTCGCACATTGGCTGATGACCGGTTGGAGACAAATCAATAATTGACAAACGACGATGAACTAAATATGCATATTCGTTATTATATCTCGAAGAACTTATATGTCTTTTAGTTGAAAAGGGTAAATGTTCAAATATTTCTCCCGTGTTGTCTCCAGCAAATATTTCTACAGGACCTTCTTGAAGGCCCGAAATTACAAAACCTTCATCATCCGGCCCTCGTTTTTGCATGGCAGCAGACATAGACAGCAAAGCCTTACTATATGGCCCCGGCTTGTTTGCTATGTTTAGGATACCAGCAATTCCACACATGACTTATTGTGTTTTTTAAAGGTTTTAAATGGTGGTAAAAGAAAATGATTCTGGAATGCAATGGGAAAAGAACACATTGTATGCAATACTACTTACAGAACAATATACTAGTGTTGCATCAGCACCAAGAATAAGGGCGAGACTTTAGACCTTTAAAAAAAGAGTCTTCTTGATGCCATTGAGAAATCGACTTAAAAGAATTGTTGATAGCACAAATGATCTTAAAATAAAGGGATTAAGATCTCTCAACCAAATATCTGTTATTACCGGTCGATATGTAAATCTCCTAAAAAACTTTAGGACCTCCCTTAAAAAACTACTTTTAGTCTTAGAAAAGGTTAAAATAGTGTATATCTCATCTGCCATCAACCTGTACATTAGCCTAGTCTTATAGCTTTTGGGGACCTTAATCTCCTTTCCTTCTGCATAATCTACTATCCAGGCAGGAAAATCATAACCTGCCGATATCGTCAACTGCGTCGTTCCCCAAAACTTTGGATTTATTTCAAGGAGCTTATACCCACCTGTTCTATTATCCCTAATCCAGTCTAGCTCAATAGGTCCTGTCCACTTAATTTTGCTTAGAATTTTTGTGGCATATTCTTTTATAACCTTAATATCATTAGTTATGTTGACAATTCCCCCTCCCCCATCAAGCCAACTCGTTAAAAGCCTTTCTTGCGTCAAAAGGGCAATCGGACTTCCGTTTATTGAAAAGGCAGTAACATCTACAAGTGGACCCTCAACGCACTCTTGTATTAACGGAAAATCTGTAGTAGTGATATTGCTAGAAATATTTGGATTTCGTTTAATATACTCATCAATTAGGCGTTTTCCTCCTCCGTTGAACTTCCATATTCCTTTTGAGCTGTAGGAATCGGGATACTTCATAATAACCTGGCAATCTATATTTGCAGCGGCCACTTCAAGGTCTTTGTAGTTTTTTATAATGTAAGTCTTTGGTATTGGCACACCCAATGATCTCGATAAATTCATACAATTTGCTTTATTATGAACTGCCCAAACTTTTGCGTAATCTTCAACAAGAGGCTTCGTATATTTTGAAAGTTCCTGTTTGTGCCTAGATGCTATGTTATAAGTGGCAGTTCCTGCAGTAATTAGATAATCGTATCGCTCTGTCTTTAACAGATTTATCAGTTCCTTCAAAAAAATATTTTCATCTCTTGTTGCTGAAGGTAATATATAGTCTCTTCTAACAAAACGTGATGTTAACAATGTCTGTAGTCGTAAAAAAGCAGCAATCCCGGTCGCCTGATTAGTGGTAATGTCGCAGGTATGTCCTTTTGAACCTAATGAGCGCACTACTGCAAGCCCATTTCTTGTTCCACCTCTTAATACCAATATTTTTTTTGAACTCACGAAAAATGTGACTTCCTTAAGATCACGAGTTTTCCTTAATAAATGAATTAAGAATTTTATCTAAATTTGATTCGTCGCTGTCCCAACTCACTTCTCCCGCATCCTTTATTTTTAAATATGGAAATGCAAGATGCTTTGTTAACTTTGCAAATCCATTGAATTCCAATCCATTAACAAAACATCCGCTATCTCTTGAATATATCAATGCCTCACTAAGGTTTCCAATATCTGTTGCAACACCATTGCCTAGTGTTACATCAAGGCCAATATTTTTAGCATATCGTGCCAGTTTAATGCACTCATCCATGCCGTTATACTTAGCGAGTTTAAGCTTAATCGCTTTGCAACCGATTTTTTTAGCTCGAATTATGTCTTCTTTACTATAGATGCTCTCGTCCAACATCATAGGAAAATCAGTCACTGTGCACAGTCTTTCCATGTTTCCCCAATCATCAACACAAAGGGGCTGTTCAAGCCATAAAGATTTCTGGTAATCAACACTGGAAAGTACATCTGAGAACCTTACGGCTTCATCATAAGAAAATGCCTGGTTTGCATCAAAACGTAATGTAAAATCTTTACTACTATATTCTTCCAAAATAAAAAGTGCTGACTCAATATCTACTTTTAAGTCCTTACCAATTTTCATTTTGAAATGCCTGAATCCTCTTAAAAATCCATCTTCAAAGGTTTTTTTTAGAATAGATTTATCAGAAAAAGAGGCGATAGGAAACACTAATGAAGTTGGCTTTATCTCAAATCCATCTGATATCCAGTCAGGGAAATCCAGTGCAGATGCAACAGAAGAAGAAGCAAAAGGAGCTTTTCTTCCAGCTTCCCTGCAAATATGCATAGCAATTTCTTTTGAGCATCCTATTACTCTTTCTGATAGCCTGTGTATTGAAGTTCTAATACTACTCAAGGTTTCAAATCCATAACCTGTCAAAGGAACAGCTTCACCAATCCCGAGCCTTCCTGAATCATACTCAATAAAAACCCAAACTGAATCAATGCTTTTAATACTCCTAAAAGACAATACGTAGGGTTCTTTCAATGGCATGTTAACCCAACCGGATTTTACGCTTTTTATATTATCACTCATTGATATATAAAGACTTGAATCAAATTATCAAACGTTGCATGGCCTCACTTTTCATTTTCTGAATACGACTCTCTACCATATTTTCACGTTTCTTTATTATCTTTTCATCATTCTCTTTCTCTGAACCGAGTATATAACCTACAGGGAGATACCTTGTTTCCTTTTTAGAAGAAAAACCACTACTAAGCCTAGCTTCCGTAATTCTTGCAGCGTTCTTACAAAACTCTTCAAGTTCTACAATCAATTGTTCAGAGTTTAGCACCTTGCCCTTGTGAATATAACCAATCATAGGTTTTGAAATAACTAAATGATGCCTTATAAGCGAAGTTATCATTCTGAGAGAGAGAAATTCCGATGCTCCTATTTCCTCGAAGACTAAAGGTGCGGTGAGCCTATCTGAGAGCGCATAATCTCCACGTCTAAGATAACGCGTTCTTTCTATAAATAACTGATAGACTGTTTTGACACTTGAATAGTCGTGAACAGAAGCTGCAACCGGAACTATTGCATCACTGTTCAGAAGTATATTGTGATATTTTGAAAAAGCATCATTCTTGGCGCCTATTATACATCTATAAACTTCGTCAACACCTATCTCCTTAGGACAAATATCACATGCAATACAGCGATATATATTATCTATCTTTAAATCAAGTACACTTGCTTTCATAGAAGAACTACATCGCTCTATCAAGTCGTATATATTTCTTTTTGCTAAGTCATTAGTATCCTGTAGTAAAAGAAATAGCACCTTGGGAACTCCCCTCAATTCTTTCTTTTGGTGCAGGTTGATCAATAAGTTAGCTAGTCTCCTTCCAATACCCTTCGATGTATCAAGCCCGTATTTATCCTTGTACATAGTTCCTATGTCGCCAGCATGACAAGTACCTCCATACTGGGCTGTAGTATCACTGTCGTTACCGACTGCAAGAAAACCTAATGAGACCATGTCTAGTATCTGATATATTAGTGTTGTTTCCTGTCCACCGTTTCTCTTCGCACCAACCGAAATACCTCCGTAAAGTTTCCCCTTAAGGATTCTACGTAGTTTGCCATCACTTCTTATCAGTGAAATTAGTTCCTGAGCTAAACTGCTACGATCTCCAAAATAAACGGGGCCCGATAGAAGGATTGCATCGGCTTTAATTAAGCGTTCTTTTAGATAATCAATGTTTACCTGCTTTCCTGTAAATTGAAAAAACTCTGAAAGTGAAAGATGTTCGATTTCCACACCTTTTTTCTGGATAGCCCATAGTGCCGCAGTTAATGCAACCTCAGAGTTGCTGAGCCCTCGATCTCCTTTTTGCTTTTTCAGATTACAGTAAATTGATATAAATGGATCCTTCCTGTTACGGCCAGCTTTTATAAAGTTCTCGATATGGATATCAGACTGATTCTTTAGAAAAGCATAAAGACCATCTTCATCTTTGATATCCTTTAAAGTATTAATAAGGACACTGCTACCCAATCCCCATCTAGCATTTCTGAGGCTGGAAGAAATTCCTAATATTTTAGGCATAACATATTATTTTATGTGTTAAAAAATATCTCTTTATAAACAGGTATAATTCTTGGAAAACTCAGAATCAGTACAAAAATCCATAGTTCTTCCTTATTTCTCTTCTTCTGTTAAACCTAATACTTTTCCATTGCCATCTATACCCAAGAAAATATCCCTCCCTTAAGATTGGTAAAGGCTACAAACTCTCTGGCAAGATGCAAATTACTAGTTTCATCAGATTTAAACTCTATTCTTGAGGTTTCCCCACTTTTTAATATTTTGATTATTTGTTAGTTTTTCATTATCCATCTCAATTTCTGCACCTTACACATACTATAAAATTGAGATTTCTTATCTCCATACAATTCATCAAAGCAACCTTCCTCTACTATCCGCCCTTCCTTTTATGACACCTTTGGCTCATATCCCAGGGTACGCATTTTTGTAACATCCGGACATCTTATGAATAGAGCATTTTGTTTTGCCAGATGCATGCCCTCCATGATTCACGCCCACTTCCAAGACAACATAGCAAGAATATCCATTTCCGATCTCCCGTGCACCAATTCCCACGCGCTCAGTATTCAGGGACGTTCTCACAAATTCGCCTTTCCCGCATCATTGACGTCCAAAACCACTGACGCATTATGTTTTCGTTTTGCTTCGAACCATTGGTTTCGTGTCATGGTGTAGTAGCATTGATTCACAGGCTGGCCCTCAAAAAGGAATCGCTCCTTCAAAACAGCCTCAAAAACACAGCCCAGTCGCTGCAAAACAAATCTGCTGGCAAAATGATTTGCGTAAACACCTCCAAAGAATTTGCGCATCCCCAGCTTCTCAAAGCCATACCAAAGCAACGTCAGGCACGATTCCATACTCACAGTCTTGCCCCAATGCTCCTTGTCGCCTATCATTAGCCCAATCGTGAAAGTTCCCACCTCATAATTAACATTGTAAACCGTACCATTGCCCACATGGTCTCCTGTGGCTCTATGGAACACACCGAAGAGAAACTTGCTTTTGTCCCCTTTGAAGCTGCTTATGTATTGCTTCAAATCATCTAAGGAGTATTGCTTTCTCCGAACCTCCAAAAACCGAGTCACTTCCTCGTCTCTCAGCCATCCAAGGTATCTGGGAGTTGCATGGTTTACAGACAAAGTAGCCAATTCGTAATCTTTTAGGTGCATTATCATTCCCTTGGTAGCCCTCAAACGATGCTTATATTCAGCAACCTTTTGCGGAAACAATTTCAATAATGTTTCCTATGCTCATCATGTCTGCTATTTCCTGATCCGTGAATTGAATATTAAATTCCTCCTCCAATGCCAATAACAACTTCATGTGATTCAACGAATCCCATTGCTCCACACTATCCGGGGAAGATTCCAGATCCAACGATTTTGTATCCACACCAAAAACCTTTCCAGCTACTTCTCGCACACGTTCTTTCATGGATACCTCCTCTAAATAGCAGCCAGATCTTTCCCGCTTACTGAAACAACTCGAAGTAAATGCTCCGGAATACCCGGAAGCTTGTCTTTCCTGCAATGCTCGAATACAGTTTCTCCGTTAGTTTCTCTTTTTGTTCGAAACCCGCCTTTCCGATAAAATTCCTTTGTTTGACCATTCTTTCTTGACGGTACAAACCTCCCTTCCACAACTTTCCAGCCCTTTGCGTAAGCTTCCTCGATACAACAATGGAGGAAGGCCTTTTCCACACCTCTTCCCAAAACGCGACAGGACAAGAGAAGAGTGTTTATGCCTATTGTGTCATTCGAGCACGGCATGAGGATCGCCAAACCCACCAGACCCATGTCACCAAATCGATCCTTCAGTTTGAGTTGAATAACCATCACGGACGTTTTTTCAAGCATTCCGGCAATATCATCTTCCGTATACCGTATCGTTGTAAGGTTGAATTGATTTGTTCGTTGCGTCAATTGAGCCAATCTCGCAATATATTCGGGTTGTGCGTAGCGAATCTCAACCTTTATTTCAAGCGATTTAAGGTAATCGGTCAAATCTGCATAATGACTCTTAACTTCCTGGCGTTTTCTTTCGGTTTTGTACATGTCAGTCCGGATCTTGTCTTCTTCAGAAAAGGACAGCGAATCAAAATAGCCACAGGACGACAGGAGCATAGTATAGTCATATACTCTGTCTTTTGGGAGAAGTATTGTTTTCACATCTGCCAACATTTTAGAGACCAATTCAATTTCGAATTCACTGTCATCCATAAAAACCATGCCGTCAAGGCTAATGTTCAATTGTTCGGATATCCTTTGCAGATTCGTGGCCTTGTCATCCCAATTGATTTGGGCACAAGCAATCTGCTCCCGTTTCAAAACCATCTCCGGGTGTTCTTCAAAAGCTTCCCACACATCTTCCTCATTGTTTTTAGAACATAGGCATATGATAACGCCTCGTTGAATGAGATTGACAATTTCATTTTGGAAGTCTACAAATGCGGTTCCGGGATATGTTGTTCCCAGCTTGATCCCAGACAGACCATCTTCAGCAACAACCCCTCCCCAAAGCGTATTGTCGCAATCCAACACAAGACATTTCCGGTTTTTTCCTTTCAGCGCCCTGATTATCTTGAAATTTTCCAGGGCTATGGTCTCCATGGCCTCCAGCGTGTAAGGACATTTGCCGATATACCACATCCGGCGGTCGTAATAGCGATCTTCCCCCAACCTCGCACGGCATATGTTCAAATCCACCCAGTTGGCATTTCCGTCATTGGACAGAAGACCCTTCATGAAATTGTTCAATCTCAAAATACAGGCGTTCTGCCCGTCTGCCCTCTGGTTGTCCAGAATCCCTAATGACGGATACGGTAATGATTCAAAACTATGCCACAAAATGACAGCATCGGTTTGCTTCCTGATACCGAACAAAATTGTTGACAATTGACTTTGAATACCATCAATTTCTTTCTCGATGTCCTCCATTTTCATCTCGACGAATCGCCTCACCAGTCGAGCAGAAAGCGTTTCCATAGAGAGAAAAACCATGACATAATCCGTTTCACCGGTAATAGGGACAGTTTCGCCACCCATCGATTCCTGAACGACATTGTCGTATTGTCCAAAGCTCAGAATTATATTGTAGCCAATGTCTGCCCCAAGATATCGGAGATATGGCTCCATAGGTTCCACGGTTACATTCCGCAAAATGACGACTTGTATCTTCGCAAACTTGTCAATCTTTTGGCTTTGCACCTTCAGCTGGTGTTGGATCTCCGCATACGTGATACCGATTGACCCATTCACCATCAAGCGCCTCGCACCTTAACAATGGCAGCGTAGGAAAGGTTTGCTGATTCCTTTTCCCACATAGTTTCCGAGGTGCCATCGTTGGCGATGATAGTCTCCTCCTTGATTGAAAGCCCAGCAGCAGAAATCATCGATCGGATCTCCTCGACATTTCGAAATAGATAAATGTGATCCACAACTGGCGCATTGGCACACGTAGAAATGTATGCCCGACCCTTGAGATGCAATAACTCCTTGATTCGGGTCAACAAGTTGAGGGGTTGTTCAACGTGCTCAAGCACCTCCCCCATCGTAATGAAGCCAAAGTTCCCCTGCGACGAAAACTTTGTCGCCATGACATCTTCATGAATAAGCCGAAGGTTCCCGAAATCAACACCATAAAATTTCAGCAGTCCTTTGGTCAACGCTATGGATGTTTCGCTGATATCCACACCAACAACTTCTGCCAATCCCTCTTGCCGCAAAGCATGCAAAAGGAAGAGTCCGTGTCCCACTCCTATCTCCAAATACGTGGGAGGGTGCACCCCCTCAGAAATGCTATGTTTGTAGAAATTGTACATCACAAAATGATTTTCCCATATCGCTTCGGATATTGCAACTCCAATCATATAGCGCTTCATGAATTCGGCATTTGAGTAAACCTCTTTGATTACTGTGTTCATCTCATTGTATCGGTATTCGCCTGTTCGCTTGAAGCGTATTTGTTCCGTGAGAATAGATTTGCACATATCGAGGTAAGAAGTGACAAGGTAATCATAATTCGTGTCAACACTTGTCATGTATTCAACAAATGCTCCCAAAATTGCTTCGGCCTCATTGAAGTAGGTTTCATCTTTGCCTTGCCACAACCTGGACAAGTTCTTGGTTTGAAATGGGTCTTTTTGCCTGATGGCATTATGCAACCTCACCAATTGCGGATACTTTTCAGTATTCAACAAAATCGGTCCCTCTGTTTTTACAATATGTAATGATTTTGCTTCTACCCTGCTTCGCTTTTGCCAAAGCCGACTCAGGATCACAAAGTGCGTCCAATGCTTTTTGCATGTCATTACGATCCACAATCGTCAAATTTTTCTCGTCAATCTGCACTCTCACAAAATAGCTTCGACTCAAAATCAACTCCTTCGCATGTTTGTCCCACATCTCGCCGGGAGTTTCAACCAAGATGTGAGGTATCGTGCTCAGTAAGGCCGTACCAAGCGTTGAGGACCCAAATGAAACGTTTAGAATGCATTGAGCATCTTGATAGATCGCTTCGAAAGGGGCTACAAGAAACTCGTCCACCCGGCTTTCTATGAAGGACCTACACACATTCAAAGTGCCTGGGTGGGCTTTGTAAACCACTCGCAATCCTCGCTCCTTAAGCATACCGATTAATTGGAGTTCGTGGTGCAACCATTTCAAACCATATGAGGTTGGGTGATATTGATGCAAATGAGGCGTATAGGGAGCGCCCACGATCATTATTTCTCGGATCGGCTGGACAGACTTTACCAAACCCGAATTGAATGCAATGTACGCATCAAGACTTTGCGCTGCAACAACAATTCGCATTTTCCCAACAGGTAGCCTTTTTCTTAAAACCGACAGACTTTTCGCGTTGTTTTCGGCTACTGACCAGCTTTCCGTGACGTAAGTATCGCTCAAAGGAACATCATTAACAATCTTTTCATTCCGCAGAGTATACACAAACAGGTCACCGTGCGAAAAGCCTACAACATGCGCACCACATCCCCTAAAGGCAACCGCGATCACCTTTTGAGCAGGAGAAGTAAGCTTTGGAGCCATAATTTTCCACTTACTATCTACCCCAAATTTAAGCAGGTGTTCCCGTGTGGCCTCAACCGCGCGGTAATAGGCTCGCAGATTGCGGAAAATAAAATCTTGCAGGAAAGCGGTCTGGGCATTGTTCAACGCTCCGCAGAAATCAATTGCCACCCCCACCAGCCCTTCTGAAATCTTGATAAACAGTCCCTCAAAAGCGGGCTGGATTTTGCATTGATTGATTCGGAAAAGTGATACCATGGGAACATACCATGGACTGATACCAACCTGCCTGCAATACTGGCGGACAATCGAACATTTTGCGCCATCTGTAACCAGTGAAATATTTTCACCATTGACTTGCCGACACAGCCACAAGGTAGCCAACCCTTGGTATCGACGAATCCTGCGCCGTACTGTAGCGTCACAGCCATACGAGGCGACTGTTGCTGCATGCAGTTGGACTTTGGGGACAGGGACTTCTGCCTGGAATTCCAAATCCAACAATTCACAGTATTTCGACCCGGGTTCATAATACGGCTGACCCCCTCGCTGTCTGGCCGCTCTATCAACCATCAGCATGTTTACATATTGAAAGACTGCAACCGGTACCTTCCAGCTTGCCAACATCACCTGCTGATGGGAATCGCAGGATTTCCTGGAAAGCTCAAAAAACAAATTTCGAATCGCTTCCCACAATGCAACATGACGCTCATGTTTTACCGGCCAGGAATAATTCTTGGCCCACGAATCTAAATCCGTATTACGAAGGCAGGACAGACTAATTGGAAGACGCATGGAATCTTGAACATGCGGTTGTTTATCAGCGGAGAATACACTCTTTTTCATATTATCAAGTTTGTGTAAGTCCGTGGTTATTAAAGAACATCACAAATTTTGTATCTGGCACATACTGTAAAAGCGGGAATTCTTATCACAATACAATTCATCAAAACTACCGTGCTCTACTATTCGCCCTTCCTTTAAAACATAAACATAATCACAATTTCTTACAGTTGATAACCTATGCGCAATTATCACAATTGTACGCTCACCCTTCAGAGAATTGATGCTCTGCTGAATGAGCTGCTCCGATTCAGTATCAAGCGAAGAAGTTGCCTCGTCAAAAATCATTATCTCCGGTTCTTTATAAAGCTCTCTTGCAATCGCAATCCTTTGACGCTGCCCTCCTGATAATTTAACTCCTTTATCTCCTATTGTTGTTTCATATCCCATTTCATCTTCATTTATGAATTTATCACAATTTGCCAATATAGCAGCTTCTTTAATCTTTTTACTGCTGATATCATCAGGACTGTCACAATCCCAGAAAGATATATTGTTTGCAATCGTATCATTAAATATAACCGGCTCCTGAGTTACATAACCGATGATATTCCTGAGACTTGAAAGCTCTAATTCTGAATAATCTATGCCATCAATACTGATTTTCCCAGTCTGTGGTATCAACAAACCCGTAATAATATCAAACATAGTAGTTTTCCCTGCTCCTGATTCGCCAACAATACCGATGGATTTATTCTTTGGTATGGTCATATTTATATTAAAAAGAACTTGTCTTGCATCATAGCTGTAATTTAGATTCTTTAACACTACCCCTCTGTTAAAATGTGCAACCACATTATTTCCTGGCATTTCAATATTTTCACCAAGGATTCTATCAGTTCTTTTGACGACCTCCAATCCTCCCAAACTTGCATTAAACTTCTGCCAATTAGACTGAAAGCGAAAGATATAAGAAAATGACTTATAATATAAAAGCACAAGCACAAACACCCCTGCTATTGATTCCCCCATAATTTCCACATAAAAAAGCACAAGCCCGGATACAAATAAAATAGAT
>Ga0187827_10004168_pt1 | contig 17948 bp, 24 predicted proteins | sample ETNtaG_39_FD_167969 | JGI IMG/M metagenome (GOLD analysis project Ga0187827, IMG submission 167969) | Marine microbial and viral communities from oxygen minimum zone, Eastern Pacific Ocean - ETNP2014_SV_150_PacBio MetaG (Illumina Assembly) | ecosystem: Environmental > Aquatic > Marine > Hypoxic... | reverse complement strand
GTGTTGGTGATTTCCCAACCGCCGAGCTCAATCAGTGAGATATAAGCGCAGCCGGTGATTAGAGTCATCATCAGAAGCATGATGATGAGCCGGCAGCAGATCATCGCGGTCTTTTCCCCTGGAGCTTGTCAAAGGATCTGAACGCTCCGAGGCCGAGCAGGCCCATGATCAGAGGCATGATCTCATCTGTTGGAATGTTCGGCAGCAAGGGATAGCCCCCATCATTAAATAGGGCGTATAAATAGGTCGTCAGCGGATAGACAATGTACTGATAGAAAATGGCGATTGTTCCGGTCCATGCAATGCCGGGTCGCCAGGCGTATTGCACCCAGTGGTTTGAAGTCGCATCGATCGCGTTGATGTAGCTCTGAGCATTATCCTGCTTTGCCAGGATCTCGAGCACCCTCGTTTTTGCCTGGGCGCGCTCTTCGTCCGAGGTGATGAGGTCATCAAGGCCCCCCATTACGGACTCCGCGACTTTGGATAAACCGAATAAATCGACGTTCATAATTGTCCGTTATTCACACATCACTGACTGCAATAATGAGATGACAATAATGACGAGCATTACAGTTAGGAATAGCCGGGCCGCCCCGGGTAGTTTTTTCCATTCCGCCAGGGCTTTGGTTTTGATCGCTTTGATTTTATCTCGCATAGGTCCAGATCCTTGGCCTCGGCTCGCGCTCGAGGTCGTCGAGGTGAATGAATCGTTGGCTGTGGGGTCCGTGCTGGCAGAGGCCGATCCCGGTCATCCCCACATCGAGTGCATATCGAACGAGCTCGAACGCCTTATCGAGCGCAATGCTGATATCAAGGGCGCGCCCGGTGGTGTGGACGTTATGACCGCCGACCTGATGATCCCATTCGGGACAGCGATAGGCCGAATTGATGACGAAGGGAAAGTCGAGGTCGTTACGCATCACATCGATCACCCTCATAAATCGATCGTCCATTTTCATGGTTCCACAGCATCTGCATTTAAGTTCGTCGAACTCAAAGAACTGATACATCATTGTAGTAGAGTTTTTCAATGTTCATTTACTCCATCCTCTGCGACAACTACCGCAAGCCTCCTCAAAAGTATCAATTCGCGAAATAATCCTCTCTTCCATTTTTTCAAGGTCATGTTTTTGAGCATAGCTCGTTGCCACCTTGGTGATGCGGTCGTGGAGTGTTGCATCCTCCCGGCGGAGTTGATCGACAAGCACGTAGAACCGCCTGATCCCGACCGATAATATAATCAGCAGAATTGCTAGTATGGAATCGAAAGCGGTAGATAAATCCATTACTCTTTTGGAATTGCTGACTTTATACCAAGCCAGATACCGATAACCCCATCGAGGTCTGCGGGTAAATCCTGACCGTCGAGCCGGAGTTGGTTGAATCCTTTCAGGAGCGCGTCGAACTGGTCGCCGGTTGGTAGCTCTTTGTTATATCTGACGCGCCGTTTTCTTGCGTATTCTTGGGAGTCGTATTCTGCTTGGAGTCTTATAACTTCAGCATCTATTTCTGCTTGGGTAGGTTCTGTTTGAACAGCGTCTAGCCATTCCAATTCATCACCACGAAGTGACCATTCAGCACCCGGCTTTAGTGACCGCAATACATCTGCTGTTGTAATCATCCTGCTACCTCCATAAGTGTTATTGATTTCCTTCCCGGCCCAATCTTGCTGCCACAACTAGCAGCGTCCATCCTATGATAAATCTCGTAATCTGCCTCTGCCACACTACCGGGGCTGTGTACATAGTTTATAGAAGCTATAGCACGGCTATGGTAATACGGGGATGATTCATTAGTGCCACTCTGTATACCGAAACCATAAGTGGCATCACCAAGATTGGTGGTTTGGTCGTGATAGAGGGTGTAAATCCCTATTGCATTAGCCGGATCGCCATAAGTTTCTACACCAAAACTTGCTGATATAAAAATTGTTGAAGAGGTGCTTGATGGTGTAATGCTTGCTGTCAACCCACTCGCTGTAAAGCTTGTGCTAGAGGTTTCGTAGTCTGTAGTACTTGTAACAGTTACAACCTGTAATATCTTTCCACCGGCAACAGCTTCCCCACTTGCTTTAGTGTAGTTGGTACACCGGTAATCACCAGTAGCGTATTCAATGAATTCTGCCTCATCTCCTGCTGCTGTAGTTATATTAGCACCGCCCGGCAATATTAAATCAGTAGCATCGTGAGTTAAGGTTAAAGCACCATCAAAATGTAGCTTGATTAAAGTACCTACTCCGCCAGTTGTATTGATAGATGTAATGGTTGTCGTACCAGTTACATCAAAATAGTTACCGTCGGTTAATACTGCTAGTGCTGTAGCTGAAGCAACATCTGCCCCTTGCGACCATTGAATTTGTGCTCCATTACAATCTAAATCTCCACCTAATTGTGGTGATGTATCACCAACCAAATCCGTGGTTACAGGTGCATTAAGCATGATCCAATCCGTGCCATCAAAGATCAATTCGGCGTAGGTATCCGAGTCAAGATCACCGGCTGCTAGGGCTGCCTTAGCCCCGGATGTAATCTTCTTGATGTCAACCGCACCATCGCTGGAGGCGACGTTGAGGGTCGAGGCCCCGCTGTTGTTATTGGCTGGCTTGAAGATAATAAAATAACCGGCAAACAGCGCATCGGAGCCGGTCGCGCTGGGTTTTGTAACCCCGGTATAAGTTGTCGTCGAACTCGATGTATCGGTTACAAACCATCGCAAATCTATCGCAGCCTGCCAGCCGGGTGCGCCACCACCTGAGAGCGCAGATATGTCGTCCTGATTGTTCTTGCCGTGTTGTGCGCCGCTCTTGGCGTATTCGTACCAGTTTGTTGTTCCCTTCGCCAGAGCGATGATTTGTGCTAGGGTATAGGTTGGGTTTTCAGCCATTAGAGGCTCTCCTCAATATTAAAAGTAATCTCGCTGCCAGCATAATCAATTACAGCGGATGAGTAATCTACTAAACGTCCAAGTATCATATTTCTACGCTCTTGGGCTGTTCCTGCATCTGGAAATGCTGACCAAACAGCATCCCCTCTCTTCCCGACATCACGAAATATTTCAAGAATATCTCCTTCGCTAATCTTATCTAAAATTGATGTCTGAATATTAGCATATCTGTAAGTCGGTCGGTTATCGGAACGCAATGCACCTCCGCGCGTTCTAATTATCTCTGTTTGCTCAGTCCATCCCATGTCATATCCGTAACGGTAGCGAACATCTACATACTGACCCAGTTTGATGCGCCCGGCCTCAACATAATTATCGCTGTTTGCGGTGTCGGTAATAATTAGCCTGAAATACCGCGCGACCTGAGTGCTCGCAATCCAGATCGTGGTGAACTGCTGTTGCCAGCCCTCATCTGAATAGCCCCCATAACCCTCCATGCCATACGGCCCCTCACCCCAACCATAAAGTGGATCAGTAGCCTCCACGGTTGTGTCATAGACCTGATCTGTATGACCTGAGTTATTAGAGAGGGTAAGCTGGACGGTTGCCGAGCCATCATTGCTCAAATTATGGGCGTAGAGAACAAACCCATTAATCCGCTTATCCTCGCCCAGATCGCCGGTGATCGTCTGGGCTGCCGCCGACGTCGATCTCCACAACTTTCCCGGTTGGGTGGCAACTAGATTACTAACTGTATATGCCCCAGCAGCACTGGTCGCTGTTAAAGCAACGCTATCAAGCAATGATGTTCCTAACAGGCGACCCGTCATTGCCATAGCTCCAATTCAATGCGATTATCTATAAAATACTCCGTGATCCCGATAACCCGACAATCTACCCCTACGTCAAGGTCAAAGCGATCGTCGGTGATGGTGACGACGTCGCCGATCTCTACTTGATATGGTGCTACAAATGCAGACACCGAATAAGTGTACCGCTGAGTTCCAAAAAGTGCCTGTATTCGGGTAGCCTCTGTAGTGGCATCTGAAGAGCCAACAATCAAAGACTGAAACATCTCAGGGTCTTGGGCTAATAGATGCGTTGTCTTAACACTAGCGTCTTCAGATTTCGCTATCAAGGTGAACTCTGACTTTAGCCATGCTCTATGAGTCTCACTGGCTGTAGAATCAGGATTAGTGCTCGTAGTCCAGCATCTTTTATATCCAACACGCGCCCTCCATGACGGGACATCAGCTTTTTGTACGCCAAGATCATCTGTTGTCTCTAGGTTATCTACCGTCAGCACAGATGATCCTTCACTTGGGTCTTTCAGCACCGCGAGAGTAAACAACCCTGCCCGGTTAAATCCATAATACCAACCGACTGGCAAAACAACATCTGCTATATCTAGCAAGTTCTGGCGATCAGAAACATACAGACCTATTGTATAAGGGGCATCAACATTCATTGCCGTAAATGCTGAAGTATCTAGGTCTGTTGGATCGGTCAAAACCCGGCAGACAATCTCTCTCAATATGTCTCCCGGCGTGGTCTTATAACTTCCGCTGGGGTCATGCCCCTTAATATCGCACGTTAGTGTACCTGACGGCGCAGCCGATAGGGTGAATTTGCCGTTTGACAGGTCTTCGGTTACGGTAAGTGAAGTGGCAACATCGTCCTCATATACCGCAACCACATCCTCAATCGCGCCCTCATGCACTTGATACTCATGGGTGACATCATTAATCAAAACCGGTGTGATGTTAAACACCTCGCCATAACATAAGGGAATCGGCAAATCTTCATTTGCTCCACTTCCAATAAGATTGACCTGAATGGGAACATCAAGAACCCTCTGTTTATCACGCAGGGTTAAATTAAAACTTGAGTCACTATCAACAGACAAATGATCTACAACACCTGTAAGAATAGTCCGAAAGTCTGAAATCTCCCAGCTTGGGTCACCAATCTTAATGGTGGCATCACGCCCATCCCACGCATCCGCAATCCAAGAATCCAAGCCCCCATCGGAATTGTCTATCTCTATCGAACCAACAGAAACAAAAGAACGTCCACCAAATGCTTCAGACATAGAAAGGGTGAATGTAGGAGAGCCTACTAACTGTCCCAAATAGATCGTGTTAGCCGGTGTATCGCCCGCGCCGGTATGATAATACCTTGAGCCTAGATAGCGCGTCACTTCGGACGCATCCGAATAAGCCTTGACCTCGGCAAGCATCAGTCGATCCTCTTCAGGATTGGCAAGCCAGATTTTATATTCTGCATCTGAGATCGCCACATCTAATGCCTCGCGCCCCCGGCAATAGCCATCTGCCCCCTAGCTATTTGCCCCACTATTGGCCTTGTTATGACATTGGCAAGATCACCCCTTAGTTCTCGCAACTCTCTAACTACATCCTTATTGCTTGCTTTATTCTCATTGATTGGCACAATCTTTCCAGATTCTCTTGGAACAAAAACCTCTCTTCCTGCCTCACCAACCATATAAGGCTTGCCTGCCTCTACAGTGCCACCAAATTGCCTGCCGGTTTCAAGCGCACGCAACGTCGTAGCCACCTGAATGGCCTTCGCAACTTTAGCGGGGAAGAGAAACGCAATTAGCCATGAGAACACTGCGGCGGCAATCATTTCAGCGACCAATCTTATCAAGGCAGCGGTGATGACATCAAATGCACTACTGACAAATTCAGAAAAAGTTTTAATTTCGCCCTGCAGAACATTGGTAAACAGCGTGACAAATCCAGCGTGTACTGCTTTCCATGCATCAGTATAATGCTGTGTTGAATCTTTAAGTCCCAGTTTTATAATTAAGTTAGTGGCCTTTTGATGTTGCTCTTCCAATTTCTGCCAGAGCTTATCCGCTCGTTCTTTCTTGATCAGTCCGGCAGTAAAGGCATCATTGACTAACTTGCTTCGTCGAGCGAGTGAGTCATTCAGCCGTTCTTCTGTGGTCATCAAAGAGAACTCAATATCTGCAACCCCATCGAGCAGTAGCAATCTTTTTTGTTCTTTGGCTTCCTGTAGTTGTTTTAGTTCTTCGTCGCGCAGTAGTTTTGCTGCATCCCATTTTTCTTTCTCCGCTAGACCTAAAGCAGCCCAGTCCTCAATCGTTGCATCTGTTATTGCCTTGGTAACTTCGTAGTTAGCTACAGCAGCCCCTTGAATGAGAGGAGCGTCCTCAAGGATTCGATCTTTCATATCCTCTGCCGCCTTCTCTGTGTCTCTAAACCCCCCTGCGAGCGCAGCAAATTCTATTATTGTAAGTGGTTCCAGTGCCGTGATCAGATTCTTCGCATTGTCTGTTGTGGTTTTGATCTCTTTGCCTAGAGCGGAGAAGCCTCGGTGATGCCAGATGATGGATGCGGTCAGCTTCTTTATATTAGTGTCTACGGTTGACACCTCTTTGCCTACCGCGGAGAAGCCTTGCTGATGCGCTAGGAGGATTTTTGTAAACTTCTCATAAGCCCCCGTAGGCGGCAGTTCTGCCCAACCACCACCCCCCGATTGCATTGCCTCCTTCTGCGCTGCTGTCAAGAGATTGAACGCTTCATACAATCCCATCGTTGCGCCAGCAGCCAATGCAGCCTGCTTACCAAATATGGCAAACAACTTGGAGGCCAACCAAATCTTACCAACCGAGATCAGTACGTCAGCATTTTTTACAATAAATTCGAACACACTAAGCAGGGCGGTAGCAAACTCTTTAGCACCCGCAATCGTCTTGGGGTCGCGCAGAGTTGCTGTTATTCCTTCGACGATTTCCGTTGCTTCTTTAAGGATACCTACATCTGCTATAGCAAGCTGTAAATTAAACCAAGCATCCTCCATCATGCTCACACTTGAGGTGAACGTCCCCTGTAATGCGTCTGTTGCCCCTTTTGCATAAGCAGTGCTATCCCTCCACATCCCAATGATCTTCTTTTTTGTCTCGGCTCCCGTAGAAGCAACGCCCTGCTCAAACCCAAGCATTGCAGCAACGCCTTTTTCCTTGAATATTTCTGCCGCAGCAATGCCAGAAGAAAATGAACGTTGTAACTGTCTTGCAACCTCGTCAAATTCTAAACCGGACGCGGCCGCTATATCACCTGTGATCTCTAAGATTTCATTGAGGTCTTCAATGTCAGGAGTAACGGTGGCTAAGTTGCCAACTGCGCTTTGAATATTTGCAAGAGAAAAGGGTACTTTCTTCGCATACTCTTCCATAACCTTAAAGGCTGTTGCTGCATCTTCAGTCGATCCGGTCAAAAACTTGAGCTGAATTTTAAGATTTTCAACAGAAGAGGCGGTGGAAATAATGCCCTTTACAATAGCAACCGCGCCAAGCGCAAGCATCGCGCCTTGTGCAGAAAAAATTGCATCTTTCGCTTTTCTTGCTGAATTCCTGATTCCAAGGATTGCGTTTTTTGCTTTACTTGCACCAGCAATCGCCCCTTTCGGGTCAACCTTTATTCCTAGTGTTGCAATACTATTTACGGACATTTTTAGCGTTCTCTCTTTTAGCGTTCTCTCTCTCTATTTTGAGATATGCAATCCACCCGTGGAACTCAGTTACAGATATTTTTTCGATCTCTTCTACTGTCTTGTGCAACCGATCCGCAAGAGCATACTGATTGAACTCATGCGGATCGGATTTTAGTTTCCCACCTGCTCCTCAACGGTTTCTGACTCTGACATCTTTTGTGCAATCCTTGTGACTATATCTGGAGACACTCTGTGCATAAACTTTTGTTTATCAGACAAGTCAAAGACTCTATCGCCTTGCTTATTCATCGCCTTCATAATGACAACCCTTACTACAAATTCAAGATCGTCTTCTTTTGCAAACTTATAAATCTTCTTCTTTTCCGCTAGAGTGAATGGGTTTGAGTACAAAACTACTGGCTTCTTTGTTTCGTCATCTATCCATTCTGGAACTTCTATTTCAATAATAGCTTTACTTTCAAAATGCTCAATTGCAATATCTAAAATAGTCATTATCACTCCGATCTAACAATGCCGAAAGAGAGAACGTAGGCAGGGAGCTTCGGATTACTCCTTTTCGGGTTAAACCCTAGCCCACGCAAATATATCAAACCGTTGCCCAAGAGATCGCGCCATTTATCTCAAATGAGAATGATGCTTCCACCATGCCATCAAAATTAGCACTTGTTCCCTTGCTTACAATAATTGCACTTCCTGATGCATAAGTATCGCCAGCACCAGCACCCTCTGGGTAAAGATTCAAGGTAACCACAGAACCGGGAGTCATCGCCACTTGTGCAGTATCCGCTTCATCCCAATAGCAACTCATTGATCCTGATGAACTAAGCAATCCAGCTTTTTTGGTTCTTGCGGAGTCGCCCATAGTTGTATCTTCAATAGTGTCTGCGGTTTCATCAAGGCTGAATTCTCTTACCTCTGCAACAGTATCCGACCCAACCTTTACCACTCCATCTGTTCCCGTATGATTACCCATTTTCATTTACCTCTTTCTTGGTTAGTTTCGCCTTAACAGGCTTAGTTTTACACTTTGGCTCGGTAGTCCACCCAAAGCTCTTCAGTTCATCCACTTTGCCGGGATGAGCCTTAATTGGTTCGCCCCCTTTTGGGGGATAAAGAACAATACTCTTCATGTTTCATCTCTCCAGTAAGGTATAGATACATTTAGTTGATGCCAGTCTTGGTGGTATCCAAGGTTTTCAATACTTGCGGTTCTGCAAACAACGTCATCAAAAGAGCTATCTTCAAATATCCCGGCAAGAGTATCTGCATAACCTTTCCCGGTATTGCTACCTTGATTCTTTGGGCAGAACACTTGAATAACAATTACCCCTGTATGCCTTTTTTTTGCCTCAATCGTTCTATATAAAGTCTCGCCATTTAAGATCGTCAACCGCACCCATGCGGTATTATTCGGTGGGTCAAAATCCACATTGTCATACGCAATATTCGTAGTAGACCAATTTGTATTAAGCCTCCCCTCGATACTTGCTCTTTCACTTACCCATGACATACTTACTCATTCCTACTTTTAATTCATTCATCGTTACTCCAACCATGCCGTGGGGAGCTTGCTTGCTCCAACCATGCTCCAACCTATTTATGTATGGCAAACTATTCGTTATGTAAATCGCCTTATCCAACCCTGTATTTTTTGGGAGCATTGGGCTTTTTTGCATCACAGACTGCGTAGTAGTGTCATCAATATTTCCCACCGATAGATTCCAATTAGCCCTTGCTCTTCCGGTGTCCACAGGAGTTTTCTTTGTAACTCTTGTGTAAGCATCCAGAGAGATTTTTCTGACAACAAGATTAATTTCTAAGCCTGCATCTTTAGAGAACTTTTCTATGTCTAGTGCAAAAGTCATCCCATTCTCTCGCCAATTATTTGATATGTAGCCCCTGCCGGATCAAACGAAATCTGATTAACGCTATATACTTCCCCATCTCTTACTATTTGATCGTTTGTGTCGGGTGTCCCAGTAATATCTGATGCCTTGATTGTGAATTCTAAAGCACCACCATGCTCTGTCGTTATAAAGTTTTTATCGACAGATGAACCAGCTTGAGGAGTCACTATCGCCTTTATTGATGTGTCAGAGTCCGTATGGGTAACAACACCACTTGACGTGGTATAACTACCCGTTGTTCTCTTCCTGAAGGTAATGGTTTCTGCAATATCACCAACAGCAACAAACGCTGAATCTACTGCGGAAGCAATACTTGAGCGCAAACCCATTATGTTCTCAATACAGTAGCAACGCCGAATTTGGCCCGTTCATGGATAACCCCCCAGCCTCTAAGCATTTCACTAACAATACTGGGCAATACGTCTGCGGTGTCAGTCTTATCAAATGTCAAACTAACAGACCCAACCCCAACGCTTGTAATCCCTTTTCCGCTTGCGTCACCAGTTCTGTCTGAAGCAATTAAATATTTGGCAAATTCTGCACAAGCATTGGTAACAGGTGTAGGTAGCTCTGTTGTCTCAACTGAATACCCGTCAGGAGTAGTCACCCCTGCCCTTGGATATCTTAACGCTTGAGTGTCAGTGTTCTTTTCCCCAATCCAATCTATCCGCTCATCCATAAGCCGGGTAGACATTTTAAGAGCCTTTTCTTTGTCTGCGGTAGAGGCTCCCGTCCAATCCGTGACATTAAGATTGTTACCATGGTAGGTGTCTGCATCCGCAACAGTTATATAACTGTCAGAAGATGTGCCACCAATAGTCGCATCTAAAGCCACTACTTAGTCCATCCTGCTTTCTTATAATTATCAACTTCTTCGGGATGAACGTCTGCGCTCTGCTCTCCCCTTTTCATCTTGACTAACTTGCTTTTCTTTACTGCTTTTTTCTTTACTACCTTCTTGATTCCCATGACTACACCCCAAATAAGATGCCCCCAACAGCAATTGCTGAAGGGGGCTGATCTTAGATTAACCCATGATAATTGCGATATTGTCAGGCTTCCATGCTTTAGTTCCCCAAGCGGAGGCCACTTCTACCATCTGCTTGCGATAACCCTTGTACACCCTGATTTCAAATACCAATCCAGAATGTGGGTCTTGAACCATCATGCTGTCAGTTGCGGCATCCCCATCAGGAGTAGCAGGAGCGCGAATTGCCAGTTCTACTGCTGACTGATGGAAAAGCACATTAGGTGTATGAGCATTTCCTACTGTTACACCATCATTATCGTCTTCTGCTGCCTGTAAACCGGGGCTACCAATTACGATATCACCACCAGTTAGTGCGGTGTTGACCACATAATTGTCGCTAGTGCCTGTAATAGTAACAATATCACCAGCAAGAATAGTGCCAGAACCAGTATCTACTGATACTGTCGTATCATTTACTGACCCAGCAGCACTCAATTGGTAGTTTGTTCCTGTTCCAATAGTGTGAGCGGAAATCTGCCCAGACTCTTTGAGCATACAACCTTGCAAATTAAGCAATGTTCCTTGACGTAACATAAGGTCATCACCGGACTCATTTACTTTCTGTAACTGAGCCAGATTTCGCAAGTTTGTACCAGCAGTTGTACTAAGAACCAAACTCAACCGGCCGTCATTAGTCACACCACCATTATCAGCAATAATCTGTCTTGCTGAAGCAACTAGAGCGAAAGTTGTTGCAAATGGAGTTGTTCCTGCGGTTCCAACAGCCCTTGACGCTCCTCGATAAGCAGCTTGCCAGAGGTCTTCTTCTATTTCATTGGTAAGAGTCCGCATTGCTTGAGCAATCTGATCACCATAAATAGTCTCATACCCTGACCCATTGTTGACGTGCTGAATATCCTCGCCCGTCCAAGGAATCTGAACTGCGCGAGCATTATCAATCGTCATCGTCTTGGTATCAATCGTCTGGTCTGTCCCTTGCGGGATAGTCATAGACTCAGTGATGTTTGTAGCAGATGCGGAGCGTGTGAAATGTGAACGTACTGTGTCGTTTAGTGCGACACGCGCGGTTTTTGCATTGATAGTTGATGATGGGATAAACCCAACAAGTTCTCGTCCAACTGTATCGGCTGCCTTATAAATATCACCAGCCAAGTTGGTAAGTGTGTTTGCCATGATATGTCCTCAAATAATTAAAAAAGTATTCCGAGGACATTGAGTCCTCTTGCCTGTGATTGCGCTGCAATCCACAAAAGTGACTCTGCCACACTTGTAGTTTTAGTTCATTTACTAATGGTTGTCAACTACTTTTCCTCCCTTCTTCGAAAATCCTGACCTTTCCTTCTGAGTCATTGCATCGAACTCTTTTCTCGTCACAGTATTACTGCCATCTTCTCCACCACCAGACCCATGCTGAGAACCGCCTCCATTAGATAAGGCGAACAGGTGCGGAGCCGTTTCGGTTAAGCCTTTTACCCATGAGTCCACTCCCATTGGCTCAGTAGCTCCTGCAAGATAGATTACATTTCCATCACTATCCATTGGTACTGCCTGACCCTCTTTTAACCTAAATACTGCCTTTGCCCTCAACAAGATATCCTCGGTTGCTGTAGGCAAAACCCCGTGTTTGGAGGCCTGATCTCTAACTGCGGAATCTATCATTAACCCTTCAAGCTGTCTTTGGTATGTACTATTCTCTTCTTCCAATACTTTATAGACTTTATTGTGATCTTTCCGTATGCGGGCGGTACGCTCTTCCACAAGTTCATCAATCTTGCCAGCATCAATTAGCTTCTTGTCTTTCTGATCTCGATGTTTCTGCATCATTTTCGCATACTGATCGAGGTCTACATTAGCAAATTTGCTCTGCAAAGCATCCATATCCTTCATCAGCTTCACATTGTTTCCACGAAACTCATCCAACTTCCCTTTAATCTCTTCATATTGCTCTGCTGTGTATGTGATTTCTTCGCTCATTTTTAGTCTCCGATTGCCCGTTAAACCATCTGATATTGTTCCTGCTGTAATTTGGTAAAAAGTATCTGCTTTTCAAACTTTTCCGTTGTTTAGGTCATTTCTTCTGTTTTTTCTCAATCCCTAACTTCCCTCTCAACACCCCTAACGAAACCGGATTGCCTGTCTGATCCACTAAATCAGTAAACCCAACCTTGCCCGCTTTCCACAACTCCCATTTGCCTTTACCAAGAATGTCCTTCTGGAACTTTTCGCCCTTTTCCTTACCTTGTCGTATCAGCCAATCCTCATAACCTTCTTTAGCAGATACCTGTCCATCCATGCTGGCTCTTGTTCCTTCTGGTATCTCCTTAAATTTCTTTTTTGCCCCCAACTCCTCCCATGACTTGAGAATGGGAACTTGTGTGCTTCTACAATTCCAATGAGCGGTTGCGCCGGGGTAGTGCCTTGAATGATTTATGGGCTTGCGCTCGTTGTCCCACATCAGCCCATCGAGTACCCGGCAGATAGGACTGGTGCGAGAATCAAGAGTGGATACCCACTCAATTCCCTTTACGATGTCATTATTATTTTCATAGGTCTGCAACCTTGCCTCATTTGCTACCACCTGTACCGATGTTCGAACTAATGCCTCTGCCCCCCTGCGCCTTGGTTCTAGTTTACCGTCTTTATACCTTGCGGTTTTTGTTCCCATCAACTCCTTTACAATTTCTGACGTTACTTTTCCAGACAACAGCCCTTGCCGGACTGTATCCTTGAACGTTGATTCAAATGTCTGGGACTGACGTTGCCACCATTCTTTGCTTGGTGCGCCCGTAATTAAGGTGTCCTTTCCTATAGACTCTAACATCTCTTTGCTCATTCCAACACTTAAAGTGCTGGCCTTGATTGCTGTATTAATCGTCATTACAGCCTGTGCCTCTGCTACCCTCGCTAAATCAATAAGTTCTTTATCCTCTATTTTATCAATATCGTTGTATGCTGTGCTTATTGTTTTTTTTGTTTGAGAGAGCAGTTTTTCAAGTCTCTTCCTCTGTGTTGCTGTTTTTTCAACTTCGTGTAATTTTGCTTTTTCCAACTTTTTAACAAGAGTTACCGCAAGCACATCCAGCTCATCTAATATTTTTTCCCGCAGTCCTGCTTCAACTCTTAGCAAATCAACGCTATGACCTGTAATTTGGTCTAACGCTTTATCATTAACAGTCGTCATGATATACGTCAGCAATAAATTTAATAGTGACCGTAGTCACTTCACCAGCTTTGCCACCAACGCCCCATTCGACAATGTTGCGTATTTCATTATCATCTATTGTCATTTCAAAGCACTCTGACGATACAGCAGACGCATGAACTTCTACCTTGTTGAACTTATCCACCGCTAATCTTCCAAAATAATACCTGCCTGAAGATTAATGCGATCTCGCTCATCCTCTATCTCCACCCCAGAAGGTAGAATCTCCCCTCGCTTCAAGTTCCATAAGAATGTTTCGTGACTGATTGCTCCAGATTGCCATGCTTGCATTAACGCTGTCATTACTTGTGGGTCAATCTTTGTATCTGAGAAATCGGTGTTAATAGATACACTTATTTGGTTGCCACCTTCCCACTCTGTCATATATTCAAACGCATGGTTTAAGCCACTTTCTACAGTCTTAACCGCCTTCATTAGGGCAGACATCTCACTATTTTGTCTAAGCCTGAGTGTTTCGCTTGCCTCCACTCCTGCTTTTTGCCCTTCAAGTAATTGCGCCCCAAGTGATGCCATCATGGAACGCTTCTGATCCATCGCTGTCTCTAAAGCGCGTAATCCCTGCCCGCTGAATTCTAAATACCCTGCCCTGCTTGATGGGTCTGGTAGCACCCATGCTGATTCTGCTCCAATACTTAGCTCAGACTCAGCATCTACCCCTGTTACATAAGGAGTGGGTAAAGCGGTAAAATGCCTTCCATGTTCTAGGTCTGCACTCGTCCTATAATGCGAGAGGTTCATATCTGCTAACCCTAACATTGGAGGCACTTCTGGCTTGAGGTTAATACCATCAACTGAAAGCCCGATAAAGGGAATACTGGACAATGTTTTCCCTCTCTGGCTTGGTAATATCTCTTCAACTACCTTGTACACTTGTTCCGCATTTTTTTTCCATATCCTTACCAGATATTTACCATCTTCTTTCAATAACTCTCGATATTGAGTCTCATACTCACTGGCATAAAAATTATCAGGGTTGGTTTTTCTATACTCCTCCTTGAGAATAATCCGATCATCCATCCAGTTGGGTATCTGTTCTGTCGTGTAGCCCGTCAAATAGGGTCTGTCTCCATTATGATCTACTAATATTCCCTGCCTGCCCATCAATATTTGCTCTGATAACAAATAAAATACAAAATCGTTCAGATGCACACCTGTTCCAGTTATGTCCTTAGTCCACTCATCATTACCATTCTCAATCACAGGATTAAGCCTCATTACAGCCCCGGTCAACCCATCTACAGTCCTCTTGACCGCATTAAAGAATGACGCACGTTGCCTATATGCAAAATATGAATCATCGCTTTGCCGGGACAATTTTGGGAGATAATCTGTTCCTTGAGCTTTAACCGCATCCTCACCTTGATAGCAATTTCTGCATCTTTTCCATTGTTGGACTAAACTCTTGTACTGTGGATGTCTACTTTCAATCATATCCCTACCACCTTTGAAATTAATGGTTTTGTGTTTTTACACTTTATCATTGGCTGAAGTGCATACCTTAATGCGTCTATGAAGTGATTATGTGCATCGACTATATGTGGCAAAACATCACCTGTTGCTCTATCTACCTTGTAACTATATTTAACAAACTCACTTGCCACCTCTAAACACCTTGAATGTATATAAATTTGCCTGAAACTTCTAATGAATTCAATCCCATCCTCAACACTACCTTTCCATTTATACACTGATTCTATTTTATAACCTTGTCTTTTTATAAAACTGATACTCTCTGGTCTAGCTGAATCTGCCCTTATTGTGTATTTTTTTGCTTCTGGTATGGAATCTATTAGCTTATAAGTGTTGTCTAATTCTACCTGCCTACCGCCTGCTTCATAATCTATGTATAAGATATTATCACAAACATAGCATCTTAACACCGCTGTAGGGTCTTGAGAGAAACCCCAGTCTAATCCATAATAAAACACAGTTCCTTCAGGGGCAACAAAATCTGTTATATGGAATTTGTGTCTGAATATCTGCGACACTGAGAAGGTTTTACAGTCTCCTTCCCAAATGTGCTTATAATGGTCATAGTCCTCTGCTTTCAGATAGTTCAGTTCAGCCTTTAACTCATCACCTAAGAAAGGGTTTTCGTCATAATTAACCTTCCTTAAAAAACAATCATTTCTATGGTTGATTACAAACTTTTGGTAAGTCGGGTCTGATTCTAAATTTGGATTAAAACTCACCCATATCTCTGAACCTTTCTTACGGATCGTCGGAACTAATATATCCCATGACTCACTACTAATCCTCTGTGCTTCCTCTACCCAACAAATGTCTACACCTTCTAATGACTTAATCTGCATTGGGTCTTGTTTTAGACCGTGAAAGATAAATTCTGAACCGTTGTTTCCGCAGATACCATCTCTTGTGACTGTAAAAAACTTTTGTAAATTGTTAGCTTCTATACAACTACTTAACAACTTATGTACTGAATCCCGCAATGATGCCTGAACTTCTCTTGTACACAACACACGGGTTTTTTTTCTTGCAGCAATAATCAATAAGGCATAAGCAAACGACCATGACTTACCAGCACCTCGACCACCGTAATAAACCTTATATCTTTTGGGCTTAAATAATGGCCTAAATGCTTTTGATAATTTTATACGACCACGTTTGTTTTCCACTATCCTATGAATTGAACTTCCAAACTCATATCAGCATCTAAAGCTATTTCTTGCTTGTCGGTTTGACCCAGAATGTTCTTTCCCAGAAATATCTGCATTACGATATTTCCCTTTTCAGCAGATGCCCATTGAAGTTGCCTTAATCGTAATTTCTGCTCTGATCTCCCTTTTGTCAGGTATTCGGAATAACTGTGCCGGATTAAGCTTTCATCACACCCATAAAAATCTGCTATTTCGACATTGGTACAGCCAAATCTAGCGAGATTTTGAACTTGTTTTTTGTCGATGTTATACTTTTTCGGTCTTGCCATCTAACTTTTCCGCCTTGTTCCCGGTGAATTCTTCCCAGCGTTTAACTATTACATCACAGTAATGCGGATCAATCTCCATGCCATAGCATTTTCTTCCTGTCTTTTCACAGGCGATTAGTGTTGAGCCAGAGCCAAGAAATAGGTCTAATACAGTTTGTGGTTTGACTTTATCTAATGACCAATTAATTAATTCAACTGGTTTCTGTGTTGGATGTACTCTGTTTTTCTTTTCTGACGAAAGAGTGAATTGACGAGTAACTCCTTTTAGGTTTGTCCAAGCCAATTCACAATCCATTTGGTCGCTTCCACCATTGTTCTTATCCCATACTATCCAGTGTGGTTTATTTGGTAATATGTTAGCATAATAATTAGCCCCCCACCATATTGCAGGAATATCATCATCTAATAATTCAAACGAATTAATCGCAACATTAATTGAATCGTCATTTATAATATCTTTATATTTCTTTGATAATACACCACTATTTTTAACAGCATTCATCCCATAAGGCGGGTCTGTAAACACCATATCTGCCTTCTGCCCATCCATCAATCGTTCAACATCTCCCTTCTTTGTCGCATCCCCGCACAACAAGCGGTGGTTGCCCAGTACCCATATATCCCCTGCCTTGCATATACTTTCTTCTGCCTCTGGAACATCATCGTCATCAGTCAGCCCTGCTATCGGTTCTACTTTTATATCATCTTGATTTGGCCATGCATCTACACCCCATTCAGTAAGTTGAACGCTATCCCATTCATTTGCCAATATGTCCCAATCCCATTCTCCATAATTTGTATTATCTTTAATTACAAATTCTTTTTTTTGTGCTTCAGTAAGCCCTTCAGCTATTTCAATCCACACCTCTTTAAGCCCTGCATCTTTACTTGCCTTCAATCTCTTGTTACCACCAAGCACCATCATATCTTCATCAACTACAATAGGTCTCAGCTTTAGCATTTCAGGGAACTCTTGCAGTGACTTAACAAGCAAATAGTATTTGTGGTCTTTGATTATTCTAGGATTATTGGGGTTTTCCTTGATTTTACTTCGCTTAACTTGTTGTTTCATAACTCTATGATTTCTATTCCAATCTCTATTTTGCCATCCTTGAATGTGTCCATTCTTCTCACCCTGAGATCATCAATCAACGAATCATCCTTGAACACCTTTGCATCTTCCAACGAATCCAATATGGCTTTTAGAACATTGTCCAAATCCCTGCGCCTGTTATCCGGCGGGAAAACAAGTATATCCACTTTCAATCGACAGTCCAACTCCACCCTTATCCCCTCATTCCGACAGTAATACGCCACATCTTTTGCATAACTTGTGCCTTTTGGCGATTTAACTATTCGCCCGCGCCACATCCGGTAGTATTGATTGACTGATGGAGGGTAAGGAAGAATTAAGTTTAGCACAAAAAATGCCCCCTTTCGGAAGCTTGCTATTTGGAAAAAGTAATCAATCTATCTTGTTGCGCGAGAAAACGC
>Ga0187827_10004164_pt1 | contig 17962 bp, 15 predicted proteins | sample ETNtaG_39_FD_167969 | JGI IMG/M metagenome (GOLD analysis project Ga0187827, IMG submission 167969) | Marine microbial and viral communities from oxygen minimum zone, Eastern Pacific Ocean - ETNP2014_SV_150_PacBio MetaG (Illumina Assembly) | ecosystem: Environmental > Aquatic > Marine > Hypoxic... | reverse complement strand
GGTGAAGGCTCGACTTCTACCTAGGCACCACTTTGGTCTCAGGGGTCGGGGTATCAGCCACCCAGACGGTGCTGGCGAACCATGGGCGGGGGTGCGGTGCTATATAGGGTGGTTACGGTGGGCGACTAAGTAACACATACCCATTTAGGCAGCCGAAGCGATTCTCAGTCTGTGTGCGAAGTGTGGACGGGCCCTCCCCCGTCTCCACCAGATCTAAAGGGTCTTCTGCTGACTGGCAGAGGGCCTTTTTATAGCTACTGATACCACTCTATCTCATCGATACTATCGCGCCTCTCAACAAGGATTTTTGGTCAATCTGGATAGTCAGATCAACCGACTTTTATTCAGTTCGTGTGAGATCATGTCACGCGAATATAATGTCGATAGAGGCGATGAAAAGTGGATAAGAATATCTTTTGACATGACAACATCAATGCCCGCCCAAAACTGCAGGGAATGACGTTAAATAGACTGCTTACCAGTGGTGTAAGTTTCTAGACCGTTTTACATTACGGGAAGGAAGGTTAAGCTTAGCCAGTCGCGCAAAGTTGGCACAGGATCTCTGATGTGCTCGTCTCTTATCATCCGAACTTTCAGGCCATATCTCTTCGTACTTCATCTCAGGGTTCAGTATCAGATTTGCGACCCAGCCGGCATGCGTCCTGTAGCGTTCACTTAAGCTGGAATTCGGTGCTGTTGTCCACCCACATTCCATCATAGAATTTTTAGCTGATTCAAGCTGAGGTGTTACCTGTCTAGACAATTCACGCGACGCACGTTTCGAATAGGCTCTTCCGATCTTTTTCTCACACTGGATCTGAATTTCAGCGGGTGAAATATGCGAATCATCCCGCCAGTAAGTGGTAAAGCAGGAAGAGCCCCGCTCATCGAGTTCCGGTAACTCGACCACAATCGAATGCTCATCAATGACACGGGGTAAGCCTCGCAAATACATAGAGAGGGGAGGCATTTCACCCATGGATTCTCTCTTAAAGTGACTGTCTATAATCGACGGCACAGCCCACCACGCTTTCAACCCCCACAGGGAACAGAACTCTTCAACATCACATATATATCGCGTTATGTACGGGTGATTGCTGTATCGATGTCTCCTGCCTGGGTTTGCATCCCAGAAAGGTTGATTTTGCCACAATGTAAAGCTACGTGTGGCCTCACTTAAGATCGGCTTTGACTCATCGTTGACGTACCGGCCGTCGGTTATCAATTCCCCGCAAACTTCCTTGATGGCCGCTGCAGCGATGCCTGAGCGTTCAGCAATCTCAGCCTCTATCTCAGGTGTCGAATGAGGACGCGGATACACGACCCGGGTTGGGACTGTCAGACTTTTAAGTGAGTCAACCAGATGCTGAAGATCTGAAGAAGGTCCATTCCAGGAAGAGGCACGATAGCTGTTGAGAACGTCTACGAGGCGACGCCAGCGAAGGAAGATCCCATCGAGTTCGGACCGAAAGCGGACACCCTGCGGTGACCTATCGGAAAGGAGGGCCTCCCAGAGCAGGCTCGCAAAATCAAGTTCACGCCCTTCAGCGTGTTCTATAGGATAACGGTGCCCACCTCTGCCCATCTCACCACCTATAACTCCTCAGCATTCGACGAGATCCTATAGGGCGACGCTAAGCTCAAACGGGATTCCTATAACGTCCCTCGGTTTATCACCATTGAACAAACATAGGCATGACTACGTGAGTGTAACCTTCTTTGCTAACCGACCGAACTACTCCTGGACTGGACGCACTGGTGATTTCAAATGCGATCTCTCCATCACCCAGCACATCGAGAACTTCAGAAAGATACTTATTGTTAAATGCGATCCGGGATTGGTCGTCTACCTCACCTTCCACTTCACCATCAATCTCGCCTTGATTATCACCTAACTCCTCCGCTCTGGAAGAAATTGATATTCCACTGCCTTCTTCATCTCCCATGATCTGAACTCGGACAATTCCACTGCCATCCCTTGCAAAGATAGAAGCAGACCTAACGGCCCTCATAAAATCGGATTGTTGAACTATGACCCTGTTCCTATGTTCCGACGGAATAAGCGACCTGAAATTGGGAAAAGACCCTGGCATTAGCTGGGAAACAATCTCCACCGTACCTATATTAAACAGGGCATGCGTTCCCGCAGAGGTGACAGTGAACTCCACTTCGGAGTCATCTCCGCCTATTAATCTTCCAACTTCTTGCATCGTTTTAGCAGGAATTATAAATTCTGTAGGTTCAGGTAGCGGTTCAGTGAGCTTGCCATCATATACCGCAAGTCTGAATCCATCCGCGGCTGCAAAGGTAAAGTCTTCTCCATTGACTTCCACTTTGATACCTGTGAGAACTGGCCTCGAGTCTTCCGTTGCCGCTGCAAAGGCTACATACGCTATGGTTTCGCGTAGAACCTGTGGGTCAACCTTAATGGTCGCTCCTTCGTCTACAGTAGGTATCGGGGGAAATTCTTCTGCATCAGTACCATTGATGTTTGCCTCAAACCTTTGACATTTCAGGCCTATACTGAGTGGCTCGACGGAAGTTTTTATGTCAATGCGTTCATCGGGTAAGGAGTTGACAAAGTCCGTGAGAAGGCGGGCCGGAATAGTTATCTCACCTTCTTCCTCAACCTGTGCGCCTATCCGTGTTGTTATAGCTATATCGAGGTTCGTAGCCGTGAGGACTAACATACTGTCCTCTGTAGCTATCTTCACGTTCTGCAATACCGGGAGATTGCTCCGGGTGGCCACAGCTCTGCCGACAATTGCAAGGCCTCTTCTCAAGTTTTGCTGAAGGCAAGATACTTGCATGGGAAATAACTCCTAGGATTTCCGTACAAGTATATGACTGGGACAAATAGTCGTCAACGAGAACCCTACATGTTGTACAACAAAATAATAAGACCCCTATAAAATGTGGCCTTATGAAATAATGTCGTGCCCTAGCGTGTCGTCTCAAAGCTAATGGACAAATCAATAACGTCGTCCATTGAAATTATGAATGGGAGGCGGGGCTTTGATAGATCAAATTCATCCCACGTCACACTGGTCTTAGCTACGCCGATCACAGAACTGGTTGAGAAATCCGCGGAAGTCTTCCATATAGTTGATTTTGTAATTCCAGATATTGTCATTTCTCCAATAAGGCGAAAATCGAACGATCCCGATTCAGGGAGCGGCCACGGCAAACCTTGTACACTCTTCAGCTCTATCGATACCTCTTGGCCTAAACCACCGTTTCGGCGAACCCAGTTATCCCGCTTGTTTTCGTCGCTTCTCAACGTAGTGGCATCTACCTTAATGTTGGACCCCGGTGAGATAGCACCCTCGGAGTCGAAAGTGATTCTACCCTGCACGTTTGAAGTCTCACCAACGGCTGTAATGGGAGTATCGAGCCTGGCCACCCTCTCTCCGATGCTGTAGCGGGCAGTGGTCGGACTCCTAATTTCAAGGGTCTGTCCCATATTCGGCGATATAAGAGAGGAAGAATCTTCAGGCGATACCACTCCTAGGCTTTGGGCAGCTTCAGGAGTTGAACTACCTGATTCCGCCAGTGGGACAGGTGAGGATTCAATAGGTGTAGACGAATCATTACACCCAAAGTGCATTACAGTGATCATTAAGACAAGAGAGAATGAAAAACAAGCCCTGACTTTCATCACAGTTTCACTCTATCTTTCCGTAATTTCTCGGCCTTAGCCGAGTCTATGGCCAAGTACAAGGATCCATGAAAGCGATGCTGACTTCACTAAGACACCCCGTCTCACAAATAGTTAACTGCCGAAAAATAGCAGACTACATCATTGAACGGTAATTGTGCCAACCATACCCAAAGATTCGTGAGGAATACATATGAGATCATAGGTACCCGCTGTGTCAAAGGTATAAGTTACTGAGGTAGACTCACCTGCTTCCACTTCTACATCAAGACCAAGAGAGTCTACAGTGAAGGAATGAAATTCGTTTTGGGAGGTCAACTCGATAGTAACTGTTTCACCTTTAGCAAAGGTGAGCTGCCCAGGGTCAAAAACGTAATTGGCGGATTCGTCCTGCAGGCCGACTGAAACAACTCTGTCAGCTAACGCTCCGGATGATCCTGACTTAGTGGCCACGACTGGACCCGTTGTAGGTGCCGCAACCGGAGGGGCTGTCACCGGTTGCTGTGAAGCAGGTACAGGTGCAGGTTTCACTGCGTCGTGATTTCCCTTTGGAGGTACATTCTCCCCGCATGCCACTACCGGTGTGACGATGCCGATAAGAACCACAAATAACACCAGCTTCTTTAGGAGCATATGATCTACCCTCACTTCGGCCAACCGTTCTACGGATTGTGAAGTCACCTATCCCTTCTGTTGATAATGTTCACAAAAACCATAAAGCATCACATTTGGTGATAAGTTTCACAATTAATATCATAGCATCGGACATTTTAGGGGGTCAACGGGATATCGCCAACATTCTGTTCCTGCGATTTGAGTCTTGTTCTGCCGACTGCTCGTTGACATCGCACAATTGTTCTGATAATTTGTTCCGAACATTAGTACTGAATATTATCAAAACCATTTATCATGTCACCAGGAGGAGCCATGAAACGGCCGCTTTCAAAAAGACAACAGGCAATTCTCGGGTATATCCAAACATTTATGAGTGAAAATAGTTACCCACCTACCGTCAGAGACATACAAACGGGATGCGAAATAAGTTCAACATCCGTAGTAGATTACAATCTACAGATTTTGCAGCGAGAGGGTTTCCTTCAGCGAAAAAGGGAGGTGTCCAGGGGGATTGAACTGTTGGGAGAAGCCGCCTCAGTGGCAGGCGACTCGCTTCGTAATCTAATATCCATCCCAGTGCTTGGCAATATCGCGGCGGGAGAACCACTCCCTGTTGCAAATACCGGACCTTGGAATGACGCAGATTTTGACAAAGTGGATTTACCACCTTTCCTCACGAAGGGACGAGATAATGTCTTTGCTTTAAAGGTAAAGGGCGAATCTATGATAGACGCCCTTGTCGGAGACGGGGACCTCGTTTTACTTGAACCGATTACACAGCCACAAAATGGGGATATGGTAGCGGCATGGCTAGAGGACCGCGAAGAAGCCACGCTTAAGCATTTCTATCTAGAAGGAGATCATGTTCGATTGGTACCGGCCAATTCCCAGATGAGGCCAATCACAGTGGCTGCGACAAACGTGTCCGTCAAAGGACGTGTCGTAGGAGTTGTCCGAACAATGTAAGAATATTCCAAAACAATTCACAGCAAGTTTCGGGGACTGATTTCAGATCGAAATCAGTCCCTTTGCTTTAATGAAATATAATTGTCGTATATAGATACATAGACCCTCATAATAAGCTCGCTGGGGCAAGACAGGAATGTCCGTAGCCAAGACTACTGCCGACTTAATAATAACGGTCCCTATTACTGGAATGACCTGTGCTGCATGTGTCACTCACGTGGGCAACGCTCTTGAAGGTATTCCAGGCGTTTCGCATGCCGTTGTCAACCTTGCAACTGAAAAGGCCACGATCCGTTCTCACAATACAATCCCTTCTATTCCAACTCTTTCCAATGCATTAGAAGATTCCGGATACGGACTGAGAATAGAAAACATTACCCTCGCCATAGAAGGAATGACCTGCGCTGCGTGTGTTTCGCATGTGGAGTCTGCTCTTTTGTCAGTTAATGGAGTAACTAAAGCCTCCGTCAATCTTGCGACAGAAAGAGCAGGCGTGAGTTACATTTCGGGAATAACCTCAGTATCAGATATGAGAGCCTCCGTGGGCGAAAGCGGGTATCAAGCGACACGTGTTGACGAAGGTGAATATGATTACGGCTCGACTGAGAGGGAAACCAAAGATCTCATTCGCCGAATGTCCGTGAGTTTAGCGGGAGCTATTCTCATCATGGCAATCATGCTAATACCTGAAATTAGCAATCTATTTCCATTCGAATCCAAACTGGTGCTGCTTGTATTGGCAACACCTGTCCAAATATGGGCAGCCAGAGAATTCTATTTGAGTGCATGGGGAGCCCTGAAGCACCGAACCAGCAATATGAACACTTTGGTGGCAGTTGGTACGTCCGCGGCATATGGATACAGCTTAGCCGTGACAATTTTAAGTCTGGCTGGAATAAATATCGGAGAAGGACACACATATTTCGATGCCTCTTGCGCGATCATTGGTCTCGTTCTACTAGGTAGATTGCTCGAATCAAAGGCCCGTAGGCGTGCAGCAGGTTCTATTAAATCACTCATTGAAATGAACCCGGACAAAGCCAGGCTCATCAGGAAAGGGGAGGTCACTGTGTCCGTTGAGGAAGTGATTGTTGGTGACGTGGTGATCGTCCGACCTGGAGAGCGCTTCCCGGTTGATGGGATTGTCAGTGAAGGCTCCGGATCAGTAGACGAATCCATGCTTACGGGGGAAAGCCTACCGGTACAAAAGAAACCGGGGGACCAAGTCTTCGGGGCAACAATCAACGGCTCTGGTAGCCTGATATACACAGCTTCAAGAGTAGGGAGAGATACCGCTCACGCCAGAATCGTGCAACTGGTAGAAGAGGCACAGGGATCCAAAGCGCCGGTACAAAGGCTTGCTGATACAGTTTCTTCTTATTTTGTCCCCATCATTTTGACAGTAGCTATCCTCACATTCATTACATGGCTGCTGATTGGTCCATCTCCGTCTTATCTGTCTGCCATAAAGACGTCGGTCGCAGTGTTGGTCATAGCATGTCCATGTGCAATGGGTTTGGCTACTCCAACGGCTGTCATGGTCGGTACCGGAAGAGGAGCGTCCATGGGGGTACTGTTTCGGAATGCCGAGTCACTGGAGCAAATGCAGAAAATTGGCACGATGGTATTTGATAAGACGGGAACATTAACAATGGGAATGCCTTCAGTCACAGATATAGTCCCTGGCGGAAACCTGTCATCAAAAGAATTGTTGAGACTAGCTGGTTCCGTAGAAGCCAGGTCAGAGCACCCATTGGCAGCAGCAGTTTTAAGAAAATGTGAGGAGGAAAATGTCTCCCTAATAAAGGTGACGGAATTTGAAGCAACACCGGGTATGGGCGCAGTAGCAGTTGTAGAAGGTAAATCGGTTGCGGTTGGCAGTGTAGCGTTCATGAGATCTAGAGGTCTTCGGCCAGCTTCAAGCGAATCAACTTTAGGTGAAGCCCTCGTGACGGTAGATGGAAAAATCAACGGGAAAATCAAGTTTTCTGACGAGCCTCGCGAGGAGTCCCTTCCAACTGTGTCTGCACTCCAGGAGATGGGCATCAACGTTGTTCTTCTTAGCGGTGATCGAAGGCAGGTGGTGGAATCAGTCGCTGAACAACTGGGCATAACTCGAGTGGAATCAGAAATATTGCCCAGTGAGAAAGCGAATCGGATACGAAAGTTTCAAGCAGAGGGTCAAATAGTGGCTATGGTAGGAGATGGCATCAATGACTCACCGGCGTTGGCCCAGGCAGATGTTGGCATAGCCATAGGAGGAGGAACAGATGCCGCGATAGAAGCGTCCGATGTAACACTTGTTCGAAATGATCTCACCTTAATAGCAGATGCCGTGTCACTTAGTAGGGCTTCAATTCACACAATCAGGCAGAACTTGATATGGGCCTTTGGCTATAATATTTTCCTCGTGCCTTTAGCTGCCGGCGTGATGTATCCATTTTTTCAGAGTGATGTTCCAACAGTTCTTACCCCTCTACTAGGTGATCACGGGTTCCTGAACCCTATAGCAGCTGCGGGAGCAATGGCACTCAGTTCCGTAAGCGTGGTGTTAAACTCACTGAGGTTGAGTAGCGTTCCTCTAAAGAACTAATGAACACTGTCACTTTGAATCAGCCCAGAAGTTAAGAGTAGCTAAATTATGAAAATTCCGTTGTTCGGCAGAAAACAGATGGATTCAGCTAGGGATCCCGTGTGTCATATGGATGTGGACACAAATGATCCAATGGGCGGAGCATGGAAACATGATAGTGAAACTTACTACTTTTGCGGCCCGGGATGTAACAAAGCATTTCAAAAAGAGCCAAATGCATATCTATCCGGCGAGAAGAAAATCGATATGTAAAGCCCTCTCTTGAGAGAGTTTTACAATAACAACCTATAATTAATATTTTCCTCGTGCCGAAGTGGCGGAATGGTAGACGCGGCGGTCTCAAAAACCGTTGGGATAAAACCCGTGGGAGTTCGAGTCTCCCCTTCGGCACCACTAGGAAGAGGCGGAGAAATAGGGTCTCAAAGCCAGTCTACGTCCGAAACAGGAGCAAAGTCCCAACGTAATTAGGACGAAGATAGCTGAATGCACCTTGCAAATCACTGATGGAGGATAGTCGCTATGCCGTTTTACGAAAGAGGACCCGTCCATATCTACTACGAAGAGATCGGTTCAGGCTTTCCTCTATTGATCATTCCCGGCGGTGGACTCAATTCCTCAATCTCGTCTCTGCAGACTGCCGTTCCATTCAATCCCATGGAACGATACAAGGATGACTTCCGCTGTGTATCTGCTGACTTGCGCAATGCAGACACAGGCCAGTCCATTGGCCCGCTGGAGATTGATCGCCCCTGGGATGCCTACTCTGACGATCAGCTTGGGCTAATGGATCACCTTGGCATCCGAGAATTCTTGGTCATGGGTTTCTGCATCGGGGGGCCGATGATCCACAACTTAATCAGGCTGGCTCCAGATCGAGTCGTCGCCGCTGCGATGATGCAGCCCAGCGGTTTTAGTCCTGAGTACCCTGACCTTTTTTACCAGAACAACACAGAGCGCTGGGGCCCGCCGCTATGTGAAAAACTCTCTGACATCACTATTGATAAGGTCCATGACTTCCTCACAAGCATGTATTCCACACGTGGGAATTTCGTTTTCACAGTGTCGCGCGACTTTGTACGGTCGCTTCAAACGCCCCTTCTGATAGCGCCCGACAACGTCCCAGCACACCCATATGAGATCGCCATGGAGGTCGCGGACCTTGCCCCGCATGCTGAGACAACGATTTTCCCATGGAAGGATTCTCAAGAGCACATCGATGAAGTCGTAAATCACGCGCGCCGTTTTCTCAAGGCGCACGAGCCCATTACGGACTAAGAATTCTGGATTCCTAGCAAAAGAATGGAAGAATCCACTATCGCTATTGCCTATCCCAGCTGGTTAGACAATATAGCCTATTTCTGGATACCCTCGCATGCCCTCGGCGACAGGAAAATCAGCGTCCGAGTACCAGAGTGTCCCATCTTTTATGCTAAGCCCATGCGGGTCTGGCCCGTCCCCCGGCAGTTCGATGCGCTCCATTTCCTTGCCGGTTGCCTTTTCGTACTTGACTATTATTTTATCTGCTCGATCAGCGCACCAGATACCATCTCCATCCTTTGCTAACCCATGAAGTACATTTAATTCACAAGGGAATTTTTGAAGTACTTCATAAGTTGAACCGTCTATCAGCATTATTGCTTTTGGGCTGAATGCTGTTATCCATAAGTTGCCATCATCCCATTCAATCCCGTGAATACCACCGCCGTCGGGTGTAGGGAAAAAATCCACGGTTTCTCCAGTAGCAATGTCTACTTTCCGCACATTTGCCACATGGTCATCATAAGGTCTCTTAGGTCTGGCAGTAGCACCAGAGTTAGAATTACAAGCTGTCCAGATGTACCCGTCACTTATGGTTATGCCAGAACCGTTAACTGTTTCCGTCCATATAACTCTTTTAACTGAACCTTTTTCATTCAGAACAAAAACATCGTCTGTAAGTTGGTCCATAACGTATAACTCATCGCCATACCACTGTAGTCCATTGGGCATCCGGACTGGGCTTCGGTAGAGGGATTTCACTTCTTTTGAAGTCATCACGTCATCTCCTTATAAAGGTGCCTCAGCTTTAGTTTTACGATTACTTTGGCGCTGTTGCAAGCACTCTCTAGCATGGTTGAATCATATTCAAAATAGATCTGTTCCACAGAACGTTGTTGGCAAAACCAGTGCCTGACTTATATTGGCATTGATGCGGGTGGTTTCAGATCATTAAGATACATAGATGATATTTCATCATCACTGATCATTAAAGTCTTCTTAATCCACAAAATGAAGGGAGAGTTTAGCTGCGCAAAATCCATGGACTCATTCTGAGGTGCGAATAAAAATGACTCATGACTGAGAATCCAAAATCCATTCTAGGAGCCAATTCACCGATTGGAAAAGTTGATGCGATATGATTTTTCTCCCATACATCAATTGAGGGGCTAGCCTTTACAATAGGGAAGATTCGAACGTGAGGTGCTCTCCTATGAAGACACCTCATTAGGATTAATCCTGATTAAGGACACGTAACAAGATTTATGATGAGGGCGCAGGCTACACAATGACAAAGCCAGAGGAGTTGGCACGAAGAGCGGCACAACTCATTCCTGCGTTGCGCGAGCGTGCCACCCGAACTGAGGAACTGCGACGGATTCCGAAGGAGACTATAGACGACCTTCACGCCACGGGACTTTTAAGGGCCGCACAACCTAGGCGTTTCGGTGGAATGGGTCTCGACCTCGACGTTGTCTTCCAAATAGCGACGGAATTTGGGCGTGGCTGCGGTTCTACGGCCTGGACCTACTCTGTTTGGGCAAGTCATAACTGGCTGGTAGGAGCGTTTCCTGAGCAGGCCCAACGAGAATATTGGGCCAACTCGGCAAACGTGCTGTCATCCTCCTCTTTCAATACTTCGAACTCGAAGTTAACTGCAACCGTAGGTGGATACAAACTGAGTGGGCATTGGAGGTTCGCCAGCGGCTGCGATGAAGCTAGCTGGGTGATGCTCGGGGGAATCGGCCCGGAAGGTCTACTATACTTACTGATTCCGAAATCAGACTATATCATCGAGGATACCTGGTACGTTTCGGGGCTTCGCGGCACTGGCAGCAAGGATATCGTTGTCGAAGATGCTTTTATTCCCGAGTATCGGGCGGTACTCGAAACGGATATACAGGACGCGCGGTCTCCAGGCCGCAGCGTTCATGACACGGCAAATTATCGTGTTCCGATGGGATCTATCTTGCCGTACACCCTAGCTTCGCCGATCATAGGCATGGCTCAAGGCACCATTGAAGAGTTCGAGAACTACACGAGACAACGGGTGTTCGCAAGATCGGGCCAAAAGGTGGGAGAGTTCACCACTATTCACGTGCGACTTGCCGAGTCTGAAGCCGAGGTCCGAGCGGCTCAACTGATGATGCTAAAGGACTGCAGGGAGCTATTCGAACTGGGACACCGAGGCGAAATGCCCGCCATAGACGACCGCGCTCGGTACCGCCGCGATCAAGCCTATGTAGTCAAGTTATGCATACGAGCCGTGAACCGGCTCTTCGAAGCAGGTGGGGGATATGCCCTCTTCGATTCCAGCCCGTTGCAACGCTTTCACAGAGATGCCCATGCAGCCTCACATCACAGTTCGTTATCCTGGGATGTCGCGGCTGAAGAGTATGGTCAGGTAAGAATGGGCATCCAATTACCAGATTCTACGATGATTTGACGGATCATCCAGAAGGAGTATGGCCGACGTTCGCCACCCGGATACGAATCTGATCCGCTGGCATTGGAATCAATCGTCACGAGTTTCATTTGGCCGCCACACCTAACTGAGCAGAGTTCATGCCTAACCCATCTGTGTGGAAAACTGATGTTGAGATCTTCAAAAAGAACAGGGCAGCCATCCAGGAATTCTTCTGAAATAGGGACGGCACGATCAATTAGGTAACCACTGTAGCGATCAGGAATCTGAAAAGAAATTAGGAGCGACCGAAAGGAACCCGCATATGAAGAAACGTACTGACAATCCATGGATGTCCGCCACCGATTACGGCCACTCTCTTCCGACATTCACGATCAATCTCCTGGTTAGGAACGTAGCTGCGGGTGTCGAGTTCTATGAGGCCGTGCTGGGCGGTACGGAGCACTACCAAGATGAGGACTTTGCAGCTCTGAATGTCGCGGGCTTAGAGTTCATGCTCCATGCGGATCACACGTACGAAACCCATCCTTGGGTAGCACCCTTAGAAGCAGGAAAGCGAAGAGGACTCGGAGTGGAACTGCGCCTCTTGGGACTAGACCCGGACAAAGTGGAGACTTTGGCTCGGCATAACGGTGCGGTTCTCATAGCACCGGCCACCGACAAACCCCACGGCTGGCGAGAAACCATGGTCCAGGACCCAGACGGTTACATCTGGGCAGTCGGGATAAAGATAAACTGATCTTCGAACCCCGGTGACTCCTTACGCCGACGCATGAGAAGGATGCCATAATACAAACAGACTTAAATATGCCATATATACGTGCCGATAATTGCCTCGTTCACTATCAAGTCAAAGATGCGTTACAAGCGTTAGGGCAACTCCATGGTTTCAGTGGCAGTTTGGTTAACTTCAGCTCTGAACCGTACCTGCAGTTGGTAGAGAATTGCACCTCAATATAGATAGTTTTACGGGTCCATGGTTTTAGTATGAAACCATGTGTTTCGGACGGCTACCAGGTTAAATGTTTTGTAGATGATTTACTTGCAGTACTCCGTTAGTGATAAATTTAATGTTTGACGTTGCATTCAGAGTAATTACTCAAAGGATTTGAATTGTCTCAGAAACCACGATTGCAAATTACAGATGTCAGGCGGGTTCCTTTCAAGAAATACCAAACAATTGGAGAAATGGAGCCAGCGTGGGATCCGGGAAGAAGTCGACCACATGACTTCGGGGCCGAGTCATTTGTTGAAGTCCACACTGACCAAGGGCTGACAGGCATAGGTCCCAGTGTTGATGCCAAACTCATTCCCGACGTAAAAGAGTATCTGTTGGGAGAGGACCCTTTCGATATCGAAAGGCACGCCCACGTACTGCGTTATTATGCTTGGGGCGCGGCCTACCACGGAACAGCGGGTGTTGACATCGCCCTCTGGGACCTCATAGGTAAAGCAACGGGACAACCGCTATATAAATTATGGGGCGGCAATAAAGATAGGGTGATTCCATATGCCAGCATGATCCTCCTGTCCACTCCTGAGGAACGAGCAGAAATGGCTATCCGTCTGATGGAGGAGGGATGGAAAGCTATCAAGATACGAATTCACCACGGAACGTTGAATGAAGACATCCGTACAGTTCGTATGGTTCGAGATGCAGTTGGCGATAAAATGACCATTATGGTCGATGCGAATCAAGCTGAATCCAACGGAACCTGGCAGCCTGGAGTGCGATGGGACTATCGCAGAGCAGTAACCACGAGCCTGGCTCTGCAAGATCTGGATGTTTATTGGCTAGAAGAACCTCTTCCTGGTTTCGAATTCGATAAATTGTCCCAACTCAATGGCTCCGTCCATATGCCCATTGCAGGAGGGGAAGGGCTCCCTGGACTGCACGATTTTCTTAGAGCCTGTAAGGAGAATGTTTACGATATTTTGCAGCCTGAGGTCCTGGTTCTGCATGGCGCAACAGCAATGCGCAAGATTGGAACGCTGGCCGAGTTTTACGGAAAGCAGATCGTGCCTCACAATGGCGGAGGCAACCTTGGAGTCATAGCGCATCTACACTTAGTTGCCTCTTGGCAGCATGCACCATTTCTCGAAGTTTTGCACGATCCTCCAATAGGTGATTATTTGCACGGGTTTTCCGTAATGGAAAACCCTCCTGTAGTGGAAAGTGAAGGCTTCATCAACGTACCCAAGGGACCAGGGCTCGGCGTCGAGATCGACCGCAGCCTCATCAAAAACTAGTAGCCTCTTCATTGAAAATTTTTCGGCCATGCTGAGATGGATAGTCACAGTACAAAACTCAGTGCGGATGAAACGATAGCTTTTGTGATCCTTTTGTCGTTTTCAATGAGTACTATCGGCTTAATAATTTGTTCAACGTGATGGGTCAAGCTCCTGCTTTAAAGTTACATGACTTCAGGATATTGATGGCAGCAACTTTTTTCGCAAGCATCACGCATGGAGAAAATATCATCTTGGGTTGGGTCATATTGGAGCTGACAGATTCCCCTTTTATGGTAGGTCTGGCAATGGGTATACGGCATGCCCCAGCGTTTTTCCTAGGAGTGACTGCAGGTACAATGGCAGATCTGATAGCCAGGCGCAAACTAATGCGTTCCCTCTTGGTACTATCAGCTCTAGTTGCATTAACACTGGGCTTATTGCTGGCATCAGAGAAGGCTCAACTTTGGCATTTGCTGGTCATACCGGCATTAGCTGGAGCTATTAGCATGATGTTCAGTACTACTCAACAAAGCTTTGTTTTTGATTTAGTTGGCCGCGAGTACGGATTAAACGGAATGTCCTATCTAGGCCTTGCTATGCGAGGAGGAGGAATGATCGGGGCGTTGGTAGTAGGTTTCGCCCTAGCTAAATCGGGACCAGGCACGGCATATTTTGTAATAGCAGTGGCTTGTTGTCTGTCTTTTACACTATTGGGATTAATTCGTTCCCGTGGTCGAGCGGCTCCAGTTGGGACAACTAATATGGTAACGGGCTTCTCAGAGTTCTGGAAAGAGCTGAGACATAATCGCACGGTTCTAGCTTTGGTACTGATCGTTGTTCTAGTAGAACTGTTTGGATTTACTTCAATTGTCTTAATGCCAAGTATAGCTCGTGATGTTTGGGACTTGGGTCCTGGAGGACTGGGAATATTGAGCGCATTCAGTTCTGGAGGAGGACTTGCAGCTATCGCTTTGCTATCGATACTTGGCAATATACGCAATCAAGGCCTCTCATTCATTGTGGTTATTCTCCTATTCGGTGTAGCACTAATTGTTCTGGGGTTCGCTCCATCTATTTACATTGCCGTAACAGCAATTGTCATTCTGAGTGGAATGATGGCTCTTTCCGATTTATTCTCTCAAACCCTGGTGCAGAAACTGGTCCCCAACGATCTTAGAGGCCGAGCGATGGGTGCCTGGACATCTGCGGTAGGAACTGCCCCCATTGGAAACCTCGAAATTGGTGCGTTGGCTTCAATGTTCGGGATAACAATAGCGTTAGCATTGCACGGCACGGCGTTGATCATATTGGCCGTTGCAATACTTATTACATTTCATAGGCTCCGGAGTATCTGATAATAGAACTTTATATATTATGAATAAGTCGGCGTTTTACAAAACACCCAAACTGACTACCTCAGTCGCAAGGTGCAATCGCCCTATAAAGCACTATTCGCCCTTGACGGTTGCCGATAGTTCGGGTTGGTGGCAGTCTTTCAGTTATCCACATAGCCCTAGATAGCACTAGGCCTTAAGAGTATCCAACCAATTTCAACAACCTATACGCATTCTACCTAAGTTCCTATCTGAAGCGAATCTGCAATACTCTGCAACGTTCTTATAATCGACATCACCGTCAGCTTGCCTGTGCGCGGGTTCTCCGAGGGGATGTTCTCTATCTCTATGTGCAGCCTACCGAACTCGCCCAACACTTCTATATCGTGACAGTTCCGTTCCAAACCCGGGACTGCCATAATGCGGATAATGGTTTTGTCAGGGCCAATTCCGGCGAAGCTTACGGCAGCTGAGACATTGACATTGGCTGGAAACCCTCGGCACGCTTCCCTGACCGTTCCTGAGAAGATTTCTTGTTCCTCCGTAAAGCCCAGAACGGAAATACCCCTGTCCACTAAATACGGAGAACCCTCTAGTGCCTGAGGCGGCTTCCGCGTGGTTATAGTGACATGGTCTATCCTGCCGGATGAAGCCGACTTGATGCCGTCCAGTCCCGCGATGGCACCCGAGGGCGCGTAAAGTTTGCATCCTCTCACCTTTGCCATCTCCAATATATCCGGATGGTCTAGCAAAGCACCGATGCTAATGGCCATGAAGTCTTTTCCTGCATCAAAAGTTGCTCGGGCAAGATCTGGTACAACATCGCCTCCAGCAGCCTCGACAATAAGGTCCGACCTGGATATCAGTTCGCCACGCGAATAATATTCCGGTGGATTCTTGAGGGTGGATAGAAAGGCACGTGCAGTTTCCTCCGTCCTACTGGTAATACCCGATATAGGCAATGTAAGCGCGCCGGACTCTAAGGCTTTCAGCAGCGCTTGACCAATTGAACCACATCCTACTATTCCAATTGTCGTCATTGATATGAACCACCCTTCATCGAGTGCGAAACATTTCACACTTGAAGTATGGCACCACATTAGCATGTATCGTCCTAACGTGGCCACGTTGAGTCAAGAGGACCCATCAACAAATGAAACAAAGTAGACCTTACCCGTCGTCTTAAAAGTAGGGTTATGGAGGGCCCACACCAGAGATGTCTCTTCGGGAAGATCTTCCTTTCTAAAAGTTTTTCCCGGTGTTTCTAGTATCCAAGGTCCGGAGCCAAAAACAGGGATTGTTTGCTGGTACCAACATTTGCATCGATCTATACGAGCGGGAGCGAACTCACATTTCAATAATTCCTTCGCTAATAAGCACACTATTCCCACCAATCCAGACACCTGTGATCTTTCCATTCCGTTTCTCCGTACGCCCGTTCAAAACGCTTGGTCTGCCGACTTCGATACCTTGTGATATCCGCCAATTGTTATCGGTGTCAGTCTCTGAATCGTAATAAGTTAGTAAGGCTATTAGCGCACAATTTGCGCTTCCTGTAGCAGGGTCTTCAGGCACGCCGTCTATTGGTGCAAACATACGCGCTCTTATATCAAAATCATCCGTCCTCTTAACATACATGTGGATGTAGGTAACGATTCCTCGATCGATGAGTCTATTAAACTGCGGCATATTTACCTTAGCTCGCTGCAAGACATCGAGAGACGAAAGTTCAATGAAAAGAAAGGGAAGACCAACTGAAGCAACCTGAGGCGGATGTGTTGTTGTAACAATATCTCCAGTGTCTAAAGATAGAAGTGATGCGGAAAATTCTGTCGGAACTGAATCTCCGATTGAAAGCTCTTCAGGAGCGGATAGCTCGCACCATATCTGATTACCAGCATCATATCGTATTGTTATAGGGACAAATCCAACCTTTTCTTCAAAGATTACCTTGACCGGTTCTCGAAAATCCCCGAATGCTCCGTCTTTTGCCAAAACGAATGCTGTTCCGATATTTGGATGGCCAGCAAATGGGACTTCCTCTGTTGGCGTAAATATTCGTACTTTTCGGGTTTGGCCTAATTCTGGCGAAAATACAAAGGCACTTTCCGAAAAATTGAATTCTCGAGCAATTTGTTGCATCTGCGAGTTAGAAAGCCCTTCAGCCTCAGGCAGAACTGCCAGCTGGTTTCCGCAGAACTTTTTATCAGTGAATACATCACATATGAAATATCGGTAATTCAAGAGTAGCGCTGCTCCTGGTCAATCTCTATTAATGGTCGACGAAGAAAAATCAGGGAATCATCTCATTTAGCTGCTCAACCACAGAGATATCCCGTTCATATTCCTCATCATTACCCAGACCCTGGTGGATTAAGGCTCTCAAAGCAAACCATCGACGCATTTGAATTATCATATTTTCCGGAACTTCATTACCGGGCCATTCTACGGCTGTTATGTCTTGCTCCAGATAGTCAATGGCTTTGGTAGCATCTTCCAGACTCTCATTAACTGCACCTTCGTCGTTTGAATCATCACTGAAGTACGTCCATCTTATGAACCCTCTTTGACCGTGACTCAAGGAATTCACAGAATCAAGTTCAATAACTGAACTATATTCGTCCAAAGCCTTTTGAAGCATGTCGGCACCTTGACCTTGTTCATAGAGAGTTCGTCCATATATGAAATACGCGTCCGCAAGCTCCCTGTGAATGTTCGATAAGACTTTTTCACGGCTTTCTTCATCAATTCTTGAAGAAAGTGATATTGCTTCGGTCAAATCATCAATCGCTAATTGGTGCTCCTCCATGTACGTCAGAAGAAGCCTTCCCCTTTGTGCAAGTACATAAGGGTCGTTCGGTGAAACGTTCATGGCGTTATCC
>Ga0187827_10004159_pt1 | contig 17981 bp, 18 predicted proteins | sample ETNtaG_39_FD_167969 | JGI IMG/M metagenome (GOLD analysis project Ga0187827, IMG submission 167969) | Marine microbial and viral communities from oxygen minimum zone, Eastern Pacific Ocean - ETNP2014_SV_150_PacBio MetaG (Illumina Assembly) | ecosystem: Environmental > Aquatic > Marine > Hypoxic... | reverse complement strand
CGGAATTCCTTAGGGAAGGGCGAGCTGTTGAGGATTTCTTAAATCCTGATCGTGTTATTATTGGAGCTTTGGATGAAGCTTCAAAGAAAGTTGCAAAACAAATTCATGAAACTAAAGATAAGCAATTCCTTGTAACTAATTTGCGAACTGCAGAAATGATAAAATATGCAAGCAATGCATTCCTTGCAACAAAGATTTCTTTCATTAATGAAATCGGAAATGTTTGCAAGCGATTGAATATTGATACTACTCAAGTTGCCAAAGGAATGGGTATGGATCATAGAATTTCAAAACACTTCCTTCGCCCAGGACTTGGATTCGGGGGCTCATGTTTTCCTAAAGATGTGCAAGCAATTATAACACAAGCAAAAAATGATCTTGATTATGATACTGATGTTCTTGAATCTGTAATGAAGTTCAATGATAAACAACCACTTCTTCTTGTTGAACTTGTTGAGAAAAAACTCGGAGATCTTAAAGGCAAAACAGCAGCAGTGCTTGGTCTCGCTTTCAAAGCAGGAACTGATGATATGCGCGAGTCTCGCGCAATTCCTGTTGTAAACAAACTCTTAGAACTTGGTGTGAAAGTTCAAGCTTATGATCCAAAAGCATCTGAAAATGCAAAAGAATTTTTCAAAGATAAAATTGATTATACTACTTCAATTCCTGATGCTTTAAAGGATGCAGACTTTTGCATGATTGTAACAGAATGGGATGAATTCAAGAATGTTGATTTCTCTCCAATGAAAGAAAAGAAAGTTTTCGATGGTAGGAATATTTTAGAAAATAGAAAAGATGTTGATTATGAAGGATTGTGTTGGTAGTTAAATTATTCCAAATAAAAATCCTAATCCATAACTGAAATGCACAACTAAATATCCAATAAACATTACAGCACCTTCGTTTGTATCTTCTCCAAGTTTTGTACAGGAATAAATAATTGGTGCGCTGTATGCAAGTCCTCCAACAAATAATATTTGTTTAGCCCACGTAGTGAATTGTATTAATATCAAACTTGCAATGAAAAATAATATGAGTGCACTTGGTGCAAGGTAAAGTAGTTTGAATTGTCTTGGATGTTTTCTTAGCATTTTGTGTCGTGAGTATCCATACCAAAACATTTGCTTTGCAAGTCCGGTGTAACTTGGTCGTTTGTATTGCTCTACATAAGTTTGCGGAGTGTACAATAATTTGTATCCTTTTTTCCGTAACCTAATATTTAATTCTGCATCTTGTCCGATTTTGAATTTAGAATCATTTAAACCAACATCAAGCAGTGCTTTCTTTCTGTAGCAAGTAAATGATACAGAATCAACAAAAATATCATCAGTTCCTTGTTGTTGCGAAGTTCCAACTCCTCCAACTTTGCTGTAGAGTATTTTTCCAACAGCTTTTTGGAATGAAGTTGAATCTGCAGGATCTTTGTGCCTGCATCCAACTCCTGCAACTTCTTCAGGTTGTTTATCTAATTTAGTTACAAGAACTTTCAAAAGATTATTATCAACAAGCGTGTGGCCGGACAATTGCATTATGTATTTTCCTTTTGCAGCGTTGATTCCAATGTTCCGTCCTGACCCAGAATCTTTATGTGGATTGTCAAGCAGAGTTATCTTCACTTTTGATTTCTTTTTCCACTCTTTGATAATTTCACGAGTATTATCTTTGGATTTACCATCAATAAAAATAATTTCAAAATCTTTAACAGGATAATGTTGTTTCACAAGTGTAGGAATTACTCTCGGTAAATTGTTTTCTTCATTTTTTACAGCAATTACAATCGAAACTTTTGCTCCCACACTAAACCGTGGTTTTTCACCATTTAAGAGTTTTGTGGGCTTTCCTAACTTATTTAAACTTCATAAAACCATACTTTTTAGAATGGCAGAACGTGTTTTAGTTACAGGTGCAGCTGGTTTTATTGGTTCGACATTAGCTGAAGCGCTTTGCAAAAAAGATTATCATGTTATTGGAATTGACTGCTTTTCTGATTATTATCCTCGTAAAATTAAGGAAAATAATCTTCTAAATCTAAAAGAGCAGAAGAATTTTGAATTTATTGAGGAAAATTTGTGCACTTATGACATTTCAAAACTTCTTAAAGGAGTTTCAGTTGTTTATCATGAAGCTGCGCAAGCTGGAGTTCGATACAGCTGGGATCATTTCCAATCGTATATGGATAATAATATTATAGCAACTCAAAGGATTCTTGAAGCTTGCAAAAAAGAAAAGCAAAGAATTGTTTTTGCATCCTCATCTTCTGTTTATGGTGATGCAAAAGAATTGCCAGTTAAGGAATCAACTAAATTAAATCCAATTTCTCCTTACGGGGTTACAAAAGTTATTTGCGAAAATCTTATTCAAATCTATCACGAGTCTCATAACATCCCTGCGAACATGCTTCGCTACTTCACGGTTTATGGCCCAAAACAAAGACCTGATATGGCAATAAATATTTTCACTCACAAAATCATGAATGGAAAAGAATTTGAAATGTTTGGGGATGGTTCACAATCTCGGGACTTCACATTTGTTGATGATATTGTTGCTGGAACAATTGCAGCTGGTGAATCTTCAAAAGATTTTGGGATTTACAATCTCGGTGGCGGGAAAACAATAACTGTCAAAGGTCTTGTTGATGCTCTTGGCGAAGCTGTTGGAAAAGAACCAATCTATAAAACATCTGAGGATCAAAAAGGGGATGTGAAGCACACCCATGCTGATATATCAAAAGCTTCAAAAGATCTTAATTACAAACCTAAAACTCCAATTGTTGATGGTTTGAAAAAATATGTTGATTATATTAAAGGTTGATTAATATGGAAGAAAAATCCGAAATAAAATTTAATAAAAAATACATCATCTACGCTGCACTTTTTATATTGCTTCTTCTAGGTGGGTACTTGCGTTTTCATCATGCGGATTATCCTGTTATAGGATATCACAATTGGAAAGAAACTCACTATCTTACAGAAGCGAGAAACTTTAACAATGATGGATTTTTCAAAAACGGATTCTTTGTTCCTGAATGGGATTACCCTTCTATTGGTTCTGATTCTACTGGGGTGCATGCGGACACCTTCCCCACAACAAGTATTCTTGTAGGCCTGGGTTTCAAAATATTTGGGGAGTCTCTCGTTGTCGCGCGTATGGTGGGGATTCTATGTTCTCTTGGCTCAATCTTTTTAATGTTCAAAATTTGTAAGAAAATGTTTGGTCGTGATGATATTGCATTTGTTTCTGCAGGTCTGATGGCAATCAGTCCTCTTTTTGTTTTCTTCAGCAGAAATGTTCAGCTCATTAACCCAGCGCTTTTGTTCATGATGTTGTCTTGGTATTTCTTCCTTGATTGTCGAAAAACATTTTCTTTGAAAAGCGGAATTCTGACAACTGTATTTTTAATGCTCGCAGGATTAACAAAATATCCTTTTTTGCTAATTGCGCTTCCAATGCTCGCTACAATTCCTTGGAAAAAAGCATTAACTGATGTTAAAGCAAATATCAAAAATTATGTAATTTATATTGCGTGTATGCTTCCGCTTCCGTTGTGGTTTGTATATTCAAAGATTATTGAGGGCCGCGCTGGAGTTACAACAGTTTCAGGTGGTTTAATTGAGTTTGAAGCAATTTTCAGAAATGCGTGGTGGACTGCGATGAAATCATATGTTGCTGATAATTACACTTTGATTGGTTTTGGTTTGGCAATTGCTGGACTTTTGTTAGTTTATTTCTTCAGAAAAAAACACTTTGGAAACAAATTCATTCTTTGGTATGCAGCTGCTGCAGTTCCTTGGATTATTGTAATGGGTGACAAACTTGGTCAGCACTCTTACCACCAATATCCAATTGCTCCGCTCATAATAATTTTGATGAGTTATGCTATTGTTGCTATTGGAACTAATCTCGCTGGTATTATTGGAAAAGGGGCAGTTCGTGATTATGCGAAAATTGGAATTCTTATTGTTCTTGTTGTTTTAATGTTAAGTCCAGTTGGTTCTTTAACTGCTATGAATCGCCAGTTTGATGTGCAGTTCTTTGGTTTGGAAGTGGCTGGAGATTATATTAAAGAGCATAGTTCTCCTGAAGAACGAATTCTTTTCCCACGTGGCCAATCATTCGGAATTCTTTGGCATGCAGATAGAAAAGGATACGGAATAAATAATCCAACTCTTGATCAAATTAAACAAGCTGAAGAAAAAGGAGTTACTTGGATCTTTGCATATCAATGGGGTTTGCAACTTATGCAAAATGAGGAAGCTGTAGCATATTTATCAAATACATATTCTCTTGAACAAGTTGGGTTCATGAATAATGGCCAAGAAGCCCAATTAGCATACCTCTTATTCAAGAAAGGTGGTTCATTCACTCAAGAAGAGTTACAACAATTCCCTGCGAACCACGGAATACAAACAACACCATATGACTTTTCATATGGAGCTGTTGAGTTAAGTCACTCCTCAAAAAATTAAAATGAAATTTAGTAAGAATATCAAAATCGTGTCTGCAATTGTTTTGACAGTTGTGCTTGTCTGGCTATTGGGGATGCAAGTTAATCTTATTGATATTTTTTCTCTTTTGAAAAGCATGCCAACTTATTTACTTGTTTCAAGTTTTGCTCTCTACATCTTTGGTCATGTTGGGCGAACTGTTAGGGTTTCAAAATTAATTGGTTGGAAAAAATCTTTCCACGAATTATTCGGAGTTGTTTGCGTTCACAATCTTTTTGTGAATGTATTGCCTGCAAGAACTGGTGAACTTTCTTATTTTTATTTAACTAAGAAGCGAGGTTTCTCTTTAACAAAAAGCGGAGCTGTTTTAATTATTGCAAGAATTCTTGATATTGTGGCAATTTCAATCATTCTGTTGATAGCGATTTTGTTCGCTGGAACTCTTTCACCATTATTACATCAACTTTCTTATTTAGTTGCACTTCTTTTAGTTGTTTGTCTTGTTTTGTTATTCTCATTAGTTTATTCTGGTAAGCATTTTATTTCAGGGCTCAAAAGACTCTTTTCAATGATTGGTCTGGGAAAATCCAAAATTGTTGAATGGCTTATTGACAAAGGCGAGGAAGTTGTTGATGCTTTTAATGTTATTCGATCAAAACGCAAATTCTTAGAGCATCTTGGATATTCGCTTTTCATTTGGGGAGTTCGATTTGTTTTGTTCTATTTAATCACAATCGGGCTTGGAGTTAAAATTGGTATTTGGATTGGGATAATTGGCATAATGTTCCCAATGATTTCAACATTCTTACCAATTCAGGGTCTTGGTGGTTTTGGAACCTTTGAAGGGGTGTGGACAATTTCTTTCATGTCTCTTGGAATTTCCAAAGAAGTAGCAATTCTTACTGGATTTGGATTTCACTTAACGTTCCTTATGTTTGCAATTATTATGGGGGTATACGGACTACTCACTCTAATGAATTTTAATCGTAAAAAATAGAATTACTTTTTCTTCTTTGTTATTTCTTCTATATTGTATGTTCTTTTTGGATCGTAGCCAGATCTTACAAGCATTTCTGCAAGGAATCCTGTGAAGAATAATTGCATTCCCATTATACCAAGCAGAACAGTAAGTGAAAGCAGTGGCCTGTTTGATATTGATTTTCCGTAGTAGAATTTATCAACAACTAAGTAAAGACCTGAAGCAAAACCAAGCATTAATGTTAGGAATCCAATTGTTCCGAGAATGTGAATTGGTCTGCTTCTATATTTCAATAAGAATTTCAAAGTCAATAAATCAAGAAGTCCTTTGACAAGTCGTCCTGCGCCGTATTTTGATTTTCCGAATCTTCGCGGTCTGTGATTAGATACAACTTCTGTGATTTTGTATCCTTTTCCTGCAATAAGTGCTGGAATGTATCTGTGCGTTTCTCCATATAATCGTATATCTTCAATTGCTTCTCTTTTGTATGCGCGAAGTGTGCATCCTGAATCATGAATAGGAACTCCTGTGAATTTGCGATTTAGGTAGTTTGAAATTTTTGAAGGGATTTTTTTAAGGAAATTATCTTCTCTGTGCATCCGCCATCCGCAAACAACATCAAAACCTTTATTCAATTTTGCAAGCATTCGTGGAATGTCTGCTGGATCATTCTGCAAATCTGCATCAAGTGTTAAAATGATTTTTCCAGTTGAATGGTTGAAACCAGCAAGCATTGCTGGTGTTTGGCCGAAGTTTTTCCTTAGTTTAATATTTACAATATGTGAATCTTTTCTTACAAGTTCTTTTATTACGCGAGGTGTTGTGTCTGTTGAGCCATCATCTACTAAAAGAATCTCGTATTTGCTTGTTAATTTTTTGAGAACTTCAGTTAACTCATCATATAATTGCTGTACGTTTTCCTCTTCATTGTAAACAGGAATCACGACTGATATATCCATACTCTTTTCTCCGCTAATTCTGTATATATAGGTTATTATTTTCTTTTCTCAAAACTTAAATACACTTCAGAGTAGTCTTTTCTTAATGGATATTAAATTCAGCACAACTGGTATTCGTGGTATTTCCAATGAGGATATGACTGCAGACTTAGCTTTGAAGCTCGGCAAGACGTTCGGGACCTTCATGAACGGCAAAGGGACTGTACTAATTGCTCAAGATCCACGAACTTCCTCTGAAATGCTTTCAAGTGCAATTATTTCAGGCCTGCTTTCAACTGGTGTTAAGGTTGTTAATGCTGGGCTTGCTCCTGTTCCTGCGCTTTCGCATGTTGTGATGAAAGATTATGACGCTGGTATAATGGTTACAAGTTCTCACAATCCTCCTGAGTATAATGGTGTTAAATTTATCCTTGGTGATGGTGTTGAAATTTCTGAATCTGAAGAAAAGCAATTTCTTGAGCTTTTCAAAGCTGAGCCAATTAAAGCAAAATGGGATTCTGTTGGTTCACTCAAACAAAAAGACATTCTTGAAAAATATTCAAATGCATTAATTGATTCTATTCACAGTGAAACTGTCAAATCCCGCAAATTCAAAGTTGTTGTTGATACTGGCAACGGAGCGCAGAGTATTCTTATTCCTAATCTTTATCGCGAACTCGGATGTGATGTTATTGAACTTAATACAGAACCAAAAGGAATTTTCAATAGGCCTTCCGAGCCTCGCCCAGAATCTCTTGGTGAATTGAAAGAGAAAGTTGTTGCAGAAAAAGCAGATTTCGGAATTGCTTTTGATTGCGATGGCGATCGTTGTATTTTCGTAACTGAGAAAGGCGATGTTGTAATGGGTGATGTTACTGGTTCTATGTTCGCTCGTGAATTGCTTAAGCAAAACAAAGGCGGCAAAATTATCACAACTGTTTCAACATCAAAAATTATTGATGATGTTGCTTCTGCTGAAGGTGGCGAAGTTATTCGTACTATTGTTGGAGCAAAGTATGTTGGTGAAGCTTTGATTAATGAAAAAGCAATTTATGGTTTTGAGGAAAATGGTGGAAACATTTTCCCTGATATTAGTTATACTCGCGAAGGTTCAGCAACTGCTGTGAAGATGCTTGAGTTGCTTACAAAAACTGATAAAACGTTTTCTGAAGTTGTTGCAGAATTTCCAAAATATTATCAAGTTAAATTAAAAGTTGAATGCACTGAAGATAAGAAAAAGGATATTCCAAAATTGAAAGACAAAGTTGATAGAGATAATGTTGAGATTCTCACGCAAGACGGTGTTAAGGTTGTTTTCGAAGATGGTTCTGTGCTGTTGCGGGCTAGCGGTACTGAAGCTATACTTCGTGTTTATGCTGAAGCTAACTCTAAAGAAAAAGCTGATGAGTATGCGAAGTGGGGCGAGAAGTTAGTTAAATTACTTCTTTGATTTCTTTTTCTTCTTTTCGGTTTCTTCAAATTTTAAAGCTACTTTTCTAACTAAATCTGTTATTTGTCTTTGTGATTCTTGATTTCTAATATAGACATGGAAAACCATTGCATATGCTCCGAGAAGTCCGAGTACTACAAGCGCGTCAATACCTCTGCTAATATTTGTGAAAATGTTTAGGAAATTTGCAAAAGCAATTGGGAATAATGCTACGATAAATATTCCAAGTGAAACAGAACTCCAAATCAGGAGATCCTTTCTCTTGAAATGTCCTCTTTTGTAGAGAACTCTGGTTTCAAAAACCATGAGCAATGAGATTGCTATTCCTATTAGTTGAATTCCAAGTACTTTTAATTCCATTATTTCTTTATCCCTAAAGTGCGGAGTATCATGCTCCACACAATATGAAGGCCGTTCTTCCACGGCATTTGACCAGTTCCTCGCTTCACGCTTCTGTCATCATAGATAGCTTTTATGGGTATTTCAATTATTCGCATGTTGTGATGACCGAGCTGATGAATTATTTCTGAGCTGACTTCGTATTTGTCGCAGAGAATCATCAGCTTCTGTGCAGCTTCTTTGTTGAATGCGCGTAGTCCACTTTGCGAATCTGTGATTGTTGTATCTGCAAGGAGATTTGTAACTCCAGTTAACATGGTGTTTCCAATTCGTTTGATTGATGGCATTAATTCCTTATCGTGTTTGCTTAGGAATCGTGAGCCAATTGTTGCATCAGCTTTCCCATCCTGAATTGGTTTAATTAAACGATAAACATCTTTTCCCAAGTGTTGCAAATCTGCATCGAATGTAATTATAATATCTGCTCCGCTTTGAACAGCTGCTTGTATTCCTGTGCTGAGCGCTGCTCCAAGCCCGCGGTTGATTATGTGAGAAAGTACATTCCCGCCATTTGCAATAGCAAGTTCTCGTGTTTTATCTACTGATCCATCATTAACAACAAAAACATCACGTCCAGGAAACTGTCGTCTAACATCTTTTAAAGTTGCTACAATTGTTTCTTCTTCATTATACGCTGGTATTACAAACGCGAGTTTTTCTTTCATTTATACTTCTTGATGCTGATTTTAGTATTATAAGGGTTATGGAATTTAGATTACTAGAGTAACAATTCCTAGCCCGATTTCTATGAACCATATTGCAGCTACAACTTCCCACTCTCTGCGCAAGCCGAGCCACATCATTACTTTGATTAGTGAAATGTATTTTCCGCGTGGTACAAGTTTCTTATTTTCAATTCCGGTTGGCTGGTGCTCTTTGCGGTTCATGAATCCTACACTAATGAATTTCAGTCCAGCGTCAATCGCATATGGAATCATAAGGATTAGCAAATTCAGGAGCGGAGCTCCAATCAAATACGCTGCTACCATCATTGTTCCAATTGGTAGTGTTCCAACATCTCCTGGGAATACAACTGCTGGGTATTTGTTGAACAAGAGGAATGCGAATAAACAAATTGCGTAAATGTAAAGTGTTACACTCGCTGGGTTGTTGCTTGCAAACCCAAGGAAAAAGATTGCAATCATTCCTGTTCCAATTTCCAAGCCATTGAAACCTGCAAGCATGTTTGTCCAATTTGATATTATCGAAACTAATACTAGCAAAACCAGAACTGGTATGATTTTCCACGGAATTAACCAAATGAGTGGGATTGCCCCGCAACTAACTAAAACAAATTTTGTTTTTGGCGGGAATCCAAAAATATCATCAAACAATCCTATTGCTGCACTTACAAGAAATGCTAAAAGTATTATTAAAATTATTAAATTTTTACTAATAAAATATTGCACAAGCATTAATACTGTAAATGCGCCTGCAATAGCAATGCCGCCGCTTATTGGTTTCTTTGGCTTGCCTTCTTTGTGAAAGTCTTCAGAAATTAATCCAATCTTTGCGAATTTGTTAATAGCAATTTTAGTGAGTAGAATAGTTAGTACAAAGGCAGCTGAAAGTAAGTAAATTAAATTGCTCATATTTCAAGTGCTTGCCGGATTTTAATAAGAGGGTCTTCAAATTCTCCCATTACTTCTTCAGCAAGTTTGCGAGTGTGATATTTATTTGATTCTTTTATTATTCCTGCAATCTGTGCAATATCCTGACTGTGTTGCATCAACTTCTTTCCAATTAGTAATCTGTCAACTTCAAGCAGGTCTTGCGGATAGCAGGAAATTGTTGGAGTTCCAAGAAGGCAAGCTTCTCTTGTCATTGTTCCACCTTCACCAAGGAACGCTTCAGAATAATAAACAAGACTGTAAAAGTCTATTCCATTTTCTGAAACTTTTGCTCCACATTTTTCAAAAAGTTTCTTATCGTTTTCATTTCTTGGAAAAGTTATAATATCATAATCATTTGTTAGTTCAGTAATATATTTCTCTAAATTAGTTTTCTTATTGAAATAACCGGCATCGAGCGGCCCTGTTCGTATGGTTAGTATTTTACCTTCTTCAAGTTTCAAATCATCTAAAACTTTTTTATCTGGTTTTACTCCAGAAATATTTGAAACTTCACTCACACCATTGAAAGAAATTAATTCTGTTCCACCGTAAAGTAATTTCATTTTCGCTTCAATACATTCTGGTAAAATACATTTGTCAGCAAGTGGAATCATTAAATTATTTTGATGTGTGCTCTGGTCATTATCTACTGCAATAACACTTGGTATATTGAGTCCTGATGCAACGCGTGTTCCATCTACAGAGTATTTGCATAGGAATTTATCAGGATTGACTTCTTTCACAACTTTAGCAAGTTCTTGAATTCTGTCAGTGCTTGCAATAAGTTTACCATAATTATCTTTGCCAGCGTGCTCACCAATAATCTGAGCGTCAATACCTTCTTTTTGTATAAGATCTTCTAAATAACCATATTTCCGCGCTGTAATGAGCAGTTCGTGCTCATCCTGCAATTCTTTTATCAAACGCCTAAAGAATAGTACGTGCGGTGCATTTGATAAGTCAATCCAAAGTTTCATTTTCTCCCTCAACAAAACTTAATATCAGCTCTATAAATACGTTTTCACAAGTGAAATTGTTTGCAATTGTTAATTCAGTTTCAAAATATAAGTTTTCCCACGTTTTTCTCGAGTTACTTTTCCTTTCTTAATTAAATCTTTAATAGTGCGCGTGACTTTCGGTCGTGAATAACCAGTAAGCTGCGGCACATCTTGTTGCTTCAGCTTTCCTTTACCATTTTGTATTAATGTAATTATTTTTTGTTCATCATCTTCTAATAGCTGAGTTGGAATTTCTGCTCTGGATTTTCTGAACATTACTGCGCCCCATAAACTTGAAACTAAAAAGATTGCTAATCCTCCAACAATAAGTCCAATCATAAAGAATGTACTTTTTCCTGGCTCTTCGTGAGTCACAGGTCTTACAATTGTTTGTTGTAATCCTCCAAGATCAGCTAAATCTCCTTTAACATCTTCTGAAGCTTCTCCAATAAGAATAATTCGTGTAGCACCGAGTCGAGTGATAGCGGTTTTAATCTCTTCAGGAAGTGAATCTCCTTTTGTAAGTAGTAAAGGACTGTTGTATTCTATTGCAGTATTCGCTGCTAGTAACAGTTCACCTGGATTTCCTTGTGTTACAACAACTGTTTCTGAATTGTCCCATAGTGTCATTGCTACACGCGCAGAGGTTCCATAACGGTTCCAGTCCCATAATCTAACTGTTTCATACCCCATTGCATTGAGTTTCGTTTCTATGTCAAGTGGTATGGCTTCAACTCCTCCAATTATCAGTGCGTCATTGTATCCTTGTTCATTATAGCCTGCAAGCTCGTCTTTTAGTTCATCAATAAGCCATCCAGTTGTGACTGTGACCATTGGAATCGCCGCTTTACTGGTGTATGCCTGTGCAACAAGCATGTCAACAGGGATATCTCCTCGTACAACAACAAGATCAAAGTTGCTTTGCGCAAAAGCGCAAGCTGGCAAAGCAATGAGAATTGCCAGTGTTATAAGTAAAAGATGATTGCATTTCGATTTCATACGATTTCATTATTATGAAATCGTTATTGGTATATAAAATTAGTGGTTAATAGTCTAAATCAAAATCTTTTTTCAATAGTTTTTCGATAAGGTCATTTGTATTTCTTTTTTTAGTAATGAACAGCCAATTTCTAAAAAAGAAACTATTTTTCCATTTACTTCAGCTACAAGGACACGGCTTCTTCCTGTTTTAATTAATTCTTCTTTAAAGCCTTTCCCTCCTCCATACACTCCTTGTTTTTCTAGAAGTTCTAATATTTCTTCGTCATATTCTCCCTCTACCATTCTTTCAAAGAATACATTTGCCATATTTGTTATTATTTCTATTTCTTTTGGTTCTTGTCGCATAAATCTTATAATTGCTGTGCTTCCATCTTTTAATGTAGCTTCCCAATCACCACGTACTTTTTTCTTTTTCTTGTTTTTCTTACTCATTTCTTTAATTTCTTCTCCAAAGCATCTGCAAGTTCACCTATAACTTCTGGTTGTACAAGTATACATTTTTTTGTATTGCCAACAACTTCTTGCACACCACCAATATCAGAGGCAATGCAGGGTGTGCCGCATGCTATTGCTTCTGCAAGCGCAAGACCATATCCTTCAGATCGTGAAGATAAAACAAATAATTCAGATTCATTTAGAAGTTCTGGAATATCTTTACGTTCTCCTAAAAATTCTACACGATCTTTTAATTTATTTTTCCGGATTATTGAATAAAGTTTTTTAAGATAATGATGACTTGCAATTCTTCCAGCAATTTTGAGATTGTATGCTGGATATTTGTCAGCTACTCGTGCAAATGCTTTCAAAAGAATATCATAACCTTTGCGCTCGTAAACACTGCCAACTGCAATGATTTGTTTTTTCCTTTTTATTCCAGGTATGCGTTTGAATTCAGGTCCAATCTTATTTCGTTTTATTTGCACAGATTGGTTTGTTATACCAGAGCTTTCGATTTTCCGCTTCAATGCTCGGCTTACTACATAAACTTCCTCAGCGTTCTGCAGAGCTTTCTTCGTGAGCCATTTGTGTGGCCATTTGTTAAGATTGATTAGAATGTCTGAACCGTGGCAAGTTACTGTGTAAGGAATACTGAAAATGAGTTTTGAAAGATAAGCAATGAATCCATATGTTGTTGCAAAGTGAGAATTAATTAAAGTCAAATTTTTACTGTGTTTGCTGATTTTCAGAAGTAAAAGAGGAATATCTTCAAAGAACGCACGCTTCTTAATTAAGCTAAGATTGTCTCCTTTTCGTGCTCGTTTGCTAGTTCCTATAAACAACCCTCCAACTCGATCGTGCTCCTGTTTCGCTATCACTCCTACACCTTCATGCGGTGGTGGATAAGGTCCTAGTATTGCTGTAGTTTCCATTTCTCCCCTAGAATAACTGTTACAAAAAGCTTTTTATAACCTTCTCCTACCCTATTTCTACTTCTGGGGGTGTTAAATGGAGATATTAAAACGATTAGATAATGGAAGTGTCCTTGCGCTTGTGAACCTAGATAGGATCAAATGCCACGAGGACATAAAGGAGGATTATCTGGATGAGCTCTTTGCAATAATCGGAAAAGATGGAGAGTTATTCAGGCCTATTCTAGTTGCTAATCCTGATCTTGTTGTTCTTGATGGACATCACCGTTATCACACCTGCAAAAAGCTCGGCTGCAAGCGAATAACCTGTATTCTTGTTGATTATTTCCGTGATGATATTGAAGTTACTTCTTGGAGTCCTTTAGTATTGGAAAAAGAAGAAGCTGACCTAGCATTTGAAACAATCAAGAGCGCAGGATTCGAAATCCAAGAAGTTGAAACAGAAGAAGAAATGCATAAAGCCGTTGACGCACGTGAAGCAGCAATTGGGTTAATTGTCCACGATGGGCCATTAGACTTTTTCATTGCAAAATCAATTGAGCAAGGCGATAACAAGAAAACCTTCAGTGAAGCCATGAAACCAATTGTTAAGGATATGCGTTCAAGACGAAAACTCCCAATTCTAAAATACACAGCAGATTTTGACAAAGCAAAGCAAATGGTTGTTGATGGCACAGCAAAAATGCTTATCAAAGTTCCTGTAATTGCAAAAGAAAATGTTATTCGAAGATCAAATCTTGAAGAGAAGTATCCACCAAAAACCACAAAGCACATGCTTCCTGAAATTCAAGATTATCATGTTTCTTTAGAACGATTGAAAAAATCAAATCCAGAAGAAGATGTTGAAATGACTGACGAACAGCGAATCAAGGATGAACAACATATGAAAGAACACATGGAAAAAGAAACATTCAAAGCATCAATTGAATACTGGTTTAATGATAACTAATTTCTAAGCTCCGTAAAGTTTTTCTTTTCCAGCAAGATTCATTAAAATCAATAAAAGATCTGTTCCGCGAATTCTTCCTACTCCCCCCTGCATACAATTCTTTTCATCAAATCCTCGCGATAAATCTACGCGAGTTGTAGGGCCTTTAATAACAAGTGGGACAGGGTCGCCTGAGTGCGCTTTCAAAGAGCATGGTGTTGTATGGTCACCAAGAATTGCAACAACAAGATTTTTGTTTGTTTCTCTTACAATTCCTCCGAGCTTTGCATCAATTTTCTCAATCATTTCTGTTTTCCCTTTGAAATTCCCATCATGACTGAAATTATCAGTTGCTTTGATATTAATTAAACAAAAGTCGCGAGTTTCAAGAGTTTTCAATGCAAAGTCAAGTTTGCATTTGATATCAGTATCTGCTCCGCCAGTTGCACCAGGCACATTAATAATTTCCAAGCCCATTGATTTTGCAACACCTTTTACAATTGCAGTTCCTGCAACACAGCTTCCACGAATTCCATATGCGTCCTCAACTGTAGAATTTTCATGATAAACTCCAGCTCCGCGCAAAAGCAAAGCATTTGCAGGGGGCAATTTATCGCGTTTTCTTTCTGCATTAAGTTTGCATTCTTCCAAAGCTTTTTGAGCAAGATCAGAAAATTTATTGACAATTGATGCTGAACTAACAGATTCCTTTGATTTGTCAAGTGAGTTGCACTTTCGTATTGGAACTTCAGTTTTGTGCGGATCTGTGCTTGTAATCTGGTCAGAGAATTTCTTTCCGCGCAGAACAAGAACTCCACGATGGTCTACTGTTTGTTTGAATTCGAAGTTGCAAGGAAGTTTAATATCATTAATTGCTTTTTCAAGTTCAGAAAGGTTTCCTGAAATTCTACCAGCTCTGCGATCTTCAATTTTATTTGTGCGAGATTCAAGTGTTGCAAAATTAGTTCGGAAGCAAAGGTCACCTTCTTTCAGTGTAAGACCAGCGCCAAGCGCTTCATACGGCCCGCGGCCCATGTAAACTTCATACGGGTTAAAACCAAGAAGTGATATGTGAGCAGTATCAGATCCAGGAACTATTCCTGGTCGTATTGGATCAACTAATCCAGTCATCCCCTCTCTAGCAAGGGAATCCATATTCGGGGTTTTCGCAGCCTCAAGAGGTGTGCGCCCACGTTTGTCTGGTCGGTCACCAAGACCATCCAGCACGAGCATTAGAAACTTCATTGTATTGCCTTTTAGTGGTTATATTACAAAGGTGTTTAAATAGGATATTATTGTCTATATGGACAATAAACATGTGAATAAAAAAGAGATTTCATTCAATCTCTTCCAGAATAACTCCACCAAGATCAACACCAGGAGTTTTGCTAGCAATCTCAAGAGCTTCTTTTAATTTTTCTTTGCTCTTAGCATAAATTGTGTAAAGCACATCTCCTATGTGAACTTCCTGTCCAACATTAACATATTTGTAAATGCCTGCGCTCTTGTCTTTTGGTGCACCTGCAGTTTTTGCAATTCGAGAAATAGTTTTGTTATCAATGTGTTTAATCTTTCCAGTTCCTTTTGATTTCACATCTACTTTTTCCGGGCCAATTTTAATATCATCTGGTTTGATTTTAGGGTTTCCGCCTTGCGCTTTTATAATCTCACGCATTTTCTTGTCAGCTTTTCCACTGCGGAGAATTTCAATAGCCATTTCACGGCCTTTGCCTTCTTTTGCTTTTCCAACCATTTCAAAAAGTTTTCCAGCAATATCACATGATTTATCAACAAGCTCTTTTGAACCTTCTCCTTTCAAAGCATTCAAAACATCTTTTGCTTCAAGAGCCGGGCCGATTCCATTTCCAATTGGCGCGCTTCCATCAGTTACAATACAATCAACTTTAATTCCGATTTTGTCACCAAGTTCAATGAATTTGTGAGCAAGATCTTTTCCAGTATTAATATCTCCAATCTTCGCACCTTTTCCAACTGGAATATCAATAACAACATAATCTGAGCCAACGGATTTTTTCTTTGCCATAATTGAAGCAAGAAGCATTCCTTGTGGATCAAGAGAAAGTGGATGCCTGACACGAATTATCTTGTCATCAGCAGGAGCGAGATTAACTGCACCTGTCCAAACAATACACCCTCCACTACTTTTCACAATACTTTGAATTTTCTTAACAGAATGATTAACAGGACACAACACTTCCATAGTGTCTGCAGTTCCTGCTGGGCTTGTAATAGAACGCGAACTTGTTTTTGGCATTTTCAAACCAGCAGAAGCAACAATTGGGACAACTAACATTGTTGTTCTGTTTGCTGCAACACCGCCAATACAATGTTTATCAACAACATGATCCCCAAAATCGATATGCTCCCCTATATTTACAATTGCATTTGTAAGTGCAGCAGTTTCATTCATGCTGTAGCCGCGGATATAAGACGCTGCAACAAAAGTGCTTAATTCAACATCACTCAAATTTTCATTAACAACATCCTTAACAATTGCTTCCATTTCTTTTGAATTGAGTTCACTTCCATCCAATTTCTTTTTGATAAATTGAACAGATGCTGGTTTCTCTGCTACTTTAACTTTGACAATACTTCCTTCTTTAGCTCCAATATCTTTTCTTGCTTCATCAAAAAGACCAATATGTCCTTTACCAATTCCATCGTCAGAAAGATCAAGAATCGCTGTAATACTTTTCTTTCCACAAGAAATCAAAACACGATCAGACATGTGAACTGAAAGTTCTTCAGCATCATCCCTGTGCAGAATTACAATTGCCTTTCCGGCTTCAATCTTCAAAGATTTTGCTTTTAATTTTAGCATTTGTTTGTCCTATTTGTGAAAGGCATCTGGTATCTGGCTTCGGGTATCAGGCCTGATCCCTGATGCCCGATACCTGTTACCTAATTCATTAAACTTATTTTTATTGTTGAAACATTAACATTCTCATCTTCTTTGCTTTTCAATTCCTCAGTTCCAATATCAATATTGTTAATTTTCAATTCATTCATAAATCGCTTCCTTACAATCTCTGCAACATCTACAGCCCTGCTAATCGCACGGCCGCGAGCCTCAATGTGAACATCTTTATGTCCACTATTGAATTGAGTGACCACTGCTAGAACATAATTCATAACAGGTTTACTGCCGACAAATACGACGTTTTCATTTGATTTTTTTACTGGTGTTTCTTCTGTCATTTTATCTCCGTGACTGCATGTATCTTAATAAACAGGTATGCGATAAAGGGTTTTAAATGTTATCTTTCTTCAGCTACACATCCAATTCCAGACACAGAAAAAGTTTCAATATATTCTGGAGTTGAAATGCTTGTCATCACATGGCTTATTTCATCATATGTGATTTTAATTGGTTCCACTGCTTTGATTGTAACTGAGAGTTCGTTTGCATTTTTTTCAATTTTTGATATTTCCATTTTCTTTAATTTATGGGTTTTGTATTTGTATTTTATACTTTCTAGAAACATATCTAAACGTGTTTCCATATATGTTTCCAGTGCTGCTGTATCAACATCATTCGGACAAAAATTATTCAAATCATATCCAGTTAGTATAAGATAATTTCTTACTTGATCCTCAACTATATCTGTATAAAAATTCTCAGCTCCAATATGATCTTTATGAATTCTGTAAGAGTATTGATATACTGCACTTCTTCCTGCAACAGATGCTGCAATGTACTTTGAGAACACAACTCCTCCTATTGTTACTGAAAATAAAATTAAAAGTAATCCAATCATTTCCACCATTGCTTTCCGATTTCTAACTGTTCTCAATTTGCCACCTTCCTGCAAGTGCATGAATAATCACTGCAAAGTGA
>Ga0187827_10004158_pt1 | contig 17981 bp, 16 predicted proteins | sample ETNtaG_39_FD_167969 | JGI IMG/M metagenome (GOLD analysis project Ga0187827, IMG submission 167969) | Marine microbial and viral communities from oxygen minimum zone, Eastern Pacific Ocean - ETNP2014_SV_150_PacBio MetaG (Illumina Assembly) | ecosystem: Environmental > Aquatic > Marine > Hypoxic... | reverse complement strand
CGTTGATCATTCCCTGTAAGCCCATCTCACGACCGTCATCCGGAGAATATATTCTCTCAATGCCGTAATCCATCAATTCTTTGATCTCTTCAGGAAGGATTACTCCACCACCACCTCCAAAAATACGGATGTGTTCTGCACCCTTTTCCTTAAGTAAATCATACATGTACTTAAAGTACTCGTTATGCCCGCCCTGGTAAGATGTCATGGCTATGGCATTGGCATCTTCCTGTATGGCTGTATTCACAACTTCCTCAACCGAACGGTCGTGGCCCAGGTGTATTACCTCTACCCCTGTGGCTTGTATGATGCGTCGCATAATATTAATCGCTGCATCATGCCCGTCAAATAGAGAGGCTGCCGTTACGATACGTACTTTGTTTTTTGATTGATATGATTTCTGCATTTCCATATGTCTTATAATCGTCTATAAAATGGACTGCAAAATTAGGAAATTTAGCGGAATAGTATATTTAGCTTAATTTACTTAAACAGATATGATTAGAAGTTCTATATGTGCAACAAATGATGAAAATGAGGTGATTTAATTCCCTTTCTCCAAACATTTTAAAGTCTTTGTTTCAATTCCCAATAAGTATGACGCTTCATAAGCTTCAATATCGACAATCATTCTATTTTTAAAATGAGGGTTATAAGCATAGAAACAGTTATTCTGTATAGAAATGCTTTCAATTCTATTAAATTCCTTCCTGGACTGGAAGTGAATATAAAGGTGTTTGTTTTTAATTGAAGAACTTTCAAAATCAAATTCAATGATACGATCATTGATAAATAAGCTGGAATTGGTTGTTATATAATTAGACGTACAAAGAGCCAGCATCTCATTATAATCGCAAGATTGATCATTTTTAAGGACTTCTAACTCATCAACATCAATCATAAACATGAACTTAATTTTATTGCCTTCCAAGTAGTACCTGTACTCAGCTACCTCACCTATATGAACAGGTGTAAACCCAAACAAAATACCGATCAGCACAAAACTCAAATACTTCATCACTTGATATAAATCTTATTGATTAACTCATTCTCCGCCCAGGAAATTTGCAATAATACATACTCGTAATTCACCTGATCAATTGCGATTTTACTTTCGTACTCTTCAGATTCAAACAAGACTTCTCCACCGGGAGTTAATACCCTTAACTTTTTTAGGTCTTTTTGCTCAGCTCTACTCATATTTAACTCTATAAAGCTTTGCTCTTGAAGTCTGGAAATAGCTGCCTGTACACCCGAAAACTTTTGTGGGCTACAAGATTGAGCTGCATCAGAATCCGGACAATTAGGCCCAATTTTAAATGAATTATCAACATACTCACCCTTTAAACATCGAGGGATGTTAGGCCAATTATCAGTCAACACATAATAATACGTTCCATTCGGATATTCCGGTGTAACCGCAAATCTACCACCACACTCATCCAGTTCCGAAAGCCCCTCTACATATTCATAATCTTGCACATAAGTCCCATCATAAGCTCCATCCGGTGCTGTAATACCATCACCGGGTCTTTCTCCCGACTTTAAAGCATAAGCACTACTTAAATCAACAATACTACTGCCGGCATCTAAAGGGTTGCTAAACACATATTTATAATATATAGGAAAACCATCAGCAGCATATCCCAGCACAGGTGAGTGACTTTCAGGGTTAATTTCTGAATTATTTCCGAAGTATTCTGTAGGGATCTCATGATAATGGTAGCGCTGCATGACATTCACATGGCCCCCATTGGAATCCATATTCAGTATAAAACTTGCTTCAACTTCATAATCTGTATTTTCTTCTTGAGTATCAGGATTTACCCAAAACAATCTTGCATAAGGGGAGTAATTTATCCCTTCCATTGAAACCCCAAAGATAAGACCTCCTGCACAGCCCTGGGTATTTGTTTGGAAAGATAAAGGAGTACTCGATGAAGCTAATGAAGGATACAAACACATATTGTATTCAAACTCTTGACTAGAAATTGTATTGTTTCCCCCAAAAGGACCATAACTATGAGATGGTATATTATTGGTATAGCAAGTTCTTACCTGGTCGTTTATCTCATAACAATAAGCATTTGTTGTTTGATTGGCGAAAATGGAAACAGGGTCACAAGGAACAAGTTGAAATCCATAAACTAAAGTTTGTGCTGAATTCATCTTTACCTGATACCCTTTCGATGGATGCAAATCACCAATTCCATTAAAGTCCCAATCCGGTAAATAAGCAGCACCAATTTCGTCTTTAACAATAATAACTTCCTCAATAACATCTGCCAATACCAGAGTTAAATCTTCGGGCTCCTCATTCAAACATCCAATAAGATTCCACCCTTGAGCTAGATTAATTGGATAATCACCGGGAATAATTGATTGACCCTGAACAGATAAAATTTCGCTTGTGTTCATCTTTATTTGGTAGCCTTGCCCCATTATCAAATCACCAATACCATTAAAATCCAACGACGGTAAATACGCAGCACCAACATTGTTTTTTATAATGACTACTTCATCAATAACTGTTTCAAAAATATTGTCTAATGCTAAATTATTTGGCAATAAATAGGTTGAAAATAAAGACCAGCCCTCGTTTAGGTTTAAAAGTTGACTTCCGGAATATACGCAAGATTCATTTTCAGCACCGAAATTATCTGCCAGAGGATCATCACATCCGGATGCAGCCAATTCACATGTGAAGGTAGAGCCTATTTCTATATAACCCTGTGGACTTAACGTTTGTCCGGCTAAACCGGGGTAATCAAAACCATAGCGAGTACATCTGAATACATTATTTGACTCAGGTGTCGTAAATTGCTCCATGGGACCTAAATCGTTTACAGGATTTATATACTCCCAAACAGTCGCACCCTCAGGGTCTATTTCAAAAAAACGACCTCCAATTCCCTCACAAATAAGTGTATTTCCATTTTCCAGTCGCTCGGCACCAGATATAATATGTGAATAAAAATCACTTGGTGTATCTGCTTGATAGGTCCAATGAAAATCTGCAGGTGCATAACTTCCACCGGAATATGCGTAATTACCATCTGCATCTACAGGTAAATCCACAATATTCACCGTGGAGTAATTAGGTGCAGAACCAACTTGATTGTTAAACAATAAAATTTTGCCTTCATCAGCTAAACCATCAGGTATCCAATGCGTGTGGTGTTGCAAAAATAATTTCTGATCGGCTTGAGTACCCTGATCATAGGCTATGGGATTTCCCCAACGATACAATAAGTCTCCACCTTTTCCATAAGTACCCCCGGAAGAACCTGCAGCCTCATCGGTATTTGTGGAATGGTCTATAATCCAAAATTCACTAAAATTATGAACACTGATAATGATTTGATCAAATTGCTCATTATAGTCCACACCATTAAAGTGTAGCCAGTCCGGATTGTTGTGATTTAGAAAATTAATGTCTATCAGCTCCGGAGAATCTGCGATCACACCAAAATAATCTTTCTGAGGGTCGGCATCCTGAATAAGATGATCCCAGGCTTTCCACTCCCAAACAACCGTTGCACCACCGTTTTGTATATCAGGTTGAATTTCTACTATCTGCTCAGAATGAATACTTTCATTATTTGTTGAAGATCCCGCTTGAACGACCTCCGCTTGAGTGCGCTCATCCCACACGATTAAAAGGATATTTCCATTAGGGAGCAATTCAATGTCGTGATGCTGCCTGCCGTGCGTGCCTGAAACAGAATGACTCCAAATAACATTACTATCCCAGTCTAGCATTTCTACCACACCAAAACCACCCCCCATCCCGGTAACTCTACCGGTTCTTAAGAGCAGTCCATCTTCTAATAAATACGAAGATAAACCGGGCAAATATTCACTTGTCCAACTGTGTACTTTTTCTCCGCAATTGTTAATAAGGAACGTAGTTTCACTGTCTTGAGGTGAAAAAAGTGTGTACCCTTGGTAGGCTGTATCAGAATTTTGAAATAAACCAATGGTTTGCTGGGCATTTGCAATTATTGTATTTCCAAATAAAGAAAATAACAAGAAGTATAAGTAAGCGGGGGTTTTCATGAAAAAGTATTTAAAGCTTAGACAATCACTTGTTATGCTTTATTTCAGCAAACTGCGAATTGTTGCAAATAAGTTACTAAAATCCTGCTAATCACTTAATATTCCAACATTAAATTTCACAAAACAGTTTTTCCTTTATGGACTAAAGAATACATTTGCCTCATGGAATCGTGGGCTGCATACGGATATTGGGGGTTATTCCTTTCTGCATTTTTAGCAGGTTCTATTGTGCCGTTTAGTGCCGAACTTTTAATCGGAATACTCCTGTATCAAGGATTTCCATTAATTCCTTTAGTACTCGTTGCTACCCTTGGTAATTGGCTGGGAGGCTATACCGCATTTTTTATGGGCTATTACACCCGATGGAATTTAATAGAAAAGTACTTTAAGATAAAGCCCGCTCGCATAGATAACTTTAAATGGAAAGATCAGTTTCCTCCTGAATTTCTTGCTCTGTTGTGCTGGATCCCCATCTTAGGCACGATCATACTTATCAGCCTGGGTCTCATGCGTAGTTCCATATTCAAAACAGGCTTGTTTATGTTTATTGGTCGCTTGGGTAGGTATTTTATATGGGCACTGTTGAGTTTAGAAGTTATTGCTGCTTTTTAGTTGATCGTTTTTATATGATTGTTGTATAAATAATTTATACCAATTAATAATAACTCAACTTGGCTCATTATTTGCTATTTTTCAAGTCGACACAAAAAAGACCAATGAAAAAACTTAGCCTCTTCTTATTTTTAGCTTGTAGCACACTATTTGCTCAAGACCGCAGTCTTGTGATTAACGAATGTATGCCTAACAACACTCTTACGGCAGCCGATCAAGATGGTGAATACAACGACTGGGTAGAGCTTTATAATATCTCTAATTCTACTATAAACCTTCAAGGTTACTTTCTTTCTGATAGAAGAAGTGAACCGACAAAATTTCAATTTCCAAATGTTTCAATTGCAGCTCAAGACTACCTTATTATTTGGGTAGATAAGGATTCTATGCAAACTGGATTACACACCAACTTTAAACTCAGCGCCAGTAGCGAGCAGGTTTACTTATTCAATCCCGATACAAATCTGATTGATTATGTACACTTTTATAATATGCAAGCAGATGAATCTATTGCTCGCACAAAAGATGGAAACGGTCCTTTTGAAGTAACTAGTCCATCGTACAATTCATCCAACGGAATTAATCCATCAGGAGTAGTAATTAACGAGTGGATGGCATGGAATGCTAGTGATGAACAAGATGAATTCGGTGAATACAATGACTGGATAGAACTCTATAACAATAGCAATTCTAGTATAAATCTTCAAGGTTATTTTCTATCAAACAAAGCTAATGAAGAAACTAAATTTCAATTCTCGGACATAAGTATTGGTGCAAATGGGTACTTAATTTTATGGGCTGACGAAGATACATTACAAGGAGGTTTGCACTTACCATTTAAACTAGATAGCGAAAGAGATGACATTGTATTAGCTCGACCAGATACAAGTACAATCGATTACTTTTTTCATCACGATGTTGATTCCAACTTAACACAAGCACGAATACCAAATGGACTCGGGAATATTTCAAAAGGAAGTTCTACTTTAGCAACTATCAATCAAGCATACATTACAATTTCTGAACAAGAAAATCCAGAATTTGCTCTATATCCTACGCCTTGTATCGACTTTGTAATTATAGAACAGTTAGATAATGAAATTACGTTTTATGACTTAATAGACTCTAAGGGAAGCGTGCTGGAAAGAATTCATACTTCGGGTCAAAAAACACTTATCAACACAGATCGTTTTAAATCAGGGATTTACTATATTAGAAACTCAAAAAATAAGCTTCTACCACTAATTAAAACTACCGTTAATGACTAAAAATACTCTAAACCTAATAGGCATCAGCTTATTAGGGATTAATTTGTTAGCCCTCTGGGATATTCTTCAAAATACTGAGGAAAACCTACATTTAGAGTATTCAGTTTTATCCCTTAGTATATTAACCGCAGCTTGTTACAAGATGTACAAGCGCAAGCTTTAAACAAAAGCTAAAGCAATATACCATCAAGTTATTTTAATGCAAATTATTATTTCATTGAGATGATAATTCACCCATAATTAATTAGTATTTTTGCATCGAAAATTTCAAATAAGCTATGGCGAACATCCAAGAACTTCAACAAACTGTAAGTCAAGTACGTAGAGACATTGTACGTATGGTACACGCAAATAATTCTGGTCACCCAGGTGGATCACTCGGTTGTACTGAATATTTAGTTGCATTGTACTTCGAGACAATGAAGCACGATACTAATTTCAAAATGGACGGTAAAGGTGAAGATTTATTCTTTCTTTCTAACGGACATATCTCTCCTGTTTTTTATAGCGTTTTAGCTCGTTCAGGATATTTTGATGTTGCTGAATTAGCTACTTTCCGTAAGATTAACTCTCGTCTTCAAGGACACCCAACTACACACGAAGGTTTACCTGGTGTGCGTATGGCTTCGGGTTCTTTAGGACAAGGAATGTCTAACGCTTTAGGCGCTGCCGAAACTAAAAAGTTGAATGGTGACGATTGTATCGTTTATTCTCTTCACGGTGATGGAGAGTTGCAAGAAGGACAAATTTGGGAAGCAGCAATGTATGCTTCTGCAAAAAAAGTGGACAACCTTATTTGTGCAGTTGATTTGAACGGTCAGCAAATTGATGGAAGTACAGAAGAAGTTCTTGATATGGGGGATCTTCAAACTAAATTTACAGCATTTGGATTTGATGTTCTTGTTGAGAAACAAGGAAATGATATGGCTTCAGTAGTTGCTATCTTAGAAAAAGCAAAAACAAGAACTGGAAAAGGAAAACCTGTCTGCATTTTACTTCATACCGAAATGGGTAACGGAGTAGATTATATGATGGGATCTCATAAGTGGCACGGTGTTGCCCCTAACGACGACGAGCTAGCAAATGCTTTAGCTCAAAACGAAGAAACATTAGGAGACTACTAAAAGTCACATCAGATGAAAAAATATACGTATACAGAGACAAAAGATACCCGTTCAGGATTTGGTGCTGGTCTTGTAGAAGCCGCTCGTAAAAACCCTGAAGTTGTTGGTTTATGTGCCGATCTTACAGGATCTTTAAAAATGAATGCTTTTGAGGATGAATTTCCTGAGCGTTTTTTCCAAGTAGGGATTTCTGAAGCTAATATGATGAGTATGGCTGCAGGGATGACTATTGGCGGTAAGATTCCCTTTACTGGTACCTTTGCCAACTTCTCTACTTCTAGAGTTTATGACCAAATTCGTCAGTCTATTGCATATTCTAATAAGAATGTGAAAATATGTGCTTCTCATGCTGGTTTAACACTAGGTGAAGATGGTGCTACACACCAAGTTTTGGAAGATATAGGAATGATGAAAATGCTTCCAGGAATGGTGGTTATCAATCCATGTGATTACAACCAAACCAAAGCTGCCACTATTGCTATTGCTGAATACGAAGGTCCTGTTTACCTACGTTTCGGTAGACCTAAAATGCCCGTTTTCACTCCTGCAGACCAAGATTTTAAAATTGGTGAAGCAATTATGTTAAACGAAGGTGCTGACGTAACAATTCTTGCTACGGGTCACTTAGTATGGGAAGCTATTGAAGCAGGACATATTCTTGCAGAAATGGGTATCGATGCTGAGGTAATCAACATTCATACGATTAAGCCTTTAGATGTAGAAGCTATTTTAAAATCTGTTGAAAAAACAGGTTGTGTAGTTACTGCTGAAGAACACCAAATGAACGGTGGTTTAGGTGATAGCGTTGCTCAATTATTAGCACTTAAGAATCCTAGTCCAATAGAAATGGTTGCTGTAAACGATACTTTTGGTGAATCGGGTGTACCTGCTCTCTTAATGGAGAAATACGGATTAACTCGAACAGATATCGTTAAATCGGTTGAAGCAGTAATCAAGAGAAAGTAAGATTACACTTTATATAGATTATTATAAAGAGGCTGAAGCCTCTTTTTTTTTGTGCTGTATTAACAAAAAAGCCCTAAGTAAATACTTAGGGCTTTTCGTTTTAATTATGCTGGTTGAAGATCTTTCTTCGACTTTCTGTAAGGAAAAGAATTATAGATGTTTCGTTTTGCGAATCGTACTTGTTTATCAGAATTGATAAGCTTTACATATATCTTTTTCGATACTCCGAAATACTCATAGGTCGATCCATCGGTAAACGAAATCTCTAACAATTGTCCTTTGTGCTGGAAATCTGATATACCAGATTCGTTCGTCGTTTTAGTGTACTCATCTAAATTAGCTGCGATGGTCTCTGGAGCCATACTTACTAAAAAGTGGTAAGCATCAATAACCTGACGACTCATGTCCTCAGCTTCCAATGCTTTTTCATCACCAGATTGAAATTTATCTGGGTGCCACTCTTTCACTAAATTTCTATACGTTTTTTTAAGTTGCTTCAGATCAGTCTCTTCTTCAACACTAAATAACTTTTTGTACTCGTTAATACGCTTCATAAACAGCTTCTTCTAATTTGGCTGCAAAACTACTGATTTAAATCCTTGAAAACTACATAGTTTTAAAGTTATCATCAAATATTTGAATCATGCAAATACTGCTAATTATAACAATTATACAGTAAATACCAAAATCGGATGATTTGTTAATATTTGATAACTTAGTAGATTATCCTCAATGAAATTTTCATTGGTATTAAATTTGCAATGCATGCAGTATAATTTTATCTATCGCAGTATGAAACATGTTTTAGTAAGTCTAGTATTCATATTAATGTATAGCAACAGTATTGCTCAATGTGAGTCAGTTACTACAAACTCAGCAACTAATGTTGGGCCATACACAGTAGAAACACTAACAGAATTGGATGGCATACGGAATGGTCCAAATTATTTTGGAGCAACCATGTATTATCCTAGTAATGCTAGCCAACCATTAGCAAGTATTGTAATCGTACCTGGCTACTTCACAACCGAATCGTCAATTCAAAATTGGGGGCCTTTTTTAGCCTCACATGGAATCCTAACCATGACCATTGGGACAAATAGTATATTAGAACAGCCAGAAGAAAGAAAAGACGCACTTTTGGATGCAATTGAAACCATAAAACAAGAAAATACTCGAATAAACTCACCGCTTCATGGCGCTATTGACATGAATAGTTTTGCCTTAGGTGGATGGTCTATGGGTGGTGGTGGTGCACAGCTTGCAGCTTCGGTAGACACCTCCTTAAAAGCTATAGTGGCTTTATGTCCGTGGCTGAATACGCTTACTCTTTCCCCTTCCGACCTAAACCATTCAACACCCCTATTAATATTATCAGGTCAATTAGATGCAATTGCAGCAGCATCATTGCATGCTGACGTGCATTACAATTACACACCAAATACAACTGATAAATTAATCTATGAAATTGAATATGGAACACATGTTGTTGTTACCGGCCCAGAAGGTGGAGATGGAGAAGCCGGAAGAATGGTCCTTTCGTGGCTAAAGAAATACCTTTTAAATGATAATTGTTATTGTCCTTTACTACTCGACATTCCCATTACCGCTTCTAATTACATAACCAATATAGAATGTGAATCTCTATTATCAGAAGCTTCACAAACTATAGATTTTATTGAGGGCTGGTCAATTATTTCTACACATATTATTCCCGAAAATACTGACTTTACTGCAATTGTTGCTCCTATTGAAGAATCATTAATCATTGTAAAAGATTATTCAGGTGCTGCTTACCTACCGGAGTGGGGGTTTAACGGAATTGGAGACTTACAACAAGGGCAAGGGTTTCTTGTAAAAATGTCAATCGACGAAACACTCCAACTATATGGAGAACAAATACTTATTGAAAGTAATCCAATAAATTTAACTGAAGGTTGGAATATGATTGCTTACTACCCTACTGAAGCTATTTCTGCGGACTTAATTTTCTCAGAATTAATAGATGACAACAAGCTCATTATCGTAAAAGATCATATTGGAAATGCTTTACTACCCGAATGGGGTTTTAATGGAATTGGTGATTTAGAACCAGGTAAAGGCTACTTATTAAAAGTAAACGGCTCTTGTACTTTACAGTATTAAAAATTTACAGAAACAAAAAAAGCCATCCTATGGAATGGCTTTTTTTTATTTCTTAAATGACTTACTTTACGTACATCACCGATTTTACTTCTTCAATAATCTTACTGACTTTAGGCATAAACTCTTCAACTAAGTTAGGTGCATAAGCCATAGGAACATCTGCCGTACAAACTCTTTTTACCGGAGCATCTAAATGATCGAATGCATCGCGTTGCACAGTAAAAGCAATCTCAGTAGAAAGAGAAGCTAAAGGCCAAGCTTCTTCAATGATAACTAAGCGATTTGTTTTCTTTACAGATTCAATAACCGTTGCGTAATCAATTGGGCGCACTGTTCTTAAATCTATTACTTCTGCACTAATTCCATCTTCTGCTAATTTCTCAGCGGCTTCAAATACTTTTTTCATTATTTTACCAAAAGAAACTAAAGTAACATCAGTTCCTTCACGCTTTACATCGGCAACACCTATTGGAATAATATACTCACCCTCTGGAACTTCTCCTTTATCTCCATACATTTGTTCAGACTCCATAAACACAACAGGATCATTATCGCGAATAGCCGCTTTTAATAATCCTTTAGCATCGTAAGGATTTGATGGACAGACAACTTTTAAACCAGGACAGTTTGCATACCAGGACTCAAATGCTTGAGAATGTTGTGCTCCTAATTGTCCAGCAGCAGCAGAAGGTCCACGGAATACCATTGGCATCGGGAATTGACCATCAGACATTTGATTCATTTTTGCAGCCGAATTAATAATTTGATCAATCGCTACTAAAGAGAAATTAAAGGTCATAAATTCAACAATTGGTCTTAAACCATTCATCGTTGCACCAGTAGCTATTCCAGCAAAACCTAACTCAGCAATAGGAGTGTCAATTACACGTTTTGGACCAAATTCATCCAACATACCTTGACTTGCTTTATAAGCTCCATTATATTCGGCAACTTCCTCACCTAATAAGAAGACATTTTTATCTCTTCTCATCTCTTCGCTCATTGCCTCAGCTATTGCTTCTCTGAATTGTATAACTCTCATATTCTGCTTTAATTTTCAGACTCCAAAACTACAACATTTATCAATTAAATAATAGGATGCTACTAATCCATTTAAAACAAGAATAATTTTTCAATTCATCGCATTACACAACTCATTTAACTAGTTAATTAATAAATCGATTCAAATTGAAATTCAATGCGCGCATTACACTTTGAATTCTAGTAAATTTAATTACATTTGCGTGTCAGAAAAAATAGACAGATAATTCATAGACAACTTCTTCTTTGAATGAAAGAAACTTGTTACAAAGACATTATTTCACATCATAAACTAATTATCAACAGATGAAAATACTAGTTTGTATTAGTCATGTTCCAGACACGACTTCCAAGATTAATTTCACAAACAACAATACAGAATTCGATAGTAATGGAATCACATTTGTGATTAACCCTTACGACGAATTTGGATTAACAAGAGCAATGAAAATTAAGGAAGCTACAGGTGCTTCCATTACTGTTATTAATGTAGGTCCTGCAAGTACAGAACCTACCCTAAGAAAAGCTTTGGCTATTGGGGCTGACGACGCTATTCGTATTGATGCTGAGCCTACTGACGCTGCTTTTGTAGCTCGTTTAATTGCTGACTACGCTAAAGAGCAAAACTTCGACTTAGTCATTACAGGTCGTGAGTCTATAGACTATAACGGTGGAGTTGTACCAGGTATGCTTGCAGCATATTTAGACATACCTTTCGTAAATGCATGTATTGGTTTAGAATTAGATGGTTCTAAGGCAACAGTTATCAGAGAAATAGATGGTGGTAAAGAAACTCTTGAGGGTAACTTACCAATGTTATTAGCTGGTCAGAGAGGATTGGTAGACGAAAATGAATTAAGAATTCCTGCTATGCGTGGAATTATGATGGCTCGTAAAAAGCCATTAACTGTTATTGCTACGGGAGAAGCTGCAAAACGCACTTCTATAGTGAGTTTTGAACTTCCAGAAGCAAAAGCTGCTTGTACAATGATTGATGCTGGAAATGTTGAACAACTCGTAGAGTTACTTCACGCTGAAGCTAAAGTAATTTAATAAAGGTAAAGAGGAAATTATGGCTGTTTTAGTATACGCAGAAAGTTGGAATGGTAGTTTTAAGAAAGCAACCTTTGAAGCAGTAAGTTACGCTGCTCAGTTAGCCAACAAACTTGGTACAGAAGCAATTGCATTAACGATCGCGAATAGCGACGATGCAGCTCAACTAGGAAAATACGGAGTAAAAAAAGTATTGACAATTGCTAACGATTCTTTAGCAACTTTCAATAATCAAGCATACGCAAATGCAATTGTTGCTACCGCCGAAAACACAGGTGCAGACACGATTGTTGTTTCAAACACTAATAATGGTAAAGCTGTTGCACCAATTGTTGCAGCAAAAAAAGATGCTGGTTTAATCACCAATGTTCTCGACTTACCAAGTTCTACAAGTCCATTTACTGTAAAGAGAAAAACGTTCTCGAGTAAAGCATATGCTAATTATAGTACAGATGCAGCTAAGAAAGTCATCTCTATTACACCTAATTCACAGAGTACTATAGAAACTGAAGCTTCTGCGGTTGTTGAGTCTTTCGATTATATAGCTACAGAATCGGATAATAGATTGTCATCTGTTTCTGTAGATAAAGCTACTGGTAAAATTTCTTTAACCGAAGCTGAATTTGTGGTTTCTGCTGGTCGTGGTTTAAAAGGACCTGAAAACTGGGGTATGATTGAAGAGCTAGCAGATCTTTTAGGAGCTGCAACTGCATGTTCTAAGCCAGTAGCCGATATTGGCTGGAGACCTCACGGAGAACACGTTGGGCAAACTGGAATTGCAATTAATCCAGAACTTTATATTGCTGTTGGAATCTCTGGAGCGATTCAGCATTTAGCTGGAGTAAACGCATCAAAAAACATTGTGGTAATTAACACTGATGCTGAAGCACCTTTCTTTAAAGCGGCTGATTATGGGATTGTTGGAGATGCTTTTGAAGTAGTCCCTAAATTAATTGATGCTCTAAAAGCATATAAAGCTAATAATTAAAAACCTATTTAAGCTGCTCAATCGAGCTATTTTATTACTTTAGAGTATTATAATAGAATTAGATGAAGACAGTACAGCTTAGCATAATCGGATTAACATATAGTCAGTCACAAAGCAATGCATATGCTTTGTTATTAGGCGAAGAAGATGGGCCTCGGAGATTACCAATAGTAATTGGTGCTTTCGAGGCTCAATCAATTGCAATAGCTTTAGAAAAAGAGTTGATGCCTCCTCGCCCACTTACTCACGACCTTTTTACTAGTATGTCTTTATCTTTTAATATTTATTTAAAAGAAATTATGATTCATAAATTAAAAGATGGTATTTTTTATTCATATTTAGTTTTTGAACAAGATGGAGAAATTAAACAAATTGATTCAAGAACTTCTGATGCTGTCGCTTTAGCTCTACGCTTTAACTGCCCTGTTTACACGTACGAAACCATACTAAACCAAGCTGGCATTATCCTCGATGAAGACAATCCAGTACATCCGCCACAATTGGAAACTAGTATTGAATTACAAGCCGATATAGAAAAGTCTAAAAAAACAAAAGGCTCCTCTTTTGCTAGACTCTCTGAAACTGCACTTACAAAGAGGTTAAACCAAGCACTTGAAAAAGAAGATTACGAACTTGCCGCCCTTATACGAGATGAACTTAATCGTAGAAACCCTCACAACTAATCCCATGAAAAAATACCTTCTCCTACTGAATATTTTATTCAGCATGATAAGCACTTTGTATGCTCAAGAAATTACAGGCGTTTGGCAATTTAACTCCATCACAAACAATCATGGAGACACCTTAATTAAAGTTACTGAAAGTGATTTTATGGAAATTAAATCCGATGGAACCTTTCACTATGAACTTCAAGCAAAAGAAAGTCTTATTGCTGAAGGAATCTGGGAAAAATCTAACAATCTTCTTTGTTATACCTACAGCTTACCCATTGATACAACACGCTGTTACACAACACAAATAAATAAAAATGAGCTCATCTTAAAAGAGGCAAATATCAATTTTTCATTCATCAAAAATGAAATTGTTACAAGCTCTTTAAAAAGTAAAGGAACCAACAACCGCCTGCAAAATATTATCCGTGGAATTATTGGCCTGACAACATTATTACTTATCTCTTATTTATGCAGTAGAAATCGTGAAAAAATTAACTGGGCCTTGGTTTTTAAAGGTTTATTAATTCAATTCATCTTTGCGATAGGAATTTTAAAAGTACCTTTCATAGAATCTATTTTCGAAAGCATTTCAAACGGTTTTATAAAAGTAATTTCATTTACTCAGGCCGGAACAGACTTCCTCTTCGCCTCCTTTATTACAGGTAAAATTGAAGCCCCTTTAGTCAACTTTTTAGTCCAAGTATTACCAACTATTATTTTCTTCTCTGCACTAACAAGTTTATTCTACTACTTAGGTATTTTACAAAGAGTAGTTTATTTATTTGCCTGGATGATGAAAAAATTCATGAAACTTTCAGGTTCTGAAAGTTTAGCTGCCGTAGGTAATATATTTTTAGGCCAAACCGAAGCTCCACTTTTAGTACGACCTTATTTAGGGAAAATGACCCGATCAGAAATTTTCTGTTTGATGTCGGGAGGTATGGCTACCATTGCGGGTGGGGTGCTGGCAGCATATATAGGATTTTTAGGAGGTAACGACCCAGTTGAACAATTACTTTTTGCTAAGCATTTACTTGCTGCCTCAGTACTTTCGGCTCCTGCTGCAATTATTGCCGCCAAAATTATTATTCCTGAAACGGAGGAATACGATCAGGAAATGAAGCTAAGTAAAGACAATATTGGGAGCAACGCCCTAGAGGCCATCAGTAAGGGAACTAGTGATGGATTGCGTTTGGCTGTAAATGTTGGAGCCATGCTTCTGGTTTTTACTGCCATGATTTCTATGGGAAATTACCTTACTAACGATCTTATTGGTAATTGGACCGGAATTAATAATTGGATTATTGCCAACACAAGCTACACAGGTTTAACCATGCAGTTTATGATAGGTTATTCTTTTGCTCCTATTGCATGGCTTATGGGAATCTCGTGGGATGATGCAGTATTGGTAGGTCAATTACTGGGAGAAAAAACCATCTTAAACGAATTCTACGCCTACAAAACTTTAGGAGAAATGAAAGCTTCCGGAGTTTTTGCACACGAAAAGTCAATTGTAATGGCTACCTATATTTTATGTGGCTTTGCAAATTTCGCTTCAATAGGAATTCAAATTGGTGGTATTGGAGCTCTTATTCCAAACCGAAAAGGATTACTTTCTGAATTGGGAATATGGGCATTGGTTGCAGGTACACTCGCTTCATTATTTACTGCAGTTATTGTAGGAATGATGTTGTAATTAATTATGTTCAAGCCCCAAAACATGGAAGTATTTGTGGATAGTTTGTTCATAAAATCGCATATCATATCTTCGTAAAAAATGGCTAATATTATACATTAGCATAAATTTCACCCAATGAAGCAATATTTAGATTTAATGCGCCATGTTAAGGAAAATGGCCAGGAGAAGAGCGACCGTACAGGTACAGGAACTGTGAGTGTTTTTGGCTACCAAATGCGTTTTGACCTCTCAGAAGGCTTCCCTTGCATAACAACAAAAAAGCTTCACTTACGTTCTATCATCCACGAACTTTTGTGGTTCTTAAAAGGAGATACCAACATCAAATATTTAAAGGAGAACAAAGTTCGTATTTGGGATGAATGGGCTGATGAAGATGGAAACTTAGGTCCTGTTTATGGATATCAATGGAGATCGTGGCCGGCAGCGAGTGGAAAACACATAGACCAGATTACGCAACTGATCCAGCAGATTAAAAACAATCCAGATTCACGTAGATTAATTGTAAGTGCATGGAATGTAGGTGAAATTGAAAATATGGCTTTACCACCATGTCATGCCTTTTTCCAATTTTATGTTGCAGACGGAAAATTGTCTTGTCAGCTGTACCAACGCAGTGCAGACATTTTCTTAGGTGTTCCTTTTAATATTGCATCCTATGCCTTATTAACGATGATGATTGCCCAAGTATGTGATTTAGAAGTTGGAGAATTCATCCATACGTTCGGAGATGCACACCTCTACTCAAATCACATGGAGCAAACAGAATTGCAATTAAGTCGTGAAACAAAAGCACTTCCTACAATGAAAATAAATCCTAAGGTGAAAAATATATTCGACTTTACTATTGATGATTTCGAACTGACAAATTATAATCCACACCCACATATTAAAGGTTTAGTAGCAGTTTAATGGCAAAAATAATCGTTTTAGGAGCAGGACTTGTAGGCAGTGTAATGGCTAAAGATCTGGCAAAGCAACATGATGTATGTTCGGTAGATATCAATCAAAAAGCTTTAGATACACTTTCAGATAAAGGCATAGAAACAATTTGTGCAGATATATCAAATAAATCAACCCTACACAATCTCATTATAGATTGTGATATTGTTGTTGGTGCCGTACCCGGATTTATGGGCTACGAAATGATGAAAAATGTTATCGAAGCAGGTAAAAATATTGTTGATATTTCATTTTACCCCGAAGATCCTTTTGAACTCGACAAACTAGCCAAAGAAAAAGGTGTTGTAGCCGTTATGGATTGTGGTGTAGCTCCCGGAATGGGAAACATTATACTAGGTTTTCACAATAACAATATGGAAATTACAGACTACGAATGTCTGGTTGGTGGATTGCCCGAAAAAAGAGAATGGCCTTATGAATATAAAGCGGTTTTCTCTCCCATAGATGTGATTGAAGAATACATACGTCCGGCACGATATGTTCAGAATAGCAAAACAATCACTAAAGAAGCTCTTTCTGATACTGAGCTCGTTCATTTTGATGAAATAGGAACCCTGGAAAGTTGGAATTCTGATGGCTTACGTTCTTTAATAGACACTATGCCACATATACCCAATATGATAGAAAAAACATTGCGCTATCCGGGTTGTGTTGAATATTTAAAAGTTTTAAGAGAAACCGGATTCTTCTCTTATGAAGAAATAGATATAAAAGGACAGAAAATAAGACCTATTGATCTTACCGCAAAATTACTTTTCCCAAAATGGAAAATGGAGGATGGAGATAGAGACTTTACTGTAATGCGTATTATAATAAAAGGTAAAGAAAAAGGACTTGAGACCACCTATCGGTACGATTTACTGGACAGGTATGAGGATAAGACAATGTCTATGGCACGAACCACGGGCTTTACTTGTACGGCTGTAAGCAACCTTATTCTTAATGGAGATTACACTAAAGTTGGAATTTCTCCACCTGAATATCTAGGAGAACATAAGAAATTTGTAACTGAATACTTAGCTAAAAGAGGTGTAAACTATAAAATCACCCGATCATAATGAAAGTCTCTTTAATCGTCGCAGTTTCTGAAAATCACGTTATTGGTAAGGATAATGACTTAATGTGGCACTTGCCTAAGGATATGAAATTCTTCAAAGAAACTACGCAAGGTCATTTTGTGATTATGGGGAGAAAAAACTTTGAATCTATTCCGCATAAATACCGCCCTTTACCCAATAGAACGAATGTGGTAATTACAAGACAAGCTTCGTATGATGCTGAAGGGTGCATTGTAGTAAATTCTTTAGAAGAAGCTTTAAGTAAAGCTAAAGAAGCGAATGACACAGAACCATTTATAATTGGTGGTGGTGAAATTTATCGATTAGCATTAGA
>Ga0187827_10004155_pt1 | contig 17983 bp, 6 predicted proteins | sample ETNtaG_39_FD_167969 | JGI IMG/M metagenome (GOLD analysis project Ga0187827, IMG submission 167969) | Marine microbial and viral communities from oxygen minimum zone, Eastern Pacific Ocean - ETNP2014_SV_150_PacBio MetaG (Illumina Assembly) | ecosystem: Environmental > Aquatic > Marine > Hypoxic... | reverse complement strand
CATATACATTAACCTGGGATGCTTCTGAAGTATCCAGTGGAATGTATTTTGTACAGGCTGAAGCTGCAGGTAGTCTAACAACACAGAAGCTTGTGCTGATGAAATAACAGACTGATTTTACTGATACCCTTCTTTGTTCTCAACCGCGAAGAAGGCGGAAAATCAGGCCGCCCCGCAATGAATTTTGTGGGGCGGTTTTTTTTATAACATATATGCTGTTTATATATGATTGTTGTTTAATAATGTTGTGTATTATTATTATAAATACTAATTACTTTATATTGATAGAAGATTTGCAGTAAGGGTAAGGATTAGTTATTATAGTATTAATTATCATCAAAACTTCGTATAGTGAATGATACACAATAGATATTATTAAATAGTTAAGAATACTGTTTAATACTAAAATAATTGTATAAGAGTGGAGAAAAGTATATAATAATAATATTTATGGAGATATAAATGAGCATTCTACACCCATTAATAATTATGGTGGTATTAACATTTTTAGTTGCAATTAGATTGGGATACTTTGCTATTAATTCAGTCTTAAAGGGTAAGGTTCATATCAAACAATTAAGAGTGTATGACGGTGAATTGCCAATAGATTATAAATCTGCCAGGCAGCATTATAAAAATATGTTTGAAATACCAATATTGTTTTATTTATTATGCACGCTGCTTTTAATTAATAATAATTGTACTCAATTAGATGTGATGTTGGCTTGGGGATTTGTGATATTTAGATTATTACATAGTCTGATAAGAATACAAAATAGAGATGTAAACATGCGCTTCGGTGCTTTTACTGGTAGTTTTATAATGCTTGTATTTGGTTGGTCTAATTTTTTTCTAAAGTATATTTGAGGTTAACGGCTTAACTAAACCAACCTTTTATGGCTATATATAATCCTGATTGGAAGATTGGGAAGAGTGATTTTTTGATTGATTGATAAATGTGCACAGATCAATGCTTAAACTGATAATGATTAGTATATAATCAAATTCAACAGCATCACAATATCCAGTATATTATAACTGCCGTCCTGGTTCAGGTCTCCCGCTGGATTAGAATTATCTCCTGAGAGTATGAGGGTGACTAAAGTTACAATATCCAATATGTCCAGCATCCCATCTCCGTTTAGATCTCCAAGCATTGTATCCGTCAAATAATCTGTACTATATTTCTGTGCCCGGGCAATCCATGACCCTCCAAATTCTGACTCATATTCATATTCCCAGAGTATATTGCCATCCAAATCAACTTCCAGCATTCTAGATGTATGGGTTTGGGTAATGAACGTATTTCCATTCCCTAGACGAAAGGCACCACCCTGCATTGGGGTTGTAATATTACCCCCATTATACATCCACGACCATGTTTCCGGTCCATATGGAGCGTTCTGTTCTAATGAATAATATCCATCTTCAATAGGAGTTGTAACCTCAAGTATTGCTGATTGGTTATCTTCATGAAAATTATTAAATAATATAATATTTCCCCCTCCGGGGTAGTTAGATGGAATCCAGTTTACACTGTGTTGACTTGCCAGTATACGGTCTGATGCTTCTCCCCTTCCATAATTAGCTGGATTTCCCCATCGGTATAGGAAATCACCTCCTTTACCTGAGTTGCCACCAATATGTCCAGCAGCCTCTTCTATAGTTGTACTGTGATCAATAATATAAATCTCATTTTGTGTTCTAGATGAAATGACAATCTGATCTAATTCAGGATTATAATTTACGGAATTGATATGCATCCAGTCTGCATTGGCACCCTGTGGACCTCCAGTAGAATTACCCACTGCACCGCAATTAATATCAAACAACTCGGGATGTTCAGAGATGACACCATAATTAGATAGGTCAGGAGCATAATCCTGTATTAAGTGATCCCAGATATGCCATTCCCAGACAATTTCCCCACTTTCTGGATTTAATTCTAGTAGTGCTGTTGACCACATCTGGTTCAATGGGTTAGAAATGGTTTCACGGCCCATATCGTAGGCTTCCTGAGCTGTCTTTTTTTCCCATACAATAATGAGAACATTCCCACTTGGCAAGGGTTCAACATCATGATGGTGCTGGTAATTTTCATCAGAGAAAGTATATTCCCATTGGATATCTCCATCCCACGTCTGTTTTTGTATACCGCCACCTACACCGCCAGCATCCATTGTGGGGTGTTCTACTCTATAAGGATATATGATAGACCCGTCCGGCAGTAAATAAGGCATACTGGCGGGCCCATAATCATGTGACCAAGAATTTATAACCTCATAGTCATTATTCATCAGGCGGGTTGATGAGCCCTCTTCTTCTGCGCTCTTGGGCGTAAAGAGAATATATCCATCAAATACGTCTCCTCTTATAAATAAATTTAGAACAAAAGTAATGTAGAAAATAGATCTTCTGTAATTCATAAACATTTTACTAATTATCCAAAATGAGGTTTACCAAGCCGATAATATCCAGTATGTTCTGGGTTCCATCCTGATTAATATCTCCACTGGGGTTGCTCTCATCACTTGTTAATATAAGGTTGACTAGAATTATTATATCCAGTATATCTAATGTATTATCATTATTCATATCTCCAATGAATATGGATCCATGTAAGCTAAATTGAAATGACTGCAGTCTTTCCGGTGAATGAGCAGGATACACCTCTAGGGTATATGTAGAAGTGGGGAGTCCACTTACATCCACAATAAATGAGGTATTATCAAAAGAAAATACAAAAACACTATCAGATACCAGCTCAGAGTTGGATGCATTCTGAAGACTATAGATATACCAGTCTTCACCCCAGCCAGAGTTAAAAATATTTACAGTAATCATATCATTTATTGGCTCTACATAATTGTTATCTTCACTTCCAAAATATTCATTGATTCCAAGTGAAAATGCAATTGGGTATAGACTATAGATTCGTGCACTGCGGTACATGACAACATCAATCCCAGTATTTTCTATTTCAATTTGCCAAACCACTTCATTATCAGGTGTCACTTCCAGAGTATTGCCACTTCTTCCAGCTGTAATGAGTGTATTGCCGTTTTCGAGACGGTCACATTCTCCTCTGGATCCTGAAAATAGATCCTCGGGCAGTACATGTTCCCAAACTATTTCAGCGCTGTAGTCAGATTCGTCATAAGAAACTTCCAGACATCGGGATAATTCAGGAGTCAGGTAACGATGATTATCGAAAAATAGGAGATTCCCATTATCAAGAACCTGTACCGAATGCTGATGGGAAAAATTAAGATCCTGATCAAAATAGATTTCATCCATAAAATCTGTCTGTCCCATATTCCAATCGAGGTTTTTACTGGCATAATCAATTTTGGTTATTCGCGATAAATTTCGAGAAGATACAAAAACAGACTCTGAATTATTATCATAAAACACAGAATTGGAATGAGTCCAGTCCATTTCAAAATCACCTGTATATGTTTCAACATAATAAGGGTTATACTCAGTTAAACCAAAATAATCAAATGTATTCCAACTCCAGATCTCATTACCACTTTGATCAAATTCTCTGAATATATCTCCCTGCCATGGGATCTCATCAGGTAAGTTAGAGTTGCATTCTTCTGGGCAGTATTGATCCTCTATTGTCGCAGATATAAGAAAATAGGTGCCTTTGTCAGTTTTTATGAACTGATGATGTAGACTGTTAACATTTAGAGTTTCAAAAATAATATTTCCATCAAGATCAATTTCATAGCCCACTCCAGGTCCAAAGCCTACTACATTTCCATTTGATAAAAATTGTGTAAATATAAACTTTTGTGCAAATTCATCCCTATCTACGAACCAGATGGGAGTACCGTTTTTATCCAATCCACCTGAAAAGTCCAACGATTCAAAGTCCATCACCGTGACACCTTCTTGGCTAAAAGACTCATTGTAATTGGTTACATTAATGATATCGGGGAAATAAATGGGTAAGGGATTGATTATCAAATAGTATATTTCACTACAAAAAGGAGCGCTGCCCTCATCAAAAAGACCACATATAAACCAGTTATAGGTTGAACCCCAATTTAGAAATTCAGTAAGCAGCACTGAATTTTGAAGTAAATTCAGCTCAATCTCTTCTTCAGTTTCCATTTCAATAATGGTGAACTGATAGCTCTCTACATTAGGGATTTGCTCCCATCTAAAAAATACCTGGGTATAATTAAGTGATGCTCCGTTTTCAGGCAGCATTTCTGCGCCTAAACAGGTACATATTAATATCAAGATAATCTTTTGTAATAATAACATATGAGAATTTAATTCCATATTTTTATCTATTAACGTAACGAATCGTTACAGTTTATCAACAATTTACCTCTGTTTCATACCTTAATTTTGTGCAATGTGTCAACTTTACTGTATAAGTAGGGTTTTCATTATATGCTCTTGTTACATTTTTAAACATAAAATACCTATTGGGAATAAATAAATAATTATAACTTTGGAAAGAAGTGTTATTGTGATTATCATAGAATTATATTATTAACAGGAGAAAGTATGTTAAAAAGGACGCGATTATCATTTGTATTCATTGTTACTCTTTTGGTTGTTTTTTCAACCATAGCTATATCATTAGACCGTTCAAATGAAAAAATAATATCCTCAAATGAAATTAAACAAATGTCTGAACTTAGAAATAAGATACTTCAATCTCAATCTATTGAGGGACAAAATATCCTTAAAAAAGTGGAGAAAAGTATATTAAAACAATATAAACAAAGTCTATCCCAGAAGAATAAGATAATGGGAAAGATGCAACTTCAGGTAAAGTCTAAAAGTCCTTTAACTATTCTAAATGAAAAAGATTTAAGTCTTGTTACTCATAATCGTGATTGTGATACTGGCTACGTAGATGACTGCTCTGATGATGGAGACTGCTGTCCAGAGTCCTGGATTGGTGATGGTTATGCAGACTGTGAAGATCAGGCATGGGGCTGTGATTTGACCTGCTATGACAATGACGGTGGTGACTGTGAAGGCGGCGGTACTTCAGGTGGTGGCAGTGAAGATTGCAACGACTGTGAATATGACTTTACCCCGTATGGCAGTGAATGCTGTGATACAGCATGGGATGATTATGGTATTGACTGTTCTACGCTGGAAAGTAATTATAGCTGGGATTGTTCAGGTTGCTCCTGTCCAGGTGATAATGGTGGTACTGATGGTGGTACTGGTGGTGGCGAATGTGGTGATGGATATATAGAGGACTGCGCTGATGATGACTGCTGCCCAGAGTCCTGGATTGGTGATGGATTTGCAGACTGTGAAGATCAGGCCTATGGCTGTGATTTGACCTGCTATGACAATGACGGTGGCGACTGTGAAGGCGGCACTGATGGCGGCACTGATGGCGGCACTGATGGAGGTACTGATGGCGGTGGAACCTGTGAAGAAGGTTATGTAGATGACTGTGTAGATGACGATTGCTGTCCGGAAGGCTGGATTGGTGATGGCCTGTGTGATGGTGAAGATCAGGCCTGGGGCTGTGATTTGACCTGCTACGATAATGACGGTGGTGACTGTGAAGGCGGTGGTACTTCAGGCGGTGGTAGCGAAAATTGTGATGCATGTGCGTATGATTTTACTCCGTATGGCAGTGAATGCTGTGATACAGCATGGGACGAATACGGAATTGATTGTGCAACCCTGGAATCTAACTATTATTGGGATTGTTCAGGTTGTTCCTGCCCAGGTGATAATGGTGGTACTGATGGTGGTACTGATGGTGGTACTGGTGGTGGCGAATGTGGTGATGGATATATAGAAGACTGTGCTGATGATGACTGCTGTCCAGAGTCCTGGATTGGTGATGGATTTGCAGACTGTGAAGATCAGGCCTATGGCTGTGATTTGACCTGCTATGACAATGACGGTGGTGATTGTGGTGCTACTGATGGTGGTGATGATGGTGGTGATGATGGCGGTGACTGTAGTGCTGGTTATGTACCCGACTGTGCTGATGATGACTGCTGTCCAGAGTCCTGGATTGGTGATGGATTTGCAGACTGTGAAGATCAGGCTTGGGGCTGTGATTTGACCTGCTATGACAATGATGGTGGTGATTGTGAAGGCGGTGGTACATCAGGCGGTGGCAGTGAAGATTGTGATGACTGTGCTTATGATTTTACTCCGTATGGGAGTGAATGTTGTGATACGGCATGGGATGAATATGGAATTGATTGCGCCACATTGGAAGGTTCGTATAACTGGGATTGCTCAGGATGTGAATGTCCAGGCGACAATGGAGGTGATGGTGGTGACGATGGTGGTGGTGAATGTCCGAGTGGTTATATAGAAGACTGTGCTGATGATGACTGCTGTCCGGAAAGTTGGATTGGTGACGGCTTTGCAGATTGTGAAGATCAGGCCTATGGATGTGATCTGACATGTTACGATTGTGATGGTGGTGACTGCGGTGATAGTTGTGGTGGTGGTGATGTATATGGTTGTACAGATCCATCGGCATGCAACTATGATGCAGATGCAACCGTTGATGATGGTACCTGTACTGAACTCGATGACTGTGGTGAATGTGGTGGTGATGGTATGACTGTAATCTGTTCAGATGGCTCTTATGTATGTGATCCATCTGATTGTCCACCAGAAGATCCTGATGTTCTAATTATAGCTGAACATGCAGTAGCATCTGATGGTATGGCCCATGTTAGCCTATCATATCACTCAACAGTTGAAGTTGCTGGAATACAGTTTACACTAAGTGATGAACCTGAATCTGCTGTTGCTGTTGATTATACAACGGATAATGTAGATTTTACTGCCAGCTCAAATGATATTGATGGTGATGTTACAACGGTTTACTTCAGTTTAACGGGTGCTCTATTGCCTGTTACCTGTGATGCTGCCGATTGTGAAGATGTTGTATTTGCTACACTGTCTTATGAACTCACTTCTGAATTGTCTGATGATGATGTGGTAGAACTTCATTTTACTGATGTAGTCTGTGCAAGTCCCGCAGGAACATCCTTAGCTTCTGCAGGTGTTGATGGTAGTATCAGTACTGGGAATAATAATATGCCGGGTGATGTGAATGGTGATGGTACTGTTAATGTTCAGGATATTATTATTATTGTAAGTATAATCTTAGATGGCAGTTATAATGTTGATGCTGATGTAAATGGTGATGGTACTGTTAACGTTCAGGATATTATATTGATTGTAAATATGATTTTGGATAGCCGTGCTATTGATGCAACTCGTGCAGAAGTGCTAATTATGCCTGGTTCTATGCTTTTAAGATCAGATGGTTTTATTGGTGCTGTTCAGATGACTCTTAAACATGGCAATAACTTCTTAATTGATATGACTGATAATGCTATGGTTGCTGACTATCGTACATCAGGGAATCATACTAAGGTAGTAGTAGTAGTGCCTGATAATGAAGAGCTCTTTACTTATGTTGGTGAATTTGAAATCATTGATATTATGGTTGTTAATGGTATTGATAAGATTAATGTGATAACCCCTGCAGTGTGCACTCTGGGTGCAGCATATCCCAATCCATTTAACCCGATAACAAATATTTCCCTGGATGTTTCTGATCCTGGAGATGTAAATGTGTCTGTATATAATCTCATGGGGCAGTTTGTATCTACCCTTGCTGAAGGATATATGAATGAGGGAACTTATATGCTCACATGGGATGCATCTGATCAGGTAAGTGGAATGTATATGGTAAGAGCTGAAACATCTGGAATGGTAAGCATGCAAAAGCTGATGCTTATCAAGTAAAAAAGGCTTTATCCTTTAGGTTAATATTTGCAATGCCGCAGTGAAATACTGCGGCATTGCTTTATTTGGGATATATTTTTGTGTGGCAGTCATTTGTTTTATTAACTACTATCATGTAAATTAAGCTATGAATGGGAAATTGTATACACTTACAGCAATCTGGATGACATGGATATTCGGCTTTACTATCCATGATGATTTAATCCCAATGACATTTAACGGAGATGTGCTAAATAAGCCCTTCTTGGGAGGATTTAACAGACCTAAAATACAGTGGATTGACTGGGATGAGGATGGAGATTTAGATCTCTTCTTGCTTGATGCTAGCGGTTATATGCGCTTCATGGAAAATCAAGGTAGTCCCAGTTTCCCAGATTTTAAGCTAATCACAGTTTCTTTTCAGGATATTCTCTGTAGAGGGTGGTTCTATTTTGCAGATTTTAATTTTGACGGATACTTAGATCTGATGGTGCAGAATAGTGATGATCCAGATCATGTATCATTTTATCAAAATATTGGCGGACAATTGATTTTTTCGGCTGTTTTATCAACTGTTGGTAATGGATATGTCACCAGCAGTTCTGTTATGACGCCCACATTTTCAGATATTGATAATGATGGAGATCTTGATTTTTTCACAGGCAATATGACAGGAACACTCACTTATTATAAAAATACAGGCTTATTAGATGGGTTACCACAGTTTGAATTTATCACTAATTCATGGCAGGATATATATATTGTGGGAGGTGCCCGGACAGATGACCGTCACGGAGCATCTGCAATTACTTTTATAGACTTGGATGGGGATGGCGACTTAGACCTCAGCTGGGGGGATTATTTTCAGCAGAGTCTCTACATTATCTGGAATACAGGAACGCTGTCAGAACCATTTATGAATGAAGTCACCACTCAGTACCCTCCCGGTAATCCTATTATATCAGCGGGCCAGAATATGCCCACATTTGCAGATTTGGATGGGGATGGGGATGAAGACCTCTATGTCACAGTATTATCCGGTGCTTACGGTAATCAGCTGCTGAATAATTTTTACTTTTATGAAAATACAGGCACTGATTCAAGTCCAGAATACGTTTATATTACCAATAATTACTTTTCATTACTGGATATTTTTTCAAATAGTTCACCCGAACTTGTAGATATTGATAATGATGGCGATCTGGATCTCTTTGTTGCCAATCAGTACGATCTATCTGCAACACCATGGGTTGGACGGATTCATTTCTTCAAAAATATAGGTAACAGCAACAGTCCTGAGTATGAAGAAGAATCAACCTCACTTCTGGATGAAAATATGGGGCAGATGCTATCGCCAGAATTTGGTGACCTGGATGGAGATGGAGATAAAGATCTTCTGGTAGGTGATTTTAACGGGTTTATTAAGTATTTCCAGAATAATGGTTCAAGTAACATTTTAAGCTTTACTTTTGTAGAGAATGTGGGCAATATCGACCTCTCCGGTAATTCAGTGCCTACACTGGGCGATCTTGACTCTGATGGTGATCTGGATCTCCTGATTGGACAGTTAAATGGGGAGCTTGCTTTTTATAGAAATATTGGTACAAATGCAAATTATAATTTTCAGCTGGAATCTTTCAGTGATATACAGGTTGGGAGCAATTCTTCTCCTGAACTTATAGATAAGGATAATGATGGCGACCTGGATTTGATTATAGGTTCTGGGAACGAGGGCATATATTTTTATTTCAACAATTCTATGGATAATTATAATTTCCAGATTTCTTCAGATATGAGTTTTCCTGTAGTTGGCCTGAATACTAAGCCCTCTATGGGGAAGTTGTATGATTTAGGTACGATGGATATTATTACGGGAATCAGTACGGGAGGTCTTTACCACATACAAACTGAGACCTGTGTTGCTCTGGGTGATATAAATGGGGATGAAGGATATAATGTACTGGATATCGTAGCACTTGTAAATTGTGTCCTTGGAAATAACTGTTCCAATCAAGAAAACAGTTGTGCTGTCGATATAAATGGGGACGGCGTTTATAATGTACTTGATATTGTAGCTCTGGCTAACTGTGTTTTAGAAAATAATTGCGATGTAGTATAGACAGTTTAAGATTTGTAGTTGCATCTTTTAGAGAAGATGTATTATATTCATTGCCCTTCAGGAGGAGGAAATGGAGGATTTACCTATAAAAGTAGTGTGCGAAGGTATTTTCATTTCCGTGACTTACGTCACATATAAATATTTTTTTATTTCCGAAATTTCCTGAGCAAAATGGCAAGAATTTTGAAAAATAGTGATATTGATGAAATTGATAACAATCAAATGAAAACCCAAGGAGGAGTGATGAAATCCAATATAACAAAAATGGTAACTCTGTGTATGTGTATGGTGATAGTTGGCTTTGCGTCTGATGGAAAAAAAGCCCTGGTAGAGATAAAGGACATTAAATCGTCCCCTGCCTATCAAAAAATACAAGCAGAAAAAAAACTCTGGCTTGAGAGCCAGCAAACTGAATCTGTAAGCTTTTCTCAATCTTACATAGAAGATAAGAATTTGCAGAAAATGGATTATTATAATCAATTACATGCAGAACATGCAGCTGATTTCAATGGCCCCCAATTATGGGATCGTATTACTGTTGCCCCTACAGATGGAAGTAGAGATGGTACTGTAAGTGCTCTTATTACTTCAACTGATTCTTGGAATTCTGAAGTATATTGGATACTACTTGACACACAAAATTGGTGGGCATGGGGTGACTGTGGCTGGTGTACCGGTGTTGATGCATACGGTACAACTGAATTCACAGCGTCTGTTCCTGCTGGAAATTATTTGTTTATTTTAGCAGATTCCTATGGTGATGGTGGTGCAACTGCCGATTTATCAGTAAATGGAGAATCTGTAGGATCTGTAGCTACTGCATATGGTGATGGTCTAAGTCCTTACTCTGGACTATACGAAGCATCCCTAGGCTTTGATGTAGCTGATGCTGGTGGTGGTGGTGGTAATTCTATAGTAAATTTTGAAATAGATACTCCAGATGATTGTGCATGGGTAGGCTTAACAGGTACGTGGGATGGTTGGTCAGGCTGGGGTCTTAACTATGGTGATGGTGTTACATCTCTTGAATTAGCAGATGGTCCTTATGAATTTGTAATTTTATGTGCACAAGGTGATGGTTGGTGGTATGATATTTGGGGTTCTTCTATTGTATATCATGCTCCAATTGATGGTTCTTGCTGGAATGGAAATTATGATTATCCTAATTATGCATTTACTGTTGCTGGTGCAGATATGACTGTTGCTGTTTGTGGAGATAGTTGCGATGCCACATGCGCATCAGATTGTTCAGATATTAGTTTGACTGTTGGTGGTGGTTCTTGGGATAGTGAAATCTCATGGGATCTATCTGATGGTTCATCTGGTGGTGCAGGATCATTTGATCTTTGCCTGGCTGATGGTGACTATACTTTTAACGGCTATGACTCATACGGTGATGGCTGGAATGGTGGTTCAGCTACTTTCTCTGACGGTTCTAATTCAGTTTCATTTGCCGTAGAAGGCAGCAGCGGATCATGGACACTTTCAATTCCTATTCCCGCTCCTAGTTGTGCAGATGGTGAATTTGACTGTGGTGATGGCAGTTGTATTTATGGCTCATGGGAATGTGACGGCTGGTCAGACTGTGCTGATGGCAGTGATGAAGTTGGCTGTCCTTCTCCTGAATGTGCTGATTGTGTATATGATTGGTCTAACTATGGATCTGAATGCTGTGATACAGCAGCCAGTGAGTATGGTTTAGACTGCGCAACACTGGAAGGTACATATGGCTGGGATTGCTCCGGCTGTGAATGCCCACTTGATGGCGCAGGTTGTTCTGAAAGCCAGTGGACATGTGCTGATGGATCTTGCATACCAGCAAGCTATTACTGTGATGGTTCCTCTGAAAACGGCAATGCCGGATGGGGACCTGACTGCACAGATGGCTCTGATGAAGTATTAGCAGACTGCTGTGCAGCTGGTGAATATGATGATGCTACATGTAACCCTCCAAGTGGTGGCAATTGCACACTTACTATGAATGATTCTTGGGGTGATGGCTGGAATGGCAATGAATGGTGTTCCGGTGGTCAGTGTGCGGGTCTTGATAGTGGTTCATCTGGAACTGCTGATTTTGATTTTGACACATCTGCTGCTAATGATTGGACCTGTGGCGGTGGCTCATACGGCTCTGAAGTATCCTGGTCACTTTCCTGTGACGGATCTGAAGTAGCTTCTGGCGGTGTTGGTGAGGGTTGCTTTGGCGACTGTGCTCCTCCAGGACCATGTGACGGTGTCCCATATCCAAACTGGGTAAGTGACGGCTATTGTGATGGTTCTAATAATATAGCTGACTGTTATGATGGTGGTGACTGCTGTGAATCTACCTGTGTAGATGGAGCTTATTCTTGTGAATCATATGGTGGATGTAATGGTGATTGTCTAGATCCAAATGGGAATGACGATGCTTGTGCTCCACCTCCAACTTGTGAAGAGCAGGGTCTTAATGAAGACTGTGTAGGTACTTGTTTTGGTGATTCATATCTATCTTGGGTAGGTGATGGCTACTGTGATGATGGTAACTATGGTTTGTATTTTACTTGTTGTGATTATAACTTTGATAACGGTGACTGTGGCGATGCCATGGGCTGTGATGGTGTAGCTTCCGATTGCGGCGGCGCATCAAATGATGAATGTGGTGATTGTGATGGTGGCAATGCAGCGATGGATTGTGCTGGTGTATGTGATGGCGACTCTGGTATTGACTGTGCTGGTGACTGTGTTGCTGGTTGGCTTTTTGATTACCTGGGTGATGGATGGTGTGATGATGGAAGTTGGGGTATAGACCTTACTTGTGATAATTGTGATAACGGTGATTGCAACCAAAGTGCCGATGAAGGTGCTGATTGCTATGTAGTGCCTGAATGCTCATTCTTTGATTGTGTTGGCACTTGTGCTGAAGGTTATGAAAGCTGGGTAGGCGATGGCTTCTGTGATGGTACACCTCAGCAATATGGTCTTGATTTTACTTGTTTAGATTGTGACGGTGGCGACTGTGCTGGTGAATGCGGCTGTGAATTAGATATAGCCGATGGTGCCTGTGACTGCGATGGCAATACTAATGATGAATGTGGCGTTTGCGACGGTGACAACTCATCCTGTACAGACTGTGCAGGTACACCCAATGGTGATGCTGTAGAAGATTGTGTTGATTATGAAGAAACGGGTGATTGCTTTAGTGCAAGCTGGGTAGGTGATGGCTTGTGTGATGGAGCTGACCAGGCCTGGGGTGCTGATTTAACATGTTATGACTGTGATGGTGGTGACTGTGAAGGTGCCTGTGGTTGTGATGATAACGATTCATGTAATGACTGCTGTGGTGTTCCAAATGGCGATAATTCAAGCTGCGGTGGTTCAGGTGATGTAAATGGTGGTGGTGTTGATGTTACCGATGTAATTGAAATGGTTGGTGATATACTTGCAACATCTTCATTAGATGAATGTTCTGCAAATGAAGCTGATATGAATGGAGATGGCGGTGTTGACATTATGGATGTAATCTCAGCTGTTGAAGTTATCTTATCCAATGAAGGCGATGATGGCGGTGATGATGGTGGAGTTGCATGTGATGAAGGCTATGTAAATGACTGCGTAGATGATGATTGCTGTCCTGCTAGCTGGGTTGGTGATGGTTTTGCGGACTGTGAAGATCAGGCGTATGGCTGTGACCTAACCTGCTATGATAACGATGGTGGTGACTGTGATGCGGGTGATGATGGTGGTGACACCGGTGGCAGTGATACATGCAGTGACTGTGAATTTGATTTCACACCTTACGGATCCGAATGCTGTGATACAGCTGCTGAAGAGTATGGTTTAAGCTGTGGTGCACTTGAAGGCAATTACAACTGGGATTGCTCTGGTTGTAACTGTCCACTTGATCTAGATCCAGTATGTGGTGATGGTGCGTGTACCTATGGTGAAAGTTCAGATTCATGTCCAGAGGATTGTGAAGAAGCTTCTACATGTGCAAGTGCAGGCGGTAATGATAGCTGGCTAGGTGATGGCTATTGTGACAGCATCAATAATAACGAAACCTGTGGTTTTGATATAGGTGATTGCTGTCCAACATCTTGTGCTGATGCTGCAGCAAATAATTGCCCAGATAATTCAGAGGGTTGTTATTCCAATTGTGCTGATGGTACATGTTGTGGTACCTGTGATACTTGTGTAGATCCAAATGACTCTGAATCATCTGATTGCGGTGCTGCTGGTGATGATGGTGGTGATGATGGCGGTGATGATGGTGGAGTTGCATGTGATGAAGGCTATGTAAATGACTGCGTAGATGATGATTGCTGTCCAGAAAGCTGGATAGGTGATGGTTTTGCGGACTGTGAAGATCAGGCTTATGGCTGTGACCTAACCTGCTATGACAGTGATGGTGGTGACTGTGCTGCTGGCGATGATGGTGGTGACACCGGCGGTAGTGAAGCTTGCACAGACTGTGAGTATGACTTTACCAATTATGGATCTGAATGCTGTGATACAGCTTGGGATGCATTTGGTATTGACTGTGCCACACTCGAAGCCAACTATATGTGGGATTGCAGTGGTTGTGCATGTCCTGGTGATGCTGCTGGTGATGATGGTGGTGATGATGGTGGCAGTGCTTGTGCAGGAAATGAATCCTGGATTGCTGACGGTTGGTGTGATATCTCAAATAATAATGCAGACTGTGATTGGGATGGTGGTGACTGTTGTGAATCTACTTGTGTAGATGCTACATATAGTTGTGCTCAATATGGTGGATGTAATGGTGATTGCCTAGATCCAGATGGGAATGACGATGCTTGTGGTGCACCTCCAACTTGTGAAGATCAAGGATTATGGGATTGTGGTGATGGCCAATGTATTCCAACAAGCTATGTTTGTGATGGCTCATCTGAATTCTGTAACGCTGGATGGGGTCCTGACTGTGCTAATGGCGCAGATGAAGGCCTAGAGTCTTGTGGTTATACAGATGACTGTGCTGCAGGCTGTGCTGATGGTGAATTTACATGTGATGACGGTGCTTGCATACCTGGATCTTGGGAATGTGATGTATATTGGTGTGACTGTGCTGGCTGTGAAGATGAGGCCAATTGTGGTGGTGATGAATGTGTAAATGATGATTCAACATCTGATTCATATGGTGATACATGTACAAGCTGGTATGATACTTATGAATATCCAGGATCAAGTGGTTGCAATGGTGCTTACAATGATGATGACTTTGATGCTGCAGCTCAGTGCTGTGCATGTCAAGGTGATCGTGCAGAGTCTGATGATATGATCAGTATGAAAGAAAAAATGATCACTCATGGTAATCCTGCATTGTATGCAAAACGTACCATGGCAATCAAACATGCTTCTGCAATTAAAGTGGTTTCAACGATCATAAATAAAGATCGTAGTCTGCCAGTTTACAATAAGATTCAGAGCATTGATGCAACAGTTAAGACTACTGTGAGCTCAAGTAAAGTCATGGTTAAATCCATCTTAAAGGATGTTGGTAAGAATCCAGCTGATGTAATTAAACCTGACGCTTCTTTAAATAGAAAGGCAACTGGCTTTGAATCTAAACTGCAGCGTGCTAATAGCGTTAAGCTTATACAGACTGCTGAAGGCTTAAAGTATGAAGCCGATGGATATATTGGATTTGAAATTACACTGTCTCATGGTGATGATTTTGAAATCAATGTAACTAAGTCTGCCTTTATTGCTGATTACAGAACAACTGGAAATACTACAAAAGTGATTGTAGTAGCACCTGAAACTGATGAACTCTTCAGTTCTAATGGTGACTATTCAGTTGTTGATGTGATTGCAGGTACATCAGGCGGTACGGCTTTAGCTGTTGATATAGTATCAATACCAACTGTGTTTGGTCTTAATGATGCATATCCAAATCCATTTAACCCATCAACTTCTGTTGAGCTTGCAATGCCTGTAGATGGTTTTGTATCTGTGAAGGTATATAACCTTATGGGTCAAGTTGTTGCAACTCTGCATGAAGGTGATCTCACTGCTAATACTTATAGTTTTATGTGGGATGCGGCTGATGTGGCAAGTGGTATGTATTTCTTACAGGCTGAAGCAGCAGGTAATGTGGATGTTCAGAAAATTATGTTAATGAAATAAATTCTGAAGAATGTTTTAATAAAAAGCCTCTGGTATTCCCAGGGGCTTTTTTTTATATAATAATTGTAACTTATATCCATGGAATTTATCAGTAAAACATTAAAAAACTGGCTCTATGTGGATACCCGTACTTTGGCTATGTTTCGAATTTATTTTGGTTTTATCGGTCTTTGTGATGTTCTACGCCGTTATGATATCATTGAAGTGTTTTATTCTGATGCAGGTATGAATTTCAGACGGCAGGTTACAAGTAAGTATGCAATAAAATATTTTACCCTATTAGATTATCTCCATACAACTACAGAAGTACAGCTACTCTTTATTATAACAGCTATATGCTTCTTTTTTTTCATTATTGGATACTATACCAGAGTTTTTCAGTTTTTCTCGGTTGTTGGGCTTATTAGTATCCACAATGCAGCAGTTATACTTGAAAACGGTGGAGATATGGTTATTAATAACTATCTTATTTGGACCCTCTTTTTACCACTTGGAACATCATGGAGTATTGATTCCATGCGGAAAAGTTTTAAAGAAAATTCTAAACTTGATTCTAATGATCTGAATAGGGACATAAGTACACAGTCAACCCAAATATTCCATTTTGCTTATCTTGCTTGTCTGTTTCAGCTGGCAATGATCTATTTTTATAATAATATCAATAAAACAGGATTTATGTGGGTATCAGATTATACAGCACTGCATTACATGTATCAGTTGGAAACATTCCTGACAACCATAGGCGAATTTATTGCATCTCATTTTCCTCTTTTTATGACCAAGTTTCTAACACAGATGACTTTATATATTGAAATTATAGCTCCGATTGCAATATTAAGTCCATTATTCCAGCCATGGCTACGAAGAATGGTTTTGTTTTTATTTATTCCTTTTCACTTTATAATACTCCTTTCAGTTAATATCGGTTTCTTTAGCTGGGTCATGTTTGCTGCTCTGATTCTTCTCCTATCAAAGAAAGATATAGATTTTTTAACTAGACTGTTATCCCGCTGCTGCAGAAGGAAATACACAGTATTCTATGACAGGGATTGTGGTTTTTGCCATTTTACTGCCCGGGTGATTAGAAGAATGGATGCATTTTCACGTCTTAAGTGGGCTGACCGCTTAACTGAAGGGGATAAGCCAGAAAATGTAGAATTGCTACTTGAAACTACAATTGTGGTCTGGGACCCTGAAACAGGTGAGATATGGACACGTCATAGGGGGTTTTCGAAGATATTGTCTTCACTGCCTATGGGTATTCTTTTTGCCTGGATACTCCACATTCCAGGTTTAGAAAGATTTTTCGGATATATGTATGACTTGATATCAGATAATCGTACATCTATTAGTCAGTCTATGGGGATGCCTGCCTGTGGTTTAGATCAGGGGGAACATGTATCTTTAACAAAAAAAGAAGATAGTGCACTATTTAGTAAAAGCAGGAAATTTATATGGGCAGTATCCAATGTTTTTGTACTTTCACTTTTAATTGGTGCTGTTGATTACTCCACACATGTCAATGATGCATTTGGGGAGTTATTTTCTAAGAAGGAAAAAAAAATAAAAAAGAAAAAACAGTCTGCTCAATATAAGACTCCTAGGCTTATGATGAAGCATGTACTGTTATACCCTCGTATGTATCAGAATTGGAATATGTTCTCTCCAAAGGTGATTACATATGAAAAATGGGTTATTGCAGACATTACATTTGAGAATGGAGAAACACTATCGCTTTTTAGTAATAGTGAAAATATAAAAAATAGGTTTAAAAGAGAATATTTTACACCTTATAACAATCAATTCTGGAGAAAACTTTTTAGCCGTCTAGGTAAAACCAGTTACCAGAAACATATCCCCAAATTCAAAAAATGGCTTATGGAAACAGATTATTTTCCGGAATATGCAGGCCGTAAAGTAACGGATGTTAAACTTTGGCAACTGAGTGAAAAATCTCCAGCCCCGGAAACACCGATAGATAAG
>Ga0187827_10004154_pt1 | contig 17988 bp, 7 predicted proteins | sample ETNtaG_39_FD_167969 | JGI IMG/M metagenome (GOLD analysis project Ga0187827, IMG submission 167969) | Marine microbial and viral communities from oxygen minimum zone, Eastern Pacific Ocean - ETNP2014_SV_150_PacBio MetaG (Illumina Assembly) | ecosystem: Environmental > Aquatic > Marine > Hypoxic... | reverse complement strand
AGCTTGTAAATCCTGGAGATCTGGTGACACTTGATGGATCGAGCAGTTTTGATTCAGACGGATCGGTTGAAGGTTATCTCTGGGCACAGACTGAAGGTACAGCAGTCACCCTAAGTGATACTGAACCAGAGGATGGTATTGCAACTTTTACTGCGCCCTCTGTAGATGGAAACGTTGTTTTAACTTTTTCGTTAACAGTTGAAGATAACCTTGGAGATACTGGAACTGATCTTGTTTCTATTGTTGTTTCAGGAGGTGAGACTTCTATTTATGACATTCAATATACAACGGTGCAGGGCGATTTTTGTTTTGATTCTCCACTCATGGGTGAAGTTGTTGTTACCAGTGGTGTTGTTACTGCTGTTCAAAACCCTGGCTCATATTCCAATTTCTATGTACAGGATTTTGGGTTTGATTCCTGGAGTGGCGCATATGTCTATGATAATACTCAATCTCCAGCAGTAGGTGATGAAGTAACGTTTGCTGCAACAGTGCTTGAATATTACAGTTTCACCGAACTGACTGATCTCATCGGTTTTTCAGTCTCATCATCAGGGAATGCAGTTACTCCAAAGGATATTACAACTGGTGAATTGGCAGCTGGCTGCACATTTATTGGTGAAGCTTTAGAAGGCATGCTTGTCCGGGTGACTGATGTTGAAGTAGTGGCAGAATCCGATGAAAATGGTCAATGGTATGTAGATAATATAAATGGAACTGGTTTGTGTCAAATAGATGATGGAATGTTTGACGGGACACCGCCAACACCTGCTGCAGGAACCCATTTTACTGCCATAATTGGTGTGGTTGATTATAGTTTTGATGAATATGCAATTTTACCAAGATCTTTGGATGATATTCAATCTGAGTCAAATGTTACGGAAGTAAACGTTGATCACATTGATAGTTGGAACATGGTTAGTTTACCACTAACTGTGGAAGATGCTGCCCAATTATCTCTGTTTCCCACTTCTGTTGAAGGTACCCTTTATAGTTTCAGTGGAGCATATAATAATGAATCAGCACTCGTCTCTGGTGAGGGTTATTGGCTGTTTTTCAATAGCGCTGGAAGCGATTTGCTCAGCGGGACAGTGGTGAACAGTGCCATTATATCTCTCGTGCCGGGCTGGAATATGATTGGAAGTATCACGCAGGAAGTCAGTGTTGATGCTATTAGTGATCCTGGTGCCATTATTGTTCCGGGGACTGTCTATGGCTTTAATGGTTCATATAATAATGCAACTATGATTACGCCAGGAAAAGGATATTGGATTAATGCCTCTGCTTCAGGTGATATTACGCTTTCGAGTGGATCTGCTAAAACAAGATCAAGTCAATTCAGATCTCTTAGTGAGGCTAATATTATAAGCTTCAATGGTTGTAAATTGTATTTTGGAGTTCCAATTACTGATGAACAAAGATTGAGTTATAGCCTTCCTCCAAAACCTCCCGCCGGAGCTTTTGATGTGCGTTTTTCAAATGGTTTAAAAGCAATGGACAACACAGGTACTATTGAGCTAATGAACAATGCAGATAACCTGACAATTCATTTCCAAATTGCAGAAAAAAACCAGGAGGAGGGACAACATTGGTTGCTGACTGCTAAAAATGGCGATGTGTATAAATTGGGAGACTCAGGGGAAATTGTCATTAATGGATCTGTTAACGGGTTTACACTCACCAAGGCAGAAACAATTCCAACCAGTTTCAGCCTTTCTCAAAACTATCCCAATCCATTTAACCCGGTTACCAGCATCGGTTATACTGTGCCTGAGGAAATGTATGTCACTATTAGTATCTACAACCTCATTGGTCAGAAAATTGTTGAGTTGGTTAGTGAAGTTCAACAAAAAGGGCACCATAAAGTCATGTGGGACAGCAAAGATACCAAGAGCAATCTGGTATCAAGCGGGGTGTATTTTTACTCCATCACAGCCGGTGATCACACAGCTTTAAAAAAGATGGTTTTAATGAAATAGGAGATTTTCATTTATCAGAAAAAATGCCGCAATTTGGAAAATCCTTATTGTGGCATTTTTATTTTTATGGGAAGGTTCAATGGCACTCAGTAGGAATAAATTTTCAGATGAAAAAGTGTAAAGAAAATAAAAATGTATAAAAAATGGTTGTGTTCATTTTTCATATTTGTCACGTTAAGTCACCTTTCTGGACAAAGGATAATGACGTACAATGTGTTGAATTACCAGGGGAGCATTAGCGGGGACAGTGAAAAAGAAATCGCTTTGCGAATGATAATTGGTTCCACAGATCCTGACTTAGTTGTTATTGAGGAAATTAATAATACAACCGGTTATAATCGGTTTTTGTCACATATCTTGAATTATAATCAAGAGGGAATTTATTCAGGAGCTGATTTCACCAATCAATCTACAGCGGATGCGGATATTGCCCTTTATTATAAACCGGGTGTATTCAGTTTCGTCAGTACAAGTGTAATCAACACTACAAATAACTGGGGACACCGGGATGTGATTGAATTTGTCATGAAACATATTGAATCAAACGAGGAAATAAGATTATACGGTTTGCATTTGAAAGCTGGAACAGGTGAAGACGATGAGACTGAGCGGGAACAGGAAGCAACCGCACTTCGGAATTATCTGAACACGTTGAATCCTTCGGAACATTTTTTTGTTTTGGGTGATTTTAATTTTTATGACTCAAATGAGGGCGGATTCCAGGTTTTGACAGAATCCCAGGAAGATAATGACGGTCAGATATTTGACCCGATTAATCGGATTGGAAATTGGCACAATAACTCATCTTTTTCTGATGTTCATACACAATCCACACGGGCAACTAACTACGGAGACGGGGGGGCCTCAGGGGGTATGGATGACCGGTTCGATTTTATTCTGGTTTCGCCCTCTATCCTTGAGGAGACAGATTTAAATTATTTGGAAGATTCATATAATCCATACGGAAATGATGGAAATCATTTTAATCAATCTATCAATGCAGGGAATAATTCAGCAGTACCAGATGAAATTGCGGATGCTCTTTATGTAGCTTCTGATCATCTGCCAGTGTACCTGGAGGTGGTATTCTCCGGAACCCTTCCGCCATTGAGGCAAATCGTCATTTCAGAAGTAATGCCTAATCCGAGTTTAGTCTCAGATTCAAACGGTGAGTGGTTTGAGGTTTATAATGCAGATTCAGTAACAATTGATTTTGCAGGCTGGACTATAAAAGACGCAGGAACAGATGAACACCTTATTAGTACCCAAGAGGGTAGTTTGTTGATTGAGCCGGAAGAATATTTTGTTTTTGGGAGAAATGGAAACCAGAATGAGAACGGAGGCTATGAGGCAGATTATGAATACAGCGGTATTATATTTGGAAGTGCGGAAGATGAAATCATTCTTTTAGATCCGGAAGGGAGGGAAGTGGATAAAGTATACTACACAAATGCTTTTCCCTTCAGTAGCGGTGCTTCCATGTATGTTCAAGACCTTTCGTCCAATAACAATATTCCTTCCAACTGGGCAGAATCAACGACCCCCTTTGGTCTGGGTGATCTTGGCACACCGGGAGGACCTTCCCCCAGCATGTCTTCTTCAACTCTTACTATTCCTCATAAGATACATTTATACCAGAATTATCCTAATCCATTTAATTCCATGACTACCCTATCATACGAAATATCAGAATCTGGTTATATGCAATTAGCGATTTTCAATTTATCTGGGCAAGAGGTGGAGATTCTGGAAGAAGGTTTGAAACATCCGGGAATTTTTCATGTATATTGGAAAACCGATATACTGCCAAGTGGTGTTTATGTCTCCCAGCTTGTATTTGATGATCAAATCCTTTCGAAAAAACTAGTTTTATTAAAGTAAATTCCAAATCTATTCTAGGGTGAGTTACATTTGTTATATTGTTATTAATGAACTGTGTTTCCCAACTTTAGTTGATTTGAACTTCTATTTATGAAAAACAGCTGCATAAAAAATATTATAACTCTAATCCATCAAAACTGATGAGATCCTTTATACTGCCAAAGCAGGTTTATTTTCTTTTTATCTTTTTTCTGTGTACAATTTCTATCCGCGGGCAATTTGCAGATGATGTTTTTGACAAGTATACATCAGTAGGTCAGTTGGGAATGACGATCACAAATTTTGGAATTCTTGGGAATGGATGGAATAAAATCAACGGAGAAATTCTTCCGTCCTGTCAGTACAAACAACACACAGAAGTGCTAAGGGAACAGGTGGAGTATTTTTCGTATGCTGGTTTATGGATAGGAGGAATAGTAAATGGACAGCGTAGGGTATCCACTGCTATTGTAGATGGTGTATTTGAAGCGGGGGATGAGGGTTTTGAATATTTTGCTGCATCTGGAATAGACATTAAGTCATCTATTTCGTCTACATCCGAAGATCCTATGGCTCAGTATTATAATCCTTCTGCTGTTTCCCACCAGGATTTTATCATAGATTTTAAGGATTACGGTTCGTCAAGCAACGATGATAATGAGATTACAAATCACAACCCGTTGGGGATTGATATTCACCTGGAGTCATACGCCTGGAATTTTTCGTATGCTGATGCATTTGTCCTTTTAAAATATACTATCACAAATAGCTCTCAAGATGATATTAAGGATCTATACGCTGGTTTTTGGGCTGATGCTTCAGTAGCAAATTTCAACTACACCGATTATTATACACCAGGCGGAGGTTTTTCCTGGTATGATAACCTTGACGGATTTGATACCACTGTTGATGAAGCTGGGTTTACCCGGGATATAGCATACCAGTATGATGTGGATGGAGATGACGGCTGGGCAGAATCCTACATAGGTTTTACATTTATTGGGAGTTCTGTACCCCGGCCATATAGTCAAGCTCATTACAACCAATGGAAATGGAACACCGGTACCAATTCAGATTATCCTGCTTTTGACATGCCGGAAAATGATTATTCTCGCTATGAAAAGTTAAAGTCCAGCGTTCCTCCGGGAAGCGGAGAGGGTTACACGAGTGAGGGATATCCAAACCAAGCCGACAGCTGGCTCTTTCTGCTTTCTGCCGGTCCATTGGGAAGTGAACCGGAAACGCCCGGCGATTTTACCAGCTGGGTTTTAAAACCTGATTCCTCCTGTACTGTTGTTTTTGCTGTGGTTGCAGCTCATTGGGCGGAAGGAAGCAGCGATTCCCCTGGTCGGAGAGCCAATCTTCATGTGAACAAGGACTGGGCCCAGCGAGCTTATGATGGTGAGGACAAGAACAGGAACAATATTTTGGATGATGGAGAGGACATTGATGGAGATGGGGAGATTACCCGCTACATTCTGCCGGAACCCCCGCCGGTTCCAAACATGGCAGTGGATGTGGAAGATCAAAAAGTTACAGTGTACTGGAGCAACAATGCTGAGTACTTTGTTGATCCAGTCAGCCGGGAACAGGATTTTGAGGGATATCATATTTATGGAGCGCGGAAGACAATTAGTGAAGAATTTATCGAATTCTCATTATTGGGAGAGTTTGATGTAAAACCGTATGTGGGTGATGAATTTATCGATACAAATGGAAATGGAAATTTTGATGTCTGGTCATGTGCTAATGGAATATGGGATGAAGGAGAAATCTGGACTGATTCAAACGGTAATGGTGTATGGGATTGGATTGATAGTGATGGGAATGGGATTTGTGATAGTGATTTTGTTGAATGTGAAGTATGGATTGATAAAGCAACATCAGTCTGTAGTGAAGAATGGTACGATCTTAATGGAAACTGCGTTTATGATTCACCTAGACCCGACATTGGTTATAACACTGGTATTGGATTAGTCAGAATTACAGATGAATACGGATGTGCCCGTGAAATTGAATATCCGGAGGGGAGTAGGAATTACTATCAATATAAGTTTGTAAATGACGGAGTAAAAAACGGCTGGCTGAATTATTATGCGGTCACTGCCTATGACCGCGGTGATCCGGAAACAAATATGGAAAGCCTGGAAAGCTCGGTATATGCCAACCGGAAATATGTTTTTCCGGGTGTGGTGCCCGAGGAAACTAGGTGGACTGTGGAACCAAGCGTATATCCAAACCCGTATCGTGGGCAGGCAGCCTGGGATGGCTACGGCAGTCGGGGGCGGATGATCTGGTTTCAGAACCTGCCCCCGAAAGCGGAAATTCGCATTTTCACCCTGGCCGGTGATTTGGTGGATATCATTCAGCATGATGAGGATTATGCCGGCGACGACATCCAGAACATTGATGAAGGAAAATCTCCCATTATGAGCGGAGGTGAACATGCCTGGGACCTGGTCACTCAGCATGACCAGGCAATCGCATCAGGCTTATATCTGTTTTCGGTAGAGAATAAAAATTCTGAAAGTTCTTCTTATGGGACTCTGAAAGAAGGAAAATTTCTAATTATTAAATAAGAAAATCAGGAGAAAGTACAATGAAGAAAATAATGGTCTTATTAATGATATCATTTACAATTGTAAATGCGACAACTATCTATGAAATTCAAACCGGAGAGATAAGTGTTGGAGAGAGCGTACTAATTCAAGGTATTGTCACTGCAGCCAATGGAGAAACCCCGGATGGGGACGGAAGTTTCTATATACAGGACGGAGCTGGCGCGTACAACGGTATTAATGTAATCTCTTCCGACTATACAGTTTCAAGGGGGGATCTTGTAGAATTGTATGGTGAATATGTAGAGTATTATGGAAAATCTGAGATTAGTGAACCGGAAAACCTGAACATCCTTAGCAGTGGGAATCCACTTCCAGAATCTGAAGTGCTTTCTCTTAGTCAAACTGATTGGGAACCATGGGAAGGAGTTCTGATTCAAATACAAAATGTTGCAGTATCCAATGATGATGCAGAATATGGTGAGTGGGATGTTTCTGATTTAAGCGGTGCAAATACGATGAGGATTGATAATGCAGATGCAGGTAATTATACGTACAGTCCATCGAATGGGGATCAGTTCGTTTCTATCACAGGACCATTAAACTACACCTTTAGTGAATACAAAATTATACCAAGAGAGGATGATGATCTTGTCCAGGCTAATCCTCCAGTAATTACCAATGTCAGTTATTCCCCGTCAGTTCCAACGGAAGGTACTGATGTTATAGTTTCGGCTGGAATTACTGATAACGGAAGTATCAGTAATGCCACACTTATTTACAATGCGGGTTCAGGAGAAATGGAAGTTTCCATGACAAACACATCCGGAGATACCTATGAAGGAACAATCCCGACTCAATCAGCAGGTACACAGGTGGTTTTTCATATTAAAGTGGTTGATAATGACGGATTTTTCGCTGAATCTGCAGAGATTGGATACATGGTGCTTCCATCTGGTTCTGCAGTTGTGGATATTTATGATATTCAATACACGACCGATCCGTCAGGTGATTCTCCTATGGCTGGAGAAGAGGTTACGATTAACGGAGTAGTGACAGCAGAGTTCTGGGGTGGTGACAATAAAAGAATTTTTGTCCAGGATGATGAAGGTCCCTGGGCTGGCATTTTAGTTTACGAATCAGGCGGTTGGGATAATATGGATATACTTTCACCAGATGGAGTGGTTCATTCCATAGCAGAGGGTGACAATGTAATGCTCACCGGTACTGTCACAGAATATTATGGAATGACGGAGATTACAGATGTGAGTTCCATTGCAGCTCTTGGCCCTTCTTCTTTTGAAATTCCACATTCGGTAGTTACACCAGAGCAAATTATGACCGGAGGAACTGAAGCGGAAGCCTATGAGGGATGCCTCGTGAAAGTGGAAAATGTAAGCGTTGATAATCCCGATCTTGGAAATGGAGAATGGTCGGTAACAGATGGAAGTAACTCTGTTAGAATAGATGACCACTGGGATTACTATTTCTTTCCGGATACCGGGCAAAGCTTAACTGAAGTTTCAGGCTGCATGGATTACAGTTACGATAACACCAAGATCCAGCCCCGCATTGCCAGGGATGTTGTGGAGGATGGAGTTACCCGTATCCAGAGAGTTCAGCAGGTATTGTATAGTGATTTATTAAAAGCCGGATTTGATTCTGAATCGGATAAATCATATTTGTCGGATGAGACTGTCACCCTGGAAGGAATTGTGACCATGCCAACTGCATTAGGATATGCTGGAAGCGGAATTAAATTCATTTTTGAGAATGAACACGGCGGTCCCTGGAGTGCTATTCTTTCATATGATCCGGACAGTTCTGCTTTTCCCATTCTTTTTGAAGGAGATGTTGTCCAAGCAACTGGATATATTTCTGAATACAGTACAGATGAATCCAACATGACGGAGTTGTTTATTACCCAGCCAATCAATTTAATTAATATTGGTGAAATGCCTGAAGTTTCTGATGTATCCACTGGTGATTTACGCTGGCCCACTACAGCGGAACAATGGGGAAATGTAATGGTCAGGGTTAATAACACTGTTGTTACAGGAAATGATTTTCAATATGATCTGTTTGAAGTAGATGATGGAACTGGGACAGTTCTTGTGGATGATGATTCCGACAGTATTGCTGTCTATTTTGACCAGGTTGGTCCTCCCCCCGTAGGAACCAGCATTGAGTCCATTCGTGGCTGGGTTTACCATCACTATGGACTCTACAGTGACTCCACTACATATAAACTGGAACCCCTGTATGTATCTGATATTGTTTTTGGTATTGGTCCACCACTGATATCAAGGTCATCTGTAAGCAGGGACCCCTGTGTACCAGCTCCAGGAGACCAAGTTACAATTTCCTGTGATATCAATGATAATTCTTCTGTTGTCAGTGCGGAGATAGTGTATTCGGTGAATAATGAAAGTTCCCAGTCTGTTGGTATGACCAACACAGGGGGTGCTTCCTGGTCAGGGACTATTCCTGCCACGAATAGTGATGGAGCAAGAATGAATTACTATATCCAGGCCGTGGATGACGGAGTTGACCAGGATGGTGTTGAATCCGGCACGTACCCATTTGACAGTTCCCTTAATCAGCTAGGTTATATAACGAAAACCGGAGATCTATCTATCTCGGATGTTCAGTACACGGAATGGTCATCAGGAGATTCTCCATTTGACGGATGTGAAGTTATGGTTACAGGCATTGTAACTGCAGGGGATGAAGTGTATGGTGCTGATGGGATTTATGCTATCCAGAGTGAATCAGGTGCGTGGAACGGTATTATTTTTGATGGATGGGAAGGGGCTCAGTTTACCCTGGGTGATGAAGTAACAGTTACCGGTACAGTTGAGGAATATGATCCTGTGTGGCATTATAGGTGGGATAACAATACAAAGCTAATCAATGTGACGAATTCCACTGTAAACAGCCCGGGGAACAGTGTATTGCCTGTTACTGTGACTACTGCAAATCTTGTAGAAGAGTCAAATGTTGTTGATAGCTATGAAGGATGTCTTGTCACTGTAACGAACGTAACAGTAAATACTTTGAATCCATATGACTGGGGCGTTACTGATAATTCTGGTGTGGAATGTCTCATTGATGACGACTGGGCAGATTCTGAAGCAGCTACTTTTCTTGGGGGTTTGCAGGTTGGCTCCACCCTTGAAAGTGTAACCGGGATTTTTAATTTCAGTTTTGGGACCTACAAAATCCAAATCAGGAGTATAAATGATATAACCGAAGGTCAGGCAGGAATTGATGAAGATTTTTCTCCGCACCCATATATCTTTGCACTGCATTCAAATTATCCCAATCCATTCAATCCTGAGACACATTTACGTTTCGAGGTGGGTGCACAGGTAGATGTAAAACTTGCTATTTATGATGTCCTTGGTCGAATTATTCGCAGCTTTGACAAGCAGGAATACACCCCGGGGAGACATATCATAAACTGGGATGGGAAGGACAATAACGGAAGCTATGTCAGTTCCGGCATCTACATTTACCGTATGAAAGCGGGAGATTTTGTTGACCATAAAAAAATGACGTTAATTCGATAAAAACCCGATATCCTGTGGAAAAATTATATTCAAGTATTTTTGAGTGAAAAATAACAGTCACATTCTCATATTAATTGTGTTCATGACTCTGTCATGCTCCCTGTGGGAGTATGATGATCCGTCAAATCCCCTGGAGCAGAAAACTCCCGAAACATATTTGTCGTTAATTGCCACCGATACCATTTTTGCTTATCAAGATATGGTGACTGGAGAGTGGCATTATGATTTGGGAAATATTCCTGATACAACCCAGATATTGGACACATTAAAAAATGCATTTACGGATACGTTTACAAGCCGTCATGAGCTCCACTGGTGGGGAGAAGATTCTGATGGAGAAGTTATGGGCTACCAATATCGATGGAAGGACGGTGAATCGGGTATATTCAGTAACGCCATAAATGTAAGCGGAGGTAATACAGACTATGATCTTGTGTTTGGTTTTTCTCCTTATGCCACAGACGGTTACGATTCCGGGATTGACCTGTATGCATCACCAGCACCACCGCCACCAGCGTTTGATGCAGCCCTGTTTTGGGATAATAATCGGTATTACACACAGATTTTATATGGTCCTGCTCAAGATACTGTTGAGTGGGATATTCAACTGCAATATCCGGAAGATAATACCATTATCCTGACTTGGGATAATACTGACTGGGATACACTGAGCACCTTCATAGTTCAGGATGCTTTTGGTGGTCTTTTAGGTATAGACGTTGATATGACAGTTGAGACCAGTTTAACATTAACGGATTCTATGATTACAATTTTAAAATTGAAGGTAATACCGGAATGGTCTTTTACCAAAGAAGAATCCGGTTTGTTTTATGTTCCTATTCGCACCAGTTTTGATGTATTTGGATTTGAAGTACGTGCAATGGATAATGATAGTTTATTCGACCCAACTCCTTCAAACGTAGTTTTTCCGGTAAAAAACTCACCGCCATCAGTCAGTTTTCGGTATCTATCCAATCCGCAAATAGCAGACATTCAGGGGGATACTGCTTTTACTTTTTCTACCCGGACTTTCGTTTGGGATGCCGATGATCAGGATGGAGTCGAAACAATCACAAATGTTTTATACGCATTGGATGAAACCTGTGATACGTGCTGGATCCAGCTTGGTGCGGAATCCAGTGTAACGTTGAATGAAACTGAATTGGATCCTGGATTTCATACATTTTATCTAAAGGTGAAGGATATTGCAGGTGCAGAGAGTTTTATTGTTTCATTTCCTGATACATTGAACGAAGATGAACCTAATTATTGGAAGGTGATGCCTGTAGTTGGAAATGTTTTGTTAGTAGATGATTTTCCTTTAGACGGTTACAATAACTCACAGATGTGGTTCAGGACGGTTCTGGAATCAATTGTAGGCGGTGATAATTATTCTGTCTGGGAAATCGGGGATGAACTGCCCTTCTCATCGACCGACATCACTGCGAATTTAAATTATTTTGACCATGTTATCTGGAATGCTGCTTATAATAATACAGGAGCTGCAAGTGATACATATTTGGATGCCAGTTCAAATATCTTGAGTTATGTTATGGGAGGGGGAAATTTATTTCTTGATGCAATAGATTGGGATGATGATTCTACATTTGCATTTTTTCCCATTGACTCTTCATTTATAATTAACACAAATGGCCGTTTGATGATGGGCAGAGCATTGCACTCTCAAGTTGATTCGACATTGGATTTGGAGCTTTCCAAGTTGATCGCGGTTCGTGTGAAAAGTTTTATCCCTGCGACTGAGGACTCTACGTCATTCCCACATTTCGAATCCGAGGATTTATACCATCTACAGGAATCTGAATCCGGTTTAGATACATGGACAGGGACACCAAATGTGTGCAGCATAGGAAAGTTTGTCATTTCACCTTCACAAGAATCCGGGAAAATTATTCTCATGTCAATTCCTCTCCATAATGGGTATGATCCAACTTTGGAAGGAAATGGATCAGCCGGGAAATTTATCGAATATCTATTGAACGAGGTATTTGTAGAATGAAAAAATGGTTGATCATTGCTTTTCTTCCAGTTGTGTTGGTAGCACAAGAGAAAGGAAGAATTGCTGGTACTGTAACTGACGGAAAAACCAAAGAGCCTCTTGTTGGTGTCAACGTTATGGTTAAAGGTACTTATTACGGTGATGCTACGGATATTGATGGCCGCTATATTATAGAAAATGTGAATAAGAGCACCTATGATATTGAAGCATCCATCATTGGATATAAAGTTGTCCTGCAAACAGGGATATGGGTGGAATCTGGTCAGAAGACTACTGTGAATTTTCTGATGGAAGAAACTGTGTTAACCTTAGGAGAAGAAGTGGTTGTGCTGGGTGCCAAACCGCTGTTTGATGTAGATGAAACTGCATCTGCAGTACGTATGACCAGTGATGATATCGCCAATAAAACTGTGAATAGCGTAGAAGACATCCTTGCAGAACAGGTGGGTGTAACCAAGCAGGATAACGAAATCCACATCCGCGGCGGGCGAATTGATGAAAGCCTCTTTGTTGTAGATGGGATGTCTATAAAAGATCCGCTTTCCGGATATTCGGGGAATTTATATATAACTGCAGAAGCCATTCAGAATTTGGAGATTGTAACCGGAGGGTATAATGCGGAATATGGCCAGGCCATGTCCGGAGTGGTTAATATTAAATTAAAGGAGGGGAGGGACGATTTTGAAGGTGCAGTAAAATTTACTAGTGATAACTGGGGTCTTTCCACTGATAATATTCAACATTACAAGACTGATCGCTATGAATTTAATTTTGGCGGACCAATGCCGATTCTGGAATTGTTACTACCAAGGTTTGGCGTGAATTTCCCGGGAAAATTTTCATTTTTTATAAACGGTTACGGAAAAATGTACGACAGCAACCTTCCTGTCGCATCAAAATTGTATCCGCATCGTAATTGGGAACCTATTTTCGGGATGACAGAAAAAACAGCTGATGATATTATGGCCGCATTAGCATCGAGAGAGAATAATGACTGGCATTTTTTATATAAACTGTCATGGGAACTTTCCCCAAAGAAAAAACTGGGTGTGTCCTACGATGTGTCTTTAAATATTAACCAGGGGTATTTTATGCCCCGGGCATTTTCAAATACATATTATCCATACAGTTACGAAAAGATATTGGGTAACTATAATACGATCACCCGTGAATCAAGACTGATCAATATGAACTGGACGCACACATTAAGTACACGGTCGTTTTATGAGATTGTTTTTGGGAGGTTTTTAACATTGGAGCACAGCGCTGTTCAGGATTTACATTGGACTGAATATGAAGAAAGACTGGACCTTGAACCGATCAACTATACAATTTTGGACAGGGATGGAAATATCAATATTACCTATGGCGATGAATTTTATGATACTGGCTTTGCTCCTGAGTGGTATGATATTGTCAGCGATAACTATCGTTTAGATGCAGACTGGATTTATCATACAAAGAAACGGCATAAAATAAAAACCGGACTGGAGACTACCGTAACTGAAATGCAGGTATTGGATATTAATGAACCCTGGACAGGAACAACTGGCCTGGGGGCAAATTATGATATGTATAACGCGAAAACCATGTTTGGAGCATTCTATATCCAGGATCGAATTAAATTTGAAGGTATGACAGTAAACCTTGGAATGCGTTATGATTACTGGTTTCCGGGGAAATATGTAGAAGATACAATCGATGATACCAATACAGTTATTATCACCGATGCAGCCAGGGACAAATTTAATGATGACACATTTGAAATTTTAGGATATCGCGGGAAGGGACGGTTTAGCCCGAGGTTTGGAATCTCCCATCCTGTAACGGATAACGATGTTTTGTATTTTTATTATGGACATTTTTCCCAGCTTCCCACTTTCCAGTATGTGTATGCCAAGTTAAACTCAACTTCTCAATCTACGTATCAAGTTTTTGGCAATCCCAACCTAAATCCTAAAACAACCGTTCAATATGAATTGGGCATTAAACACCGGTTCAGCGATGACCAGGTCCTGGAGATGAAGGCGTACTGGAAGGATATGTTTGATTATGAAACCTCTCAAACTATTTCACCATCAAACCCCAGGTATTCTCACTTAAAATTTAACATGTTTTTTAATGCTGACTATGCCAGGGCGCGTGGAATTGAAGTCATCCTAAAAAGCAGGATATTCACTAACTGGTATGCCGATGTAAACTTTAATTATTCCATTGTGACGGGAAAAAGTTCTTCTCCTCTTGATAATCTCCTGGTGCAGGCAGGGGCACTTTCTGAAAAAAATCTTGGCGAGAACTTTATGAGTTGGGATAAACCTTTCCAGTTTTTCAGCAATCTATACTACAATCATCCATCCAACTGGGGTGCATCTCTCCGTTTCGAATTTGGTTCAACACGCAGATATACGCGGTCCATTCCGGGAACAGCAGAATATCCGGATGGCATCATTCAGGTTGACGGAGTTGATTACTATATTGGAACGTATGAAGACGATAATCCGTATTCCTATTTTGCAGATTATAATCCAAAATTTTTCAGAATGCTTGGATTGACTGATATTAACGGTCATAGTGCTGTTGATATAAAACTTCATAAAACATTCAACTTTGGAGGTTTGAAGTATAAAATATTTATTGAAATTGAAAATCTGTTTGATGAAGAGATTCCAAGGCGAATTAATTCGTTTACTGGCGAGGGTTATAATCCTGGAGAGATTATTCCATACAGCATGATTACCCGTCCCAATCCAAATTATGATCCGTCAAGAATTGGAAAACCAAGATCAACTGAATTGGGAGTTCAAATCCTATTTTGATAAAACACCTTTTAAAAATAATTATGATCAGTATGTTCCTGGTTTCTTACGGGTTCAGCCAGAATTTTTTTCCGATTCTTGGCGGACAGCGTGCAGGAACATCCATCTTTACTTTTTTAAAAATTGGCGTAAGCGCCCATGCTCTTGGAATGGGAGAAGCAGTTGTAGCATTGAATCAGGATGCCGCTTCTGTTTATTATAATCCCGCTACAATCGCACAATTCAAAGAAATACAATTTTCTACAACACATATAGAGCTTCCTGCAGAGATAAAATTCGATTATTTCAGCATGAATAGGAATATCTATGGTCGTCATTATTTAGGAATAAGTGCAGGAATTCTTCACATGGCTCCAATGATGGAAACCACCGAATATTTACCTCACGGAACTGGAAACTACTTTGTGTTCCAGGATAGATTTTTCGCATTAACCTATGGTGCGCGGATGACCGATAGATTCAGTTTTGGTATTACCCTCAAACATGTGCAGGAAGACCTGGCTGGGAATAAAATGTCTGCGCCCATGCTGGACATGGGTACGTTTTATTGGACGGGATTTAAAACGCTTCGATTCTCTGCATCAATTTCTCATTTTGGTTCGCAGGCAAAACCAGAGGGGAAATATCTAAAAAATGTTTTAGATACAGACACGGGAGAAGAAACAATAATTGAAACCGAATTTGAGGAATTCAGTCCGCCTACGGTGTTCCGCGTAGGCGCTGCAATGGATATCTATTCTTTTTCCGGGTCAACATTAATTGCCGCAATTCAATTAAATCATCCTGTTGATGATGCGGAAAATATTGCTCTTGGAGCAGAATATTTATTCTTGAAAATTCTCAGTGTACGTGGAGGATATAAGATTAATAAATCCGAAGAAGATTTCTCTTTTGGTGCCGGTGTAAAAGTGCCTGTAGGAGGTATTCATTTAACCGTGGATTACAGCTATTCTTTTCATGGTCATTTGACGAATCCAACCTGGCTGACCATAGGATTTTCATTATGAACAAACCAGGAGAAATAAAAGCGATTTCAAGAACGTCAGCAGTTTTTCTTCCTGCTTGTGTATTCTTATTGTGTCTCCTGATTTCTTCCGGGTGCATTGAAAAAATGGAACTGCCGTCAGAGATTAACACGGATGGTGTGGAATTTTCTGCTGGTGACACGACTTATTTGCTTTTAAGTCCCGTATGGGATGAAAGTTACGGGTTCCAGACTCCAATTGAAATTTCCATTGCCCAGGACGGACATGTTTTTATCGCGGATTCCGGAGCAAATAGCATATTTGTTCTGAAACAGGATGGAAGTATTTTACCCGATTTTCAGGGTTTACGAAATATAACTATTGATGATACTACCATTGCCCCCATTGACGTGGATATTGACCAAAAGATGAATATATTTTTTATTGATGGAAGTCAGAAAATCTATTGTTGGAATCAATACTGGAATGATGTTGGAATTGATTCGCTTCTGGTTGATTCAGAATGGCAAAAAATGGATGTTTTAATTGATTCCCTGCTTAGCCCACATGCATTTTTTGATGGCGAAAACCCTGACCATAATTTTTCAGACCAGTGGTTTGAAACTGAGGAATCAAAATTCTCAGGTATTTCAGCACCGGGTGACAATTCCGATTTTATATATGTAACTGATACTTTTCATAATAGGATAATCAGGATTGATTTTTACAAAACGTATTACCTTAAATTATCTACAGGAGAGGAAGTTTGGGCACATGAAGGACATTTTGGAGAAACGGTTACGGAGTATGGCACCGGGGCAGGTTATGTCAATCAACCCCTCAGCATTGATGTGAATAAAGATGGAGATATATATTATTCTCAATCAGGTGATTTTTTCAATCTTCACCAGATTCAGCCTAAAACAGAAGGAGATTATTCTATTTATCCCTTTGCAGTTGAATGGGAGGGGAATGATATAATGGATACGACACGATTTTTCTATCCGGAAGATATTGCGGTGGATCAAAACCGAATGGTATATGTTGCAAACACAAATGCCCAGGAGGTCCAGGTATTTAATTCCCATGGCGGCTTTTTCAAAATAGCGGGGGTTGATTATATTAACGTTGATACAAGTTATTATATTGGATTGACATTGAAAGATACTTCATGGGCAGAGTTCTTTGATTTTTATATAGTAATAGATGAAATTGGTGACACCGTTTATGTTGCCGAAGACACAACAATTACATATTTTGATACTATAATTGATAGTTCTGTTGTTGATACGTTTTATTTAAAAGAAACAAAAATACTGGAACGACCTAGAGCTGTTACGGTGGATTCGCGCGGGGTAATCTATATTTGTGATACACCTTCATCCAGCATTTTCCGGTATCGTTTGTCCAATCAGCTTGATGAAAATTTGAATCCGATTCCCTAATTAATGATGCAAAGATTATTCTATTTTCTTTTTGCCTTCAATTTTTGTTTCCCCCAGGATAAAGTATCCTATTTACAGTATTTTCGGACGGAAAAGGATTTTATTGCTGGTACTGCCATGCCGAAAATGGAACGATTCAGTTCTGATCATATGGCAGTTTCTTACAACGAAAAAGAATTGCCCGTTTATAAAAACTGGATCTCTGGAAGTGGCGATACCGTGAAAAGCGAATTATTATCTTTTGATCAGGATGGTGCGTTAATGGGGAAATCCCGTATTGATTCCGTTGGAAAAATAACCAACGTATTTCGTTATGGAGAAACTGAACCCTGGAGTTTGGAATTTCGAACTTACTATTTTTCAGAAAAAGAAATATTATCATTTATGGGACAGGAAAGCGAATTTTCTTTGGATAAATCTGGAAAGATCAAAGAGATTCTGTTTAAGACAGTAAATGGGATTTATTATGGTTCCATATCGTTTCGTTATAATCACCATGGTCTGCTGACTCAAGAGCTCTGGGTATCCATTCTTGATAGCAGAGTTGTAAGACGATTTGAATTAAGACATAACTTATTAAAGAAATCCTGTAAAATTTGGGAATATGGCAAAAATGGAGAACAGGTGAGTCACGTAGGGCTGGAAATGATCCCTGAAGAAGGGTTATATAATCGGATACCGCCTCAAAGAGGGAATATTTTGCAGGAAGTGTTTGTTACTATGGAAGAGCTGAGATTGAATCGAATTACGTTTTCCGGCCCTGGGTTTATCCCGAT
>Ga0187827_10004152_pt1 | contig 17996 bp, 16 predicted proteins | sample ETNtaG_39_FD_167969 | JGI IMG/M metagenome (GOLD analysis project Ga0187827, IMG submission 167969) | Marine microbial and viral communities from oxygen minimum zone, Eastern Pacific Ocean - ETNP2014_SV_150_PacBio MetaG (Illumina Assembly) | ecosystem: Environmental > Aquatic > Marine > Hypoxic... | reverse complement strand
CGAATACGATAGCGGCAAGGCATTTTGTACGTTATGTTGCCGCTGGTACTGCCGCGCATTCTGATCATGGTAGATCCGTAGCTGAGCTCTTGATAGCAACTGCTAGAGGCGAAGCTAAGGGTTACCGTGTAACAGACGTAAACAAACTACACGAGGTTGCAAAAGTGTTTGATGTTTCCACTGAAGGTCGCGAGACAAATGAGATAGCCGAGGAAGTGGGTGAAATGGCTCTTGCTGAGTTCGGCAAGGCATATGGTACTCAAAGGTTTGCTACTAAAGCTCCGGAGACCAGGCAAAAGATATGGGAAAAGCTAAATATTACACCACGTGCGATAGACAGAGAGGTTACAGAGTCCATGCATCGTACCGGTATGGGTACTGACCAGGACTATAAGAATCTTATAATGCAAGCCTGCCGCACATCAATGGCAGACGGTTGGGGTGGTGCGATGATAGCCACAGAGCTGCAGGACATACTCTTTGGAACACCAAAACCGACACGCGGAACCGCAAATCTTGGAGTAATCAAAGAAGACGAGGTAAACATCATTGTACACGGTCACGAGCCTCAGATGTCAGAGATGGTTGCCGTGGCGGCATCTGATCCGAAGTTAATAAAAGAGGCGGAGGCAGTAGGTGCAAAAGGAATCGCTCTTGCGGGTATTTGCTGCACAGCAAATGAAATGTTGCTGAGGCATGGGATACCGCTGGCCGGACATATGAAGATGCAGGAAATGGCCATTGCTACAGGTGCTGTAGAGGCTATTGTAGTGGATATACAGTGTGTAATGCAGGGTGATGAAGAGGTGGCCAGAGCTTTTCATACGAAGATGATAACGACTTCGCCTAAGGCAAAAATAGATGGAGCAATGCATATAGAGATTAACGATGAAAACGCCTTTGATAAGGCGAAGGATATAGTAAGGATCGCGATCAAGAACTTTCCGGAACGTGACAGGAAAAAAGTATATATACCCAAGGGTAAGAAGTCTGATGTTGTAGTTGGTTTCACTCATGAGACTATAAAGTATATGCTTGGAGGTAAATACAGAGCATCGTACCGTCCGCTTAATGATAATATTATGAACGGCAAGATTCGAGGTGTTGTTGGAGTAGTGGGCTGCACCAGTTCAATTCTGTGGCCGGATCAACTGCCATATATGGAATTGGTTAATGATTTGATAGCTAATGATATCCTCGTAGTACAGACGGGATGTGCGGCGGCAGAGTGTGCCAGAGAGGGAATGATGGTGCCTGAACACATGGAAGTAGCCGGTCCTGGTCTAAGGGAGGTTTGTGAAGCTGTTGGTATGCCTCCTGTATTACATGCCGGTTCATGTGTGGATAACAGTAGAATATTGATAGCATGTTCTGAAATGGTTAAAGAAGGCGGCCTTGGTAATGATATAAGTGACCTGCCGGTTGCAGGAGTATGTCTTGACTGGATGCACGAAAAGGCATTGGCAATTGGCCATTACTTTGTATCGAGTGGAGTCTACACATTATTTGGTACTAAGTCAATGGTTGCCGGAGCTCCGGATGTTGATAAATTCTTAAATGAAGAGATAGAAGATATAGTAGGTGGTAAATGGTCATTTACACCTGATCTTAAGGAAATGGCAACTCTCATTAAAGATCATATAGAGAAGAAACGTGATGCGTTGGGCATAAACGAGAAGAAGGAAAGAAAGCTTTACGATATGGAAGACAGAAGAGCGCTTTCAATTGACTGATAAGAGTTGCGAATTTGACTTTACTCATGCTAACCATAGAACAGATTAACATTCAATAGGAGTATTTACATATGTCTAGAATAATTGCCACTGCTGCCATAAGGGGCGCGCACAGTATAGTAAAACAGGCAGAAGAGAAATTAAGAGAAGCGATAGAATCAAAGAGTAAAGACACAAAGGTAGATTTTCCTGATACAGGTTATTATCTGCCTATAATCTACTCAGCTACTGCTTTCGAAGTCAAGACGCTCGGAGATTGCGAGGAGGCACTTGGACATGCGAGAGCATTGCTGCCACCAATTCCGGAAGAGAAAATATATCTACCATATCTCGGATGGGCTCTTGATGCAGGCATTGCTACCCTTTTTGCGGAAGAGGTAATAGAGGCATGTAAATACATTATTGGTCCCAATCCAGTTGACGGCATATGGTTAGGCGCGGCTGCAGACGTTATTCTGCGTGAAAGAGGCATAGAGTTTGTTGACGGTACTGCACCGGGATTTGCGGCAGTAGTAGGAGCAGCGCCAACAAACAAGATTGCTGTACAAATTGCCCGTGAACTGCAAGAGAAGAACCTGTATGTTTTTATCTCAGGTAACACAGATGGTAAATCGTTTGCTGAACAGCTTGACGAAGAGGGTGTACAGCTGGGATGGGAAACCAGGCTTGTGCCTTTTGGGAAGAGTATCACATCAACTATATACTCTCTTGGCTTTGCCAACAAGGCAGCTCTCTCTTTTGGGGGCATCAAACCTGCTGATTTCACAAGAAACCTGATTTACAATAAGAATAGAATTTTTGCGTTTGTGATGGCATTGGGAGAGGTAGATGACGAAAAGTATGCTAATGCTGCCGGTGCCATAAACTACGGCTTTCCTACAATTGCAGACACTGATATACCGGCAATTTTACCGACAGGTGTCTGTACATACGAACATGTAGTACCACTTATAACTCATGATAAGATAGTAGAAAAATGCATAGAAGTCAGGGGCTTGAAGGTTGCTGCTGCGAAGGTTGATATTCCTGTAGCATATGGCCCTGCTTTTGAGGGTGAGAGAATAAGAAAAGACGACATGCAGATAGAGATAGGTGGTCCGGGTACGCCCGCATTTGAATATGTAGTAATGAGAGACAGTAGTGAAATTGAAGATGGTAAGGTTGAAGTTATTGGTCCTGATATGGATGAAATGGAGATAGGACCGGGTAAGCCATTAGGAGTATACGTAGAGGTGGCAGGCCGTAAAATGCAATCTGATTTTGAGCCAATCTTTGAACGAAGAACACACCATTTCCTTGGTGAAGCACAAGGATTTTTCCATATGGGTCAGAGAGATATTATCAGGCACAGGATCAGCAAGGACGCCTTTAACAAAGGGTTTAGACTTGAACACTTAGGTAATATAATACATTCAAAGTACCATGAAGAATACGGTGCTCTTTTAGATAAAGTCCAAGTAACCTTGTATACAAAAAAAGAGGATGTTGAAAAGAAATTAGAGGAAGTGAAGGCTGCGTTTACCGAACGTGATGTAAGGGCGTTGGGAATGACAGACGTTTCAGTAAATGAATTTTATAGCTGTACTCTATGCCAGAGTTTTGCGCCGAGTCACGTCTGTATAATATCACCTGAACGTTCTGGATTATGTGGTGCTGTCAGCTGGCTTGACGGAAAGGCGGGTTATGAAATAACACCGACCGGGCCTAATCAGCCTATTGAAAAGGGTAAAACAATTGATGAGAAACTGGGGCTTTGGGAAGGCACAAATGATTTCCTATACAACGCTTCTAATAAAGAATTTGCAGAGGTAAGTATGTATAGTATGGTTACTAATCCAATGACAAGTTGCGGTTGTTTTGAATGTATCTCTGCAATGCTTCCTTTGACAAATGGAATAATGACGGTTGACAGAGACTTCACAGGGATGACTCCATGCGGAATGAAGTTCTCAACTCTCGCGGGAACAGTGGGAGGTGGAATTCAGACACCTGGATTTGTCGGCCATAGCAAATTTTACATGGGCAGTAGCAAGTTTATATCAGGAGACGGTGGTCTTGCACGAATGGTTTGGATGCCAAAGCATCTAAAAGACGAGATAGCGGACGCGCTCACTGAGGCAGCAGAGGAAGCTGGCTTGGATGATTTCATTAATAAAATTGCAGACGAAACAATAGCTCAAACTGAAGAGGAAGTTTTAGAGTATCTACAAAAGGTTGATCACCCTGTTCTTAAATTGGATCCTATGTTTTAATAAAGGAAGAAATTAGAAAAATTATGAACAATATAAACTTTAAGGAAAAAGAAGATAAGAAGCCGGATTCATTAGGTGAAAAGCTTTTAAAGAGCCGGATAGTTATGATTACGGACGAAGTTAATAAAAAGATGGCTCAGAGTGTAATCGCACAGCTTCTTTTGCTGGAACAGGATGATGCGGAGAAAGAGATTAAAGTATTTATTAATTCTCCAGGAGGCGACGCTGATGCTGGATTTGCAATATATGATATGATGAAGTTTGTTAAACCGAAAGTCATAAATATCTGCGCAGGTGTTGTTGCAAGTGCGGCTGCATTAATTCTGCTTGGCACTGAGAAGGAAAATAGAGTGAGTCTACCTAATTCCAGGATACTAATTCACCAACCATCCACCGGTGTGCATGGTACGGCGTCAGATATTCAAATAGAGGCAAGCGAGATATTAAAATGTCGCGAAAAAATCAACAAAATGATAGCAGATGAAACAGACCAAGAGTTTGAAAAGGTAGAAAATGACACAAAAAGAAACTACTGGATGTCTGCTGATGAAGCAGTCAGTTATGGTCTAATAAGCAAGATAATTAAAAACAAAGGTGATTTATAAAATTTTACAATATCATAAAGGATAGGACATATGGCACTGACAGGTCTTGAGATTTTTAAACTTCTCCCAAAAACAAACTGTAAAAAATGTGGAAGAGCAACTTGTTTGGCATTCGCAATGCAACTGGCACAAAAAAAAGCTGAATTGAAAGATTGCCCTGACGTAAGTGAGGAAGCGAAAGGTATTCTTGGTGCAGCTTCTGCCCCACCAATCAAATTGGTATCAGTTGGAACTGGTGACAAACAGGTTGACATTGGCGAAGAGAATGTACTCTTTAGACACGATGAGAAGTTCTACAATCCAACCGGAGTTGCCGTAACCTTGAGTGATGATCTGGAAGATGCCGCATTTACTGAAAGATTAAACAAAATTAATGCCTTAAAGTTTACCCGTGTGGGAACTGAGATAGAGATTGATCTAGTTGCGCTGTTGAATAAAAGTGGCGATGCGACTAAGTTTGCAGACAGAGCAAAGCAAGTTAGTGAGAATACTCTCCTGTCTCTTATATTGGAAAGCAAATCAGCAGTAAACATGAAAGCTGCCGTAGAAACATGCGCAGATAAAAAACCATTAATTTTCGGTGCAGATGGTGAAAACTGGGATGCAATGGCCAGTATTGCCAAAGATAAGAGCTGTCCAATGACAATAAGTGCTTCTACCCTGGAAGAGCTGGCAGACCTAACAGAGAAGATAAAGGGAGCAGGAGTTACTGATATTGTCTTAAACCAGGTTTCAGAAAGCACAAAAGAGATATTACAGGGTCTCACCAAAATAAGAAGAGCTGCTTTAAAGAAAGCATTTCGACAATTAGGTTATCCAGCTATAACGTATATGCCAAGCTACGAACCTGCTCAAGAGGTAGCCAGTGCTAGCGTTTTCATTGCTAAGTATGCAGGAATTGTTATAGTTAATGCATGTGAGCCGTGGCAGATTATGCCACTATTGACAGTGCGTCAAAACATTTTTACCGATCCGCAAAAGCCGGTACAGGTAGAACCGAAACTTTATGAAGTTGGCCAGGTCAATGAGAATTCACCTGTTCTATTTACTACAAACTTCTCACTGACATATTACACAGTTGAGGGAGAAGTGGAAGCCAGTCGTATACCTGCATATATACTTGCAGTTGGAACCGAGGGTACTTCTGTACTTACCGCATATTCTGGTGACAAGCTCAATGAAGATGTAATCGCAAAGGCCATGACAGATGCAAAGGTAGAGGAAAAAGTAAACCATAAGAAGCTCATAGTCCCCGGCCTTGTAGCCATATTATCGGCAAAGATCCAGGAAAAAACAAAATGGGAAGCGCTGGTTGGTCCTAAAGAGGCCTCAGGAATACCAACGTACCTTAAGAGCACCTGGAATTAATCACTTAGCCATTGTCAGGTATTGTAGTCAAAACATTATCTGATTGAAGTTACCAGTTTTATCAGGTTAAGGATTTTTATACTACCATGCCCTTTTTCTCACTAGAAAAAAACCATGTCAGAAAACAGTAATACATATAAAATACATTTCCTACCCAATGATCAAAACGTAGAGGTCAAAGAGGGTAGTACCGTTCTAGATGCTGCACACAGTGCGAATATCTACATTAACAGCATCTGTGGAGGAGATGGTATATGCGGGAAGTGTAAGGTTATCCTTTCCAGCGGAACCGTAGACGCCCCTACTACAAAGCTACTAAGCAAGGAAGAAGTAGATAAAGATTATATCATTGCATGTGAAGCTGGAATTACAAGTGATCTACAGGTACTCATCCCACACGAAACCAGACTTGAAGGTAAAAAAATCCTTTTAGATCAGAATGAGCAGCATTCCATGACGTGGAAAGCGATTCTTGGCCAGGCAGGATTCAAACATGATGCTCTGGTTAAAAAGATATGTCTCAAACTGGAGCCACCAACGATGGACGACAATGTCGCCGACCACGAACGGCTTTATCAGGCCATTATGATGAAGCAGGGTATTGAACTGAACGTGATGCAAACCGGTTACAGTATACTGAAAAAACTCCCGGTAGTCCTGAGAAAAAATGACTGGACAGTAACTGTTACACTTGGACATCGCGGGAAAGTACTGGAAATCATTGATGTACAGCCAGGTGATACCAGTAGCACCAATTATGGTGTTGCAATCGATGTGGGCACAACGACTGTAGTTGCATGTCTACTTAAACTGGAGACCTCCAAGGTTGTCGACTCCGAAGCAGTCTATAATACGCAGATGAAATTTGGAGAGGACTACATTCAACGGATAATATACGCCATGCAAAATGATGCGCTTGGCGAAATGCAACGATCTATTGTAACCGATATAAATAAGCTTATTTCGACATTAGTTGAGAGAAACAGTATTAGATTTGATGATATTACATCTATCGTATGCGCGGGCAATACTGCAATGCACCACTTCTTGTTAGGTCTGGATCCGGAACGTATCAGGAAAGAGCCATATATTCCTACTGCCAACTTTATCCCCCCTATTCGGTCAATTCAGCTTGGAATTGACATTAATAGTCGCGGACTTCTTTACACCCTTCCAAGTGTAGCTGCTTATGTCGGTGCAGATATAACATCAGGTGCCGCTGCAATAAGACTGGACAAGGAGGAGATGCCAACTCTTTTAATTGATATCGGGACTAATGGTGAAGTGGTTCTTGGCAATAAAGAGTGGATGGTGTGCTGCTCTGCATCTGCGGGGCCTGCTTTTGAAGGAAGCGGTATTAAGCATGGTATGAGGGCCGCAAAGGGAGCTATTGAAATAATGCATATCACAAAAGAGTTTGAAGTAAGTTACTCTGCTATTGGAGATGTTCCTCCAAGGGGGATATGCGGTTCCGGTTTGCTGGACTGTATCGCCGAAATGTTGCGAAGCGGGATAATCGACAGATCCGGTAATTTTCAAAAAGGAATCAAAACTGATAAATTAAGAAACAGAGATGATGAATATGAGTTTGTTCTAGTCAGTAAGGGAGAAACTGGTATCGATAGCGAAATTGTTATAACACAAGCCGATATAGCAAACCTGATCCGTTCAAAAGGTGCAATATATGCCGCAGTTTCACTACTTATAGAGTCTATGGGGCTAGGCATAAACGATGTTCATTGTGTTTATCTTGCTGGTGGATTTGGCAACTATCTTAACGTTAGGAATGCAATAACTATTGGTATGTTGCCTGATATGCCTTCATCAAGGATTAAATTTGTTGGTAATACATCCTTAACCGGTGCAAAGATGGCGCTATTGTCTGAGGATGCGTTCGAAACAGTTCAGAAAATCGCCTCTATGATGACATATTTTGATCTTATGGGAAACCAGAAGTATATGGAAGAGTATATGTCAGCCAATTTCCTACCACATACTAATCTGGACGAATTCCCTTCTGTACAAGAAGAGCTGTCATCACTAAATAAACAATTATCAGGAACAAATTAAAATGTCATATACAATTGCAATGGCGGGAAAAGGTGGTACCGGCAAATCAACCACTGCGACTTTAATAATACGTTATATTACTGAGGAACTCGGTAAGGCAGTTCTGGCAGTCGATGCAGACCCTAACTCAACTCTAGGATTATCGCTAGGCGTTGAGATAGAGGGTACAATCGCGGATATACGTGACGATGTTGTTGAAAAGAGAGTTGATATTCCAGCAACTATGTCAAAAGATAGATATATTGAATACCGTATTGAAGAGAGTATTGTTGAAGAGAACAAATTTGATCTACTGACGATGGGAAGGCCTGAAGGTCCAAAATGTTACTGCTATGCAAATAATCTGCTTCGTAGATATCTTGATAAAGCGGAACAGAGTTATCCTTACATTGTAATTGATACAGAAGCTGGAATGGAACATTTGTCACGTAGAACTACCAATGATGTTGATTTGCTTATAATTGCGTTTGAGTCCACTATTATCGGTGTACATACCGCGAATAGAATTACCGAATTGATTGAAAGCCTGCCTATCAAATCAAAAAATACATATATGTCATGTGCAAAGTGCCTGCAAAAGGAGTTAGCGAAAAGGTAAATGCTGAAATTACTAAATCAGGATTTGAAGTATCAGCAGAATTGACATTTGATGACGAGATTTATGATCAGATTACTTCCGGCGAATCACTGCTGGGAATAAGTACAGAAAATGCTGTTTATAGTGAGATTAAGAATTTAATGAATAAATTAGTAACAGTCACATCGGATAAATGATTATCTTTTAGTTTGGAGAAAAAATGGAAATTGCAAATATAGTAGATAAGTGTGCAGGAACTGTAAAAGAGGTTACCATAGGAGCGACCAAGGATGAAGGCGGTACCAGGGGCAAGGTAGTAACCATAGGCGGTGCAAACAGTATTCCGTTCATGGATTTTGACGGAAGCCCTGGCCACAAACCGGCGATTGCAATGGATGTATATGATGTACCACCTGAAGAGTGGCCTGAACCGCTTTTGAAGCATTATGCTGATGTTATTGACAATCCTGCAAACTGGGCGAAGAAATGTGCTGAATACGGCGCAGATTTAATCTGTCTGAAACTTGACGGCATACACCCTGACAAGGGAAACAAAAGTGCCGATGAGACAGTAAGCACTGTTAAATCTATTCTGGAAGCAGTTGATTTACCCCTCGTTATATGGGGGTGTGAAAATGATGAACGTGATAATGAGATAATGCCAAAGGTTAGTGAGGCCGCTAAAGGTGAAAAATGTCTTCTTGGAGGTGCCACACAGGAGAATTACAAAACTATTACTGCTGTGTGTCTTGCTGATGGACATAACTTGATAACACAAGCACCCGTAGACATAAACATTGGAAAGCAGATAAACATCCTGGTTACTGATCTAGGATTTCCAACTGACAGAATCGTAATGTTCCAGACTACCGGTGCACTTGGGTACGGAATCGAATACTGTTACTCAATTCATGAAAGAGGAAGAATGGCAGCACTATCAGGAGACCAACAGATGGCAACTCCAGTTATTTGCGATGTTGGTCATGAAGCGTGGCGTGCGAAGGAAGCAAAGGCCAGCGATGAAGAAGCGCCTCAATGGGGATCTTTTGCAGACAGAGGCATAATGTGGGAAGCAATTACTGCGACTACTTTAATGCAGTCCGGTGTTGACATAATCAGGATGAACCACCCTGAAGCAGTTTCAATTGTAAAAAAACATATAGAAAATCTTACATAGAAGGAGAATAAGATGATAACCCTGGCAGAAAGAATTAATGGGCAGTTTTTGGATGTAAAGAAGGCTATTAGAGAAAGGGATCCTTCTGTAATCCATGAATTAGCAAAAAAACAGACTGAAGCGGGCGCTACATATCTGGATATAAACGTTGGTACTGCTGCTGCAGACCAGGAGGATGCCATGAGATGGCTGGTAGAGTCAACTCAGGAAGCGGTAAAAACACCTATCGCAATAGACAGCCAGAAACTTGATGTTATTAAAGCTGGCCTGGAAGTAATCAAAAATGACGTTATGATTAATTCAGCACAAGGTGACCCAGAGGTACTTGATACATACATGCAGCTTGCAAAAAAACATAATGCCGCTCTGATTTGTCTTACTATGAACAAAGAGGGCATACCTCAAAACGTTGATACACGTATTGAGATAGCAGCTGAGATTGCTGGCAAAGCAATGGAACATGATGTTGATATGGACAAAATCTATATTGATCCTATCTTGTTCTCAATACCAGTAGATCAGAAACAACCCGCTTATATGCTGGAAGTATTTAATCAGATAAAACTTATATCTGATCCTTCTCCACACATAACTGTCGGTTTAAGCAATCTGGCTCAGGGAACACAGGAAAAGTCTTTAATATGCAGAACTTTCTTGTCAATGGCAATTGCTGCTGGCATGGACACTGCACTCATGGATGTACTTGATATAGAGCTCATGGATGCTGCAATCTGCGCGGAAATGCTTCTGAATAAGCAGATTTACAGTGATTCATTTCTCAAGGCAGCAAGACCATAAGCTAATTTATGGCTTCAATAATAAATCTTTTAAATCCCTCTTCGTCTCTTGTTTAATAAATGAGAAACAGGGGGATTTTTCAATTTATATTTGTTTCTTTAGCACTTAAGTCTTTTACTAAATATTCCCAGACAATAAATAATGAAATGCAGTGAAATTAATGTCAGAGTAAGATACCAGGAAACCGACCAGATGGGGATAGTATATTACTCGAAATATTTTGTTTACTTTGAAATGGGCAGGATAGAGTTCTTGCGCGATATGGGAATTTCATACGCAAAAATTGAAAAGGAAAATATCTTTCTTGCGGTAGCGGACGCTCATTGTAAATACAAATCCCCTGCCATGTTCGACGACCTACTGGTTATCAAAACATGCTTATCAATGATGAAACTAGCAAGAATTGAATTTAGTTATGAGATCAGGCGGGTTAATGAAGGTACTCTGATTGCAGAAGGTTCAACACTTCTTGCATGTCTGGGAAAGAATAAAAAGCCAATTGCAATACCGGAGAAGATTCGGAAAGCACTCTCTTAAGAGTCACATCTTATAATTGATCCATCCATCTAACCCGGACTAATTGACGGGTAATCTGGCACACTTATTTGATCTTCTTTACTTTACTTTCCTATACGTCATATTCGAGACGATGTAACCTCTGTCCTCTAATAAACGAATAACCCTCTTATTTGCTTTCTGTATATTTGAATAGTCTGGCAACCAAAATTTGGTTGTATCAATACCACTTATTGATTTGTTATTTGAATTTATAAATATAGTCTTTTTCACGGTATTTGCATCTTCATATTTAACCATAGTCATACCATCGTTCGGATCGAAATCAATATCAACCCTTAGATTTTCATCTCTATATATCTCGCCTAAACTCTTGACTATATCAATTAAATCATTTAATGATTCGCTCTTTTGCATAATTCAATTAACCTATTGAACGCATATAAAATTCACTCAAATCAATCAGCCGAGATAGCCTCTCGTATTCTTATAGCCTTTTTGAGAAGAGGAAGCAGTCGCTCTAATGGCAACATTGTAGCTGAATCAGATAGTGCTTCTTCAGGTTTTTCATGTGTTTCGATAAATAATCCATCGCAACCAACGGAAACAGCGGCACTTGTCAGCGGCTCAATCATCTCTCTCTGCCCACCTGAGGTTGAACCCATTTCGCCAGGTAATTGAACACTATGCGTTGCATCAAAAACAACCGGAAAACCCAGCTTCTTCATAATAACAACAGAACGCATGTCAGCTACAAGATTATTATATCCAAACATTGTACCTCTCTCAGTAAATATTATGTTTTTGTTTCCCGTTGAATGTACCTTATCTGCTATGTGTTCAACATCACATGGTGCCATGAATTGCCCTTTTTTAATGTTTATCGGTTTTCCTGTCTTCGCTGCGTGCAAAAGAAGATCGGTTTGTCTGCATAAAAAAGCAGGTATTTGGATTACATCCAACACATCCTGCACAAAATCAATCTCATTACAACAGTGAACATCCGAAAGTACCGGCACGCCAAGATCTTTCTTGATATTAGCCAGAATCTTAATGCCCTTCTCAGCTCCTGGACCTCTATAAGACTTGATAGAGGAACGATTTGCCTTGTCATATGAAGCCTTAAAAATAAATGGAATACCTGCTTTGATTGCAATATCCTTAATCTTTTCAGCAAGCTGAATACAATCTTTTTCCTCTTCGATTACGCAAGGTCCGGCAATCAAAACCAAAGGGTGATTTTCGCCGAATGTGATGTCATTAACTTCAATGTTGTATATATTTGTCATATATAAAATTGTTTATTAAAAAAATATTAGCAGTCTTCTACGTATCTTTAAAAGGGAGTGATTAGCATTGTCAATATCGATTTATTGACGTAAATTTATCTATATCATAGTCATAAGTATTAGTCAAACCTTTATTTTCCATCAAATTTTGTTTGCAATTATATATATAATTGATATCATTAGAAGATTATAATTCTTTTTAATTAGATTTTACTTGTGTTTGGCAATTTGTCTGTTTTCAATCACATATCCAGGATGAAATGCTAGACCATATTATATAACCCCCCCGCTATTATATTCTTTTTATTACGGAGCTAAGTTAATGGTAAGTAACGAGTTAGATTTAAATGAAGCTTTTACGACTGAACCGCTTACACGCGAAAATGTATTGTCACTAAAAAATCAAATTTATACTTCCAAAGCTAATTATGAGGAGCTAGAGAACAAAATCAAGGCATTAAGATCATCTATAAGCTCCGAAAAAGATGCTACTGTAGCGAAAAAAAATAATTTAATCCTTGGTATATGTTTATGGATTTCAGGGAATGTAGAAGAGGCATTTGATGTACTTAATGCATTGAAGACTAATAAAACTGCATCTTACTTTCTTGGAAAATGCCACCAGGAACGAGAAGAGTATGAAAAAGCCCTTGAGTGCTTCGAACATTCAAAACATGCAAATGAAGATGAGTTTGAAATTCAGGTAAATATAGCAGAGATTCAGAGACTGTCAGGAGACTCACAAGGTGCATTAAAAATAATTAAAAAAATATCTAAAGAACATGATGATGCTGATCTTCACTACCAGTGGGCACACTGCCTTGATAACATTGGTGAATATGATGAAGCGTTAACTCATTACAATCGAACACTGGAAATTGATCCTAACCATCCTAGATCTTTATTTCGACTAGCTTACTATTATGATCTTAGTGGCGATGATGAAAAAGCTCTGGAATATTATGAAAAATGTGTGGAAACAGTTCCGTTATATACCAATGCCATGATAAATTTGGGATTGATGTATGAAGACAATGATAATTATGATAAAGCTATTTCCTGTTTTTATATAGTTTTGCAATCTTATCCGAATCATAAGACTGCAAAACTTTTTCTCAAGGATGCAGAAGCAGGTTTAAATATGCTTTATGACGATGACAAGGTTAAGAAACAGGATAAGGAAATAGAAGTATTAAACATTCCGATTTCAGATTTCGAACTTTCTGTAAGAAGTAAAAATTGCCTGGAACGTATGAATATAATAACATTGGCAGATTTAACAAAAGTCACCGAGTATGAACTTCTATCATATAAAAATTTTGGGGAAACATCTTTAACTGAAATCAAGCATATTCTTAATCAAAAAGGTTTGCATCTTGGGCAGGCAGTTGAATCAGATTTATTTCTTGATCCTGTTGTAGGTGCTGACAATGGTGAACCGGCAAGTACAATTTCCCAATTAGAGCTTTCTGATGATTGCAGAAATGCTATTCAAAAAATGGGTTGCGAGGCAATAAGCGATTTAGCGTCGAAAGCTGAAACAGAACTACTAGAGCAATATGGCCTTACGCAGGCATTTGTTGATGAAATAAATAACCAGTTGGAAACGCTTGGTTTAAGGCTTCATAGCGGGAACAATGTTGACTAAAAGTTTTTGACGCAGTTTAAGATCATGCAGCCTACTTGACAAATCTCATGAAGATCAAGACAAACTTCATTAGCTATCTCATCCTCATGCTTACTTAAACACTTAAAGTTTTCCACGTATGTACCTATAGACGTAACAAACAGATGTCACACTGTTTAGATTTATATCATAGCAACTGTATTTGATATTAATTAAATGTATAATTTTATTTACGGTAATTTAGCATATAAAAGCCCAACAACTGTAACAATTGAGACAAATGGTATTGGATATAAAATACATATACCGCTATCAACTTTTGAAAAAATATCTAATAAAGAAAAAGTAAAATTACACACAAAGCTTGCTATTAGAGATGACGAGATAAAGATATATGGTTTTTATTCATTAGAGGAGAGGGATCTGTTTAGTCTGCTTCTTTCCGTTAATGGAGTTGGTTCCAGCGTGGCTCTTACAATATTATCTAGTAGTTCAATTAGTCAATTTGAAAGATATGTAGTTAATAATGATCCAAAATCTTTACAGCGAATAAAAGGAATAGGCAAAAAAACGGCAGAAAGAATTATATTAGAACTGAAGGAAACAATAAAAAATATATTGCCTAGTTCAAAATCATCTACCGAGACAAAAAATATCGCAATAATTTCAGATGCAATAATGGCGATGATTTCACTTGGATATGCAAAGCCAGAAGCGGAAGAGGCCGTGAGCAAGGCGTCTGACAATATTGATGTTACAGAAGGGGTTGAAGTCCTTATCAAAGAAGCGTTAAGTTGTGTATGATTAATACCAATTTAATGTTTTATTAAACAAGATATCAAGGTGTTTTGAAAATGTCCGATAATAATGTTCTTTCTTCTGATAATGCTCCTGAAGACGAGAATCTGGATATTGAGCTGCGGCCAAGAAGATTTTGTGATTTCATTGGACAGGAATCAATAAAAAAAAACCTTCATGTTTATATAGAGGCCTCTAAAAAAAGAGGAGATGTACTCGATCATATCTTGTTTTCAGGATCGCAGGGGCTAGGCAAGACAACACTTTCACAAATCATTGCCAATGAAATCGATGTTGACATCAAAGCCACTTCAGGTCCAGTGCTTGATAAACCTGGCGATTTAGCTGGTATATTAACTAATTTGCAACTTGGTGATATCTTATTTATTGATGAGATTCACAGATTGAACAAGACTACAGAAGAGTATCTTTATTCGGCTATGGAAGATTATTCTATTGATATTCTTATAGATCAGGGCCCGAGCGCCAGATCGGTAAAGATCACTCTTCCGCGTTTTACTCTTATTGGAGCAACTACGCGAGAAGGACTGTTAACGCCCTCTTTTCGTGCCAGATTTGGAGTGTTGGAAAGACTAGATTTCTATCCCTGGGAAGAGCTAAAAGAGATTGCCATTAAGTCGGCTAAAACTCTAAAAATTGAAATTAATGAAAAAGGTGCCGAGATGATTGCAAAATGTTCTCGAGGCACACCAAGAATTGTAAATAGATTCATAAGGCGAATCAGAGATGTAGCGCAGGTAGAAGGCAGTAATAAGATCACTGAAAGCATTACAAAATTAGGTTTTGATATGTTGGGTGTAGATAAAGACGGGTTCGGAGATTTAGACAGAAAAATATTAAATGCTATTATCCAACATGGAGGAGGACCTGTTGGATTAAAAACAATAGCAGTTTCCGTAAATGAACAGGAAGACACAATAGAAGAAGTTTATGAACCTTTTCTGATTCAAAAAGGATATTTAAGTAAAACACCTCGAGGTAGAATTGCAACGCAAAGAGCCTATGAGTATATGGGGCATAAGACAGTCACAGGGAATCAAGGATCCCTATTTTGAATTAATGTCTAATCTATTACTACATATTTGCTGTGCCGGTTGTCTTTGTGCGCCACTAGAAGAATTAAGGAGTGAGGGATTGAAAGTCCACGGCTATTTTTACAATCCCAATATTCATCCATTATTGGAGTTCAGGAAAAGGCTTAAAGCTCTTCGCATTTTTCAGGAAAGTGATCCGATAGAAGTAGACTATTGCGAAGAATATGGATTGAGAGAGTATCTGAGTAAGGTTAATTATGAAGGAGATAACAGGTGTGAAGACTGCTATAGATTGAGGCTTAGGACAACAGCACACCATGCAAAAGTAAAAGGGTTCGATTCTTTCTGCTCAACGTTGCTTTTTAGCAAGCAACAAGATCATGAGAAAATTAGAGAGATGGGTGAGCAGATAGCAGAGCAAGTTGGGATACCTTTTGAATATAGAGATTACCGACATTTATGTGAGTGTAGTCAACGTATAGCTAAGAAAAAAAGGCTATACAGACAATCGTATTGTGGTTGCATTTTCAGTGAATTTGAAAGATATGAAAATACAACTCGGAACTTATATGAAGGTTGGAAGCTAAAAGAGAATTTGGCAAGTGGTAACACTAAAAAAGAGGAAAAACTAAATTGCCCATAATTAGTTCAAAAATTAGATACGCCTTTGGCTTCTTGATTTTTGTCTGTTTTTTAGTCGCTGTACTTGCTTCTTGCTTAAATACTAACAATAATGCAGAAGCCGTATATAGGTATGACAATTATTTAAAAACCCCGCCGAACATTCGGGTGCTTTTACACAATAATATAAAAGAGATTCAGATAGAAATCAATCAGCCTTATAGTATCTCAGATCTTGAAAGTGATGAAGTATTGGCTGACAGAGGAAATTTAAAAAAGTCAATATTATATTTAAAATCAGGTGACTTTAGAACCAGACCTCTTTCATCTGAATCTACACATAATGCACCATCAACTTTTATAAAAGCAAATGGTAATGTCAGTATATTTACAAGTAAAGGTTTTGTAAAATTAAGAAAATCAAAGTATTGCGGTAAACTGATATTAATCCCAAAAGAGGATGGTAGATTTTCTATATTGGAGGAAATCGGTATAGAAGAGTATTTGCCTGGAGTAGTTGAGGGTGAGATGCCAATGATGTGGAATGATGATGCATTACAGGCACAGGTTATAGCCGTTAGGACCTATGTAATTTATAAGACAAAAATCAAGACTAACGCACTTTACCATATTAATAAACTTGATCTTGCTTACAAAGGTTCATATATGAACCAGGCCAAGACAAAAGAGATAGTAAACAAAACCAGAGGTACCGTAATGGTATATGATTGGAAACTATTTCCTGGTTATTTTCATAGCACGTGTGGAGGTCATACGGAAGATATTAATCTAGTCTTTAATCTAAAGAGTATACCGCCTTTAAGCGGCGTTGATTGCGGATATTGTAGTAACTCAAAATATTATCACTGGAAAAAAAGACTTGGAAGGAATGAAATTCAAAACAAACTTAATGCAACGAAATCTAAAGTAAAAAGAATACGTAATATATTAACAGAGCAAATTGGGCCTGGCGGTCACTGTTCTACTATAAAGATTGAACATACAGGTGGGACGAAAAGAGTTAATGCAAATGATTTCAGGCTTATAATTGGCCCAAATAACCTGCGCAGCACTTCATTCAGCATAAAAAACAGTGGTAGCACTTTTGTTTTTGAAGGCAGAGGCTGGGGACATGGTGTCGGCTTATGTCAGTATGGTACGCAAAATATGGCGAAATCAGGATTTAGATGGTATGACATACTGAGGTATTATTATCCGGAAATAGATCTGGTTAAAATTTATTAAGAAATGGATATTGGAGGTTTTTTTGCATTTCAGGCTTTTAGCCAAGGACAATAAAACTGAAGCAAGATGTGGAGAAATAACTACTAATCATGGTAAAATCCCGACACCAACATTTATGCCGGTAGGAACACAGGCAACAATAAAGGCTTTAACACCTGATCAGCTAAAAGAGACAAATGCACATGCTATACTTTGCAATGCTTACCATTTGTACCTGAGACCAGGAGAAGATGTTGTAAAAAGGCTTGGTGGGTTACATAAATTT
>Ga0187827_10004150_pt1 | contig 17998 bp, 17 predicted proteins | sample ETNtaG_39_FD_167969 | JGI IMG/M metagenome (GOLD analysis project Ga0187827, IMG submission 167969) | Marine microbial and viral communities from oxygen minimum zone, Eastern Pacific Ocean - ETNP2014_SV_150_PacBio MetaG (Illumina Assembly) | ecosystem: Environmental > Aquatic > Marine > Hypoxic... | reverse complement strand
TAAAATTAAAATTGATCAGTCTTTAATTGATCCCAGTGATCCGGAAGTGCTGGAGGATTTGATCGTCGCTGCGTTTAATGATGCCAAATCAAAAGTCGAATCCCGGGTAAACGCAAAAATGTCGGAAATGACCGGCGGTCTGCAACTGCCACCCGGATTTAAATTACCGTTCTAATGACCGAAAGACGAAATGTGTTACATTTTGGCTTGAGGAACCAATTTAATGAACACCACTGAAATTGATCGCCTTATTCAACTACTTTCAAAGCTGCCGGGGCTCGGTCCGAGATCAGCGCGCCGCGCCGCGCTCCATCTGATTAAAAATCGTGAATCCTTGATGAAGCCGCTGGGTCTGGCGATGGAGGCAGCGGCTGAAAACGTTGAAACCTGTTCCACCTGCGGCAATTTGGATACCGCCAATTCGTGTGCCATCTGCACCGATATTAAACGGGATATGGCGACGATTTGCGTGGTTGAAGAAGTCGCCGATTTGTGGGCCTTGGAACGCACCGCGTCGTTTAATGGTCTTTATCATATTTTGGGTGGTGTTTTGTCGCCGCTGGATGGTGTTGGCCCTGATGATCTGACTCTTAATAGCCTCATCGCTCGCGCCCGCAGTGATGCGGTGAATGAAATTATTCTGGCCACCAGTGCAACAGTCGACGGCAAAACGACAGCGCATTATATTACCGATCGTTTGGCGGATGCTGGGGTGATAGTAACAGCCCTGGCTCACGGCATTCCTGTGGGTGGTGAGTTGGATTATCTTGACGACGGCACTCTTAGCGCGGCCATGAAAGAACGCCGCGGTATATAGAAAAATCTCGCCTGATAGGCGAGCAAATTAAATAAATCTTCAACCTGTGATCATCATCACCCGGGATCATTCGCCTGGCCATGATGATGTATGTCAGGTATCCACTATCGCTTCGAAATGTAGAAGATTTGCTCCAAGAGCGAGGCATCGACATCTACCACGAAACAGTTCGTTATTGGTGGAATAAATTTGGCCCACTCTTCGTCAAAGAAATTCGCGAGAAACGACTGCACCCAGTTCCCCATCATTCAAATCGGAAGTGGTATTTCGATGAGGTGTTTGTGAAGATCAACGGCGAGACTTACTATCTTTGGAGTGCGGTTGATCATGAGGGTGAGATTTTAGAAGCCTTTGTATCCAAGCGCAGAGATCGAAAAGCAGCGCTGGATTTTCTCAAGAAAATCATGAAACGTTATGGTAAATCAAAAACAATCGTAACTGATAAACTTCCGTCATATCGAGCTGCATTGAAAATGATTGGAAATGCGAACCTTCAGAAATTAGGACGTTGGGTCAACAACCGAGCTGAAAATTCTCACCTACCTTTTCGAAGATGAGAATACGCGATGTTGAAATTTAGGCGGATGCGAAGTTTGCAGAAATTTGCCTCAATTCATTCATCTGTTTACAACCACTTCAACAAAGAACGGTACATCAATTCAAGAGAAATATTTAAGCTGCAACATAACGCTGTAATTGCAGAGTGGCAGCAGATTTGTGCTGCATAAATTCCTAGTATTCACGATATACAGAGACTAGTTCGCATTCGTCTGACAGCACCGGAAATCCGCCGATAAAAGCCCAGATCTAAAGCATGTATATCATCCAAATGTTATTGTTGGGGGGGGAGATGCGCGAGATTTGTTACCTGGCATCCGGGCAACCGCTTTCATCATGAGAATCTGGTGAGGGTGGGGCAGTGAGTTTACAGCAACCGTGGTCCGTGCTGGGCCGTCAGTGCCAAAATAGCGGGCATAGACCTCATTGAAGCCTTCATAGTCATCCATCGAAACCAGAAAGGCCTCTATTTCAATGAGATCGGTTAAAGACGCGCCGGTACTCCGCAAGACATCGCGAATATTTTCGATCGTTGCACGGGCCTGCTCTCTAATATCAAGCTCCATTTCGCCATTTCGTTTTTTGCGAGCGCCGACAAATGTCTCGTCAGGACGGCGGGCACTGATGCCGGAAACAAAAGCAAAATCACTGACCATTTTAATATGAGGGAAGCTGCCTCTAGGGGTAGCCATGCCCGGCAATACTTTACTTTCTGAATAGAATAGATTGCCAAGATGTTGTGCGCGCTCCTGCATTTTTTCGCGGTATACATCTATCCTCTCCTGAGTCATTCTTGAAGCCGGGCCCGACACTGAAATTGCCGCTATAACTTGGCTGTCACCGCCTTTAATAGGTACGGCTAAACAACGCAGGCCTTCTTCCATCTCCTGTTCATCAATGGCATAGCCATTTTTGTTAATTTTGCTTATTTCCTGACGGAGCTTAGCCAAATCGGTGATTGTATTAGGCGTAAATTTTTCGAATTCGGTTTCGTGCAGAAGTTCTTCCCGTTCAATCGTTGGTAATCCAGATAGCAAAACTTTACCAACGCCAGAACAATATATTGGTACAGTAGTGTCAATAATATGGCCGGTCTTGAGGGATCGGTTGGCTTCTGCGGTGGCAATAAAGCTCACTCGGCCATCATTTAAAATGGCAACGCCGACAGCTTCCTTAAAATCCTGCACTAAATCATCGACATGGGTTTGGGCAAAATTTGCCAGCCAGTTATCGTCTTTAATACCTCTGGCCATCTCAGCAATGGCAAAGCCGAGCTGGAATTGATTTTTATCGGTCCGGGCAATGGCACCTAAATCTTCGAGTGTTATTAAAAAGCGATGGGCTGTTGCCGCCGTCATACCGGTAGCACGCGCAACTTCCTGAGTATTGAGCGGTTCTCTACTAGAAGAGCAGGCGGTCAGAATTTGGAACGCTTTTATGACGGAGTTATTTTTCGGAGTTGCCACTGTTAAAGCCTATCGGGTTTATTAAAACTACCCCACAATAAAGTGCCACATCACTCTTGTACACTAACCTTCAGAGCTGTCGGATTGATTGCCGTTCTCCTCGCCAAAGTTGGTGACGAGTGAAGTTAGGCCTGAGCCACTTGCAGGTGACAAGCCGAGCTCTTTAATTAAAGAATCAACAACTGGCGCCTGAGCACGGTAGCGAAGGGCGCTGGAAATTACTTGATCCGCAGGGTTGCCCGAGCCAGATGCAGTGGCATTCACACCTGAGTTTCCTTCGCCCAATCCATCGACTTGAAGAATTTTAATATCATCGATGTTCTCCATTGGCTTGGCGCTTTCTCGGATGATATCTGGCAAGGCATCAATAATAGCTTGCTTGACCTTCATATCAACCTGTTGGTCCGAGATCTTGTTGTCAGCCTCGTTCATAGCTTGCTGAGCAACAGCTTCGATGGCTGCTCGAATTTCGAGAGATTTAGACATCAGGGTTTCAGCCTCGGCCTCAGCTTCGGCAATCTCTTTGATTCTCGCTGCTTCTGAGAGGGTGCGAATTTTTGCGGCTTCTGCCTCTTCTGCTGCTTGCTTCTTTTCGGTTTCAGCTGCAGATACTGCGGCTACTGCCGTTCTATCGGCATTCGTTTGGGCACGAATAATCTCAACCGTTTTATCGCGTTCTTCACGGATCGTGTCCCGCGTTGTTTGGACATTTTCTTCTGCTTCAACAACTTTCAACCGTTCCTGGCTGGCTTCTGCCAGCGCGTGGGATTCATCGCGGGAATGTTCGGCAATAGCTATCGCGCGTTGCTGCTCGGCGATGGTTAAAGCTCGTTGCTGATCAATCCGCGCCATATCAATAAGTTGTTCGGCTTCAATAGCTGATTGTTCTACTTCTCGGCGTTTGCGAACTCGATCTTGCTCAATGGCAAGTTCCGATCCAATTTTTTGTGATTCTACTTCTTGTTCTGCGATAACAGTCGCAACATCCACTTCTTGGCGAGATCGGATTTCTGCTTCTTCTGCTTCTTTCTTTTTGGCGGCTTCTTCTTGCGTTATCAGTGCAGATTGCTCGGCGCGGCGAACGGCAACTTCGCGTTCTTGCTCCAAGCGGGCATATTCTTCTTCGCGAATGATCTCGAGGCGGCGTTTTTCGGCCTCAAGATTTTTTTGTTGGATTGCAATTTCTGACTCTTGTTCGATTTCATTGCGGCGCTGACGGCGCGCTTCAATTTCGTCTGTAAGCTTGGTTAAGCCAGCGGCATCAAACGCATTATTGGGATTAAAGAATTCACGGTTGGTCTGATCCATTGAAGTTAAGGAGGCTGATTCCAATTCCAATCCACTGCGGGCTAATTCTTCAGCAACTTTGGCGCTGATCTTTTGGACGTAGTCACCGCGGTGTTCATGCAATTCTTCCATCGTCATTTCAGCGGCGACGCTGCGCAATACATCGACAAAGCGGCCTTCGAGTAGCTCGCGGAGCGATTCGGGGCGCATGGTTCGCGTGCCGAGGGCTCGTGCAGCGACGGCGATTGCATCTTTACTGGCCCCTACCCGGACATAAAATTCGGCTGTGACGTCAATCCGCATGCGATCTTTGGCAATTAATGCGCTGCCTTCTTTACGAATTACTTCTAGGTGAAGTGTGTTCATATTAACTTCGGTGAATTCATGAAGCACCGGGATAACAAAGGCGCCACCATTTAAGACGACCTTTTCACCGCCAAAACCCGTTCTGACGAGTGCTATTTCTTTCGTGGCGCGGCGATAAAGCCACCAAAAAACGATCCATAATATGATAATTGTGATGACGGAAATTACCGCTGCGGAAAATATGAAACTCAGAATGCTCATTTTATTGCCTCCGGAATATGCTGCAATAGTTGCTAAAATATGTTGTTTTTCAACGCTTTATAGGAAATTATGATCCAGCAGTTGAGTTTGTTTTTCTCATTATGTTATATACTATCTTATATAATAAGATCAATTGAATTTTATATAACCCGATATCCATAGAAATATCAACAGTGCTTTTCAAAAGGAGTTTTCAAAAATGATCACTGAGCTGGTTGCGCCATCAATGCCTAAAGCAAAATTTAAATACAGTCCTTTTGTCAAAGCCGGTCCTTATATTCAATCGGCCGGCCTAGTTGGGTTGGATCCAAACAAGGGTCAGCTGGTTGTGGGTGGGCCTGGGGCTGAAACACGTCAAATATTGTCAAATTTGGCTGCGGCTATGCAGGAGTTGGGCGTAAAAGTAGACGATTTGGTTATCGCCAGAATATTCACAACGTCAATGGCTCGATTTTCAGAGATTAATACGGAGTGGGATGCTTTTTTCAAGAATCGATCCATATTACCAGCGCGAACCGCCGTGGGTGTTAGCGCGTTGCCCATCAGTGCATCAGTTGAAATCGAATTTCAATTCTATAAAGAGAAATAAAAAGCTAATTCATCATTGACAGATTGCCATAGTGAAGTTTATATTTCTCATATCGTAATAAACAATCTCAATAAATGAGAAATGATATTAAAAGTTAGTTAATAGGTAGGCACTGTAATTTATGGTCGAAACACCAACTATGATACGAGAGTCGTCTGTTCTTAAGGAAAAGGCTATACCGCGCGGCGCTTATCCGCATTTCAAACGCACCGGTCCGTTTGTTTTTATTTCAGGCACGAGTTCTCGCCGCAATGATAATACGATCGTTGGAGCTGGCGTTGATGAAATGGGGACCACAGCTTTGGATATCCGAGCGCAAACCGAAGCCTGCATCGAAAATATTCGAGATATTTTGAAATCTGCTGGTGGTGACCTTGAAAACCTCGTGGAGCTTTCAACCTTTCTCGTCAACATAAACGATTTTGGTGGCTATAACGAAATTTACGGTAATTATTTCTCTTACGAAGGACCGGCCAGAACAACGGTGGCGGTTCATCAATTGCCACATCCTCATTTGCTGATCGAAATAAAAGGGATTGCCTATATTCCCTAAGTTTCCAGCTCGATTGATCAATCCTTTAAACCAGGAGTGAATATATTATGTCTAACGGTGAAATACTTGCAGGTTTTATGGCCCCCCATCCCCCTCATTTGGTGTATGGCGAGAACCCGCCGCAGAATGAGCCTCGATCGGAAGGCGGCTGGGAGCAGTTGCGTTGGGGGTATGAAAAAGTCCGGGCTAGTATCGAAGAGCTTAAGCCTGATGTGCTTATGGTGCATTCACCTCATTGGACAACCCAGTTAGGGCATCATGTCCTAGGTGTTCCCCGTTTAAGTGGTAAATCAGTTGACCCGGTTTTCCCAAATTTATTCCGATATACGTTTGACGTTCAGGTTGATGTCGAACTTGCAGAAGCTTGCGCGGAAACGGCAAATCACATGGGATTGCTGGCGAAGGTGATGCGGAACCCTAAATTTCGTATCGACTATGGCACAATCACGACACTTCATCTTGCTCGCCCGCAATGGGATATCCCGATCGTCGGCTTTTCGGCTAATAACTCACCTTATTACTTAACCACCGAAGAAGGTATGGATGAAATGGATAAGCTTGGTAAGGCGACGCGCCAAGCTATTGAGGCAACGGGGCGTAAAGCCGTCTTGCTGGCTTCTACGAGTATGAGCCATCTTCATTACCGCGAAGAACCGGAATTGCCTGAGGATATGCATTACGAGCGGCCCTTTAACAATGACGCTTATCAATGGGATATGAGAATGGTTGAATTGATGCGTCAGGGGCGCATGAAAGAAGTTTTCAATCTCTTGCCACAATTTATCGAGGAAACTTTTGCCGAAGTTAAAGCTGGTTCATTCACGTGGATGTTTGCCGCGATGGATTATCCGGAACTGGTCGGCGAGTTGCATGGGTTTGGCAATGTCATTGGAACGGGAAATGCCGTCATTGAATGGAATATGGTTAAAGCGGGGATCGCCCGAATTGCCGGCGGCGATACCTCTCATGCGCCTTCCTATTCAAATAAAGCCCCCGTTCACGCCAATACGAGCGGTGGAAGTAATGACAGCTTCAATAGTGACTGGGGCAATGAAGCGCCCCGTGTCTATGATGGTGGATCGTCACCCGTGACTGCTAGGTAGAAGGCTAAATTATGTCTGTTGTATCTGCTTTTCTCGTTCCCGGCTCACCGCTGCCTTATCAGCGTCCGGACAATCCTCCGTGGAGTCGCTTGGCGGCCGCTTACCGTGCGGTCGGGCGAGCACTGATTTCATCCAGGCCGGATACGATTATCATTTACTCTACTCAATGGGTAACCGTCCTGGACGAACTTTGGCAAACCCGCGCTCGATTATCCGGTACGCATGTTGACGCTAATTGGTATGAATATGGTGATCTTGATTACAGTATCCAAATTGATCAAGAGCTGGCGAATGCCTGTATCGAAGGTTCGCGCCGGATAAATGTAAGTACCAAACCTGTCGATTATGACGAATTCCCAATTGATACGGGCACTATAGTTGCCAACGGCCTGATGAATTCTAAAGGTTCAACTCCTTTGGTGATTGCTGCCAATAATATGTATCACTCCTGGGATGAGACCTATCAGCTTGGCGTGGTCGCTGCTGAGGAAGCCGACAAGATGGGCCGCCGTGTCGCCATCCTAGGTGTTGGCGGTCTTTCCGGAACTATTTTCCGTGACGACATCGACATCCGTGAAGATGGCATTGCCTCTCCATCGGATGACGATTGGAACAAGCGTATGCTCAAATTACTTGAAAGCGGAGATGCTGCTCAAGCGCGTGATCTGACACCCGAATATGCTAAGCAAGCGCGTGTTGATATGGGTTTTAAACATTTTGGTTGGATCATGGGTGCCCTCGGTGGGCGTTTCCATGGCGCCCGAATCCACGCCTATGGCGCGGTGTATGGCAGCGGTGCAGCCGTTGTCGAATTTAAATTTTAACCACTAATTTAACAAAACATTGGGAGTTAATATTATGAAAAAATTATTTATTGGAATTGGGCTGGTAGCGTTATCGCTGGTCAGCTTACCTCAAGAAACCATGGCAGCAGATTGCTCCATCACCGTTGGCCGCGTTGTGCCAACGACGGGACCTTTGCTCGATATGGGTCGCGAAACACCTTGGTTGGATGACAATAAACTTAATCCAATTAATGCAGCTGGTGGTCTTAAAGTAGGTAATCAAAAATGCATAATCAAATATAAAATATTTGATTCCAAAGGAACCATGGGTGGTTCTGGTCAAGCAGCAACAAAAGCTATTTTGGATGCTAAGGTTGATGTCGTTTTTGCCCAAGGCACGCCGGATACAACAAATGCACCATCTGAATTGTGCGAGCGCTATAAAATTCCATGCATCACGTCGAATACACCAATTGAAGCGTGGCTCTATGGCCCAGATAATAAGCCTAAGAAATACACCTACACCTACCATTTCTTCTTCGGTGTACCTGATCTTGTCGCCAACCATGTGGGCATGATCAAAGCTCTGCCAGGTGGATTTAATGGTAAAATTGGATATCTGTATCCAAATGATCCAGACGGTGTTGTCTTTGCCAAAATATTTGATCCTACCTTCAAAAAAGAAGGTTGGAAGCCTGTAGACCCTGGTCGTTTTGAGCAAGGTTTGCCGGATTTCTCTGCCGTCATTAACAAATTTAAACGTGGCCGAGTTGAAGTCGTTACCGGTGTGCTTGCACCACCAGACATGCAGAACTATTTGCAGCAAGCAGCTCAAGCTGGCTTTAAACCTAAGATGTACATCATTGATAAAGGCACTGGTTATCCTGAGCCAATGAAGGCGTTGGGTAAGCATGGTGAAGGATTGCTCAGCGTTAATTTCTGGTCGCCAGCTTATCCCGGCAAATCCAAATTCAGCGGTTATACTGGGCAAGGACTTGTCGACAAATATGAGAGCGAGAACAAAGGCAAATCTTATTCACCGCCACTCGCTTATACTGATGCGTCATATGATGTGTTGTTCGACGCGCTGCAGCGCGCTGGTTCAACCAACCGGACTGCATTGTTGAAAGCTCTTGGCACAACTGATCTTGATACGGTTGTTGGTCAAGTCAAATTCAACAAGCAACATTACTCGGTTCAACCGCTGGGCGGCGCTCAATGGATGACAGATGCGAAGACAGGTAAAATGGTTAAAGAAAATGTCTTTAACAAAGTCTATCCGTCAGTGAAAAAGACTGCAGAAATGAAAGTCCTTAAATAATACTACTTACATTTTAGCAGCTGGTCGGTTCAAAGTTTTGGATCGCCCAGCTGCCCTAATTTTTTGAATAGAAATACCGGATATCATGGTAGCTTTATACCGCAATTTTGAAACCCGGGCTGAGATCGACAAAGAATATGATGTCGAGCAATCGGTGCCTGATTTCATGGTATATGCACGAGATTATGAAGGTTCCAGTGCAGCAACTCGCCGCCGACTGAATCATAATTCAGACTTGCGTTATGGCGCGACGATTGAAGAATATATCGATATCTTTCCGGCCGAACGTCCTAACGCTCCCGTTCTCATTTTTATCCATGGTGGATATTGGCGTATATTGTCTGCCAAGGAATTTAGCTTTGTTGCTCAAGGGCCTCAGAGCGCGGGCGTTACGACGGTCATCGTGAATTATGCCCTTTGCCCCAAAGTAACGTTAGATGAAATTGTTCGCCAGATTAGGGCTGCCATCCAATGGACCCATGCTAATATTCGTGACTTCAATGGCGACCCAGACCGCCTTTATGTCTCCGGTCATTCAGCCGGAGGACATATGACGGCGATGTCTTTGCTCACTGATTGGCAAGCTGATTACAGGCTGCCCAAAAATGTTATCAAAGGTGGTATCTCGATCAGCGGTCTATTTGATATCGCACCGTTGCAGCATTCTTTCATGCAAAAAGAACTGCGGTTGGATCCGGCGATAATTGAGCGCAATTCACCGCAGTATAAAGTGCATTCAGTTTCTACGCCACTTTTAATTACCTATGGCGGTGATGAAACGCCAGAATTTAGCCGCCAATCCGAAGACTTTTCAAAAGCCTGGGCGGCAAAAGGTAATAAAGTTAGGCGGGTATCTCTGCCAGGTAAAAATCATTTCAATGCGATATCTGGGTTTGGTGACAGTCAAAGCCCCCTCTGTCAGGCCATTTTTAAATTAATGAATTTCATGCCGCGGCGCGCCTCCGCCTTCCAATCTCGGAGGCACAAATAATGGCAGATACTATTCTTTCTGTAGAAGGCCTAAGTAAATCCTTTGGTGCCATTCGAGTTGCGGAAAATATTTCTTTCTCTGTTAATGAAGGAGAGATACTCGGCATCATCGGCCCGAACGGCGCGGGCAAGACGACGATCTTTGCGTTGCTTGCCGGAAATTTACCTATGGATGCTGGGCAAATCGTTTTCCGAGGCAAAGACATATCCATTTTACTCGCCTTTGAGCGCGCTCGCCTCGGTATGTCGCGTATTTATCAGGTGCCAAAGCCTTTTTCGCATATGACTGTTTATGACAATCTTAAAGTAGCGGCGATGTTTGGAGGTGGCTTGGAAGAGGTTGAGTGCGAGGGTTGGATTGGGCAAGTGCTGGATCTAACCGGAATGACGGCTGCTCGAAATACCTTGGCAGGCCGTTTGCCTCTTTTGCTTAGAAAACGGCATGAACTAGCACGCTCTTTAGCGACGCGTCCTTCCTTATTGTTAATTGACGAAGTCGCTGCTGGTCTAACCGATATGGAGGTTGATGAATTTATCGCCTTGATTAAAGAAATTCAGCTCTCCGGTATTACGGTAGTTTGGATTGAGCACGTGATGAAAACAATGATGACCGCCACCGACCGCTTGATGGCTTTGGCGGGTGGCAAAGTCATTGCGATGGGTACGCCGCAAGAAGTTATGGCAACAGATGAGGTTCGACGTGTCTATCTCGGAGCATAAACGTGGCTTCTTCGCCGAAGAAGGCCGGGGTGGTAAACGCCCGCTGCTAACAGTTTCTGAACTCTCAGCCTATTATGGCGAGTTGCGTGCATTGTTCGATGTAGAGTTTCAAGTTATGCCAGGTGAGGTTTTGGCTATAATCGGTGCCAATGGTGCGGGGAAGTCAACTTTGCTGAAATCAATGGTCGGCATGATGAACCGCGGCAAAACTGCCCACACAACCGGCTCGATCGACATGCGGGGCCGCCGATTGGATCAGCTTACGACAGAAAAAATTGTTGATGCGGGTGTAACAATGGTGCCGGAAGGGCGCCGTTTGTTTCCACGGCTAACCGTTGAAGAGAATCTGTTAACCGGCGCCTATTTGCCGCGCTGCCGTGAGGCCAGTGAAGATAAGTTGGTTGAAATGTTAGATATGTTCCCCCGCTTTGCCGAGCGCCGAACTCAAATTGTCAGCCAAATGTCGGGCGGTGAGCAGCAAATGGTCGCCGTTGCCAGGGCTTTGATGTCTGACCCTCAAGTTGTGTTGTTTGACGAATTATCCCTTGGTCTGGCCCCCGCGATTGTCGATGATATTTATGAAAAGGTTCAGCAGATCAATCAAGCCGGCGTCACTTGCATTGTTATCGAGCAAGATATGAAGCGAGCTCTCAGAGTTTCAAACCATGTGCTGGTAATGTTGGAAGGCGCGATTGTGTTAGAGGGCGATCCTAAAGACTTGAACGAGGACCAAGTATCTTCTGCCTATTTCGGATCAGAAATTGGGAGGGCCAGTGCATGACTGCGGAAGCCTTTAACGAAGAACTTTATTGGTCAGTCATCGATATTTTGAATGGTTTGCTTACTGGTACCATTATTGGTGGCTATTACGCGATGATCAGTATTGGCCTCGCGATGACCTTTGGTGTCATGCGGTTGGTCAATCTGGCGCATGGAGATTTCATTATCGTGGGCGCTTATTTGGCGGTCGTGCTACTTAATTTTTTACCAATATCGCCGTTCTTTACGCTCACCATCGTGATCCCAATTATGTTTTGTCTCGGCTATGTTTTACAACGTGTATTACTTAATCATGTTTCGGTTCAGGCAATGGAGCGCAAAGGACTAAGTGCGAATTATGGGCTTATGGCGCCGATCTTAGTCACCTTTGGGCTTGGTATTTTTATCTCCCATGTATTGCTCGGTATTTTTGAATCAGATGCGCGCCAGCTTAAAAACTCGCTCGCCTTTTCTGCTATTCGATTGAGCGAAGATCTCAATATTTCTCTGCTGCGTTTTATCTTTTTTGGCCTCGGTATTGTCATCTTGATTCTGCTTCATCTCTATCTCACGCGCACTCATGCGGGGCGCGCGATTAGAGCGGCCTCCGATGATGCGGAAGTATCACCGTTGATGGGCATTAACACGGCCCATGTTTATGGGTTGGCTCTCGGTATTTCGATGGCGATTGCAGGCGCTGCCGGCGTGATGATCGGTATGATCAGAACTTTTCAACCTTTCGACGGGCCGCAATTTTTGCTGATTGCATTTGGTACGGTCATTATCGGTGGGCTCGGCTCCATCGTTGGCAGCCTTGTCGGCGGTATTTTACTCGGAATAACGCAAGTGTTGGCAGGCACCTATTTTGGTCCGTCGGCGCAATTGGTTGGTGGCTACATGTTGATACTGTTTGTTCTCGCGTTTAAACCTCAGGGGCTGTTTTCCAAATGAATGAAGATGTGTTCTCTGGCTGGAGCGGACGGATTTTACTGGCAATCTTACTCATTGTTCTGCTCGCCTTTCCGTGGCTGGCCGGTGAGCAGGGGCGGTTTTACACTGTGCTATTAATGACGGTGTTTATCTTTGCAACACTGGGACATGCCTGGAATTTATTGGCGGGGTATTCAGGGCTGCTGTCATTTGGCTTGCAGGTTTATGTCGGCCTTGGAGGCTTTACAATAGGCATGTTGAGTTTCTATGGCCATGTCAACGTTTGGCTGGCGATGCCAATTGCTGCGATTGTTTCGGTCGCCTTTGCCTGGCTTTTGGCAATTCCGGTGACAGAGCGCTTTACCGGAAAGCGGGCGGCGGGGCCAATGGTGATCGCAGTCATTCTTTGGATTTTGTATGAAATTCTCATCTCGTATGAGCCGAGCTTTGACATTTTCCGCGGCCATTACACCCGCCGGGTTTCGATTTTACTTTTGATATTCTTAGGTGCGCTACCTCTGTTGAAACTGCAAGGCGCTTATTTTGCGGTCGCAACCTGGTTGATTGCGGCGGCTGTTTCATCGGTGTTTAACGAATGGAAAGTGACAGGCGCTGGTGGCGGGCTGAGCATTGTCTCTAATACATCCATCATGGCGCGTTATTATACGGGCTTGGTCTTGATTGTTCTATCTACCTTTGCCGTTTGGTATTTATTACGCAGTCGATACGGCCAAGCTTTGACCGCGGTTAGAGATGATGAAGAAGCAGCTAACTCAATCGGCATTGATATCCGTCGGGTGAAGACGCTGGTCTTCCTAGTTTCAGCGCCGATGGCAGGGTTGGCGGCAGGGCTTTTCTACATTGATAACGTCACCATCACGCCGTCCGATGCGTTCAGTATACGCTGGTCCGCGGTCGTGGTATTCGTCGTCGTTGCTGGCGGAATGGGAAGTTTGGCCGGGCCGATTGTCGGTGCGGTCATTTTTGTTATTGTTGACCGCGTCGTATCAGGATATATCGGCTCTGGTGAGCTGGCACTTGGTGTTTTCTCGGTGCTCATCATTATTCTACTCCCGCGCGGTGTGATGGGCGTTGTTAATGATCTTCGTCAATCTGACAAAAAGCGAAAGCACCGCGTGCGCACTGGCCCATCTGGCTTTGGCCCACCCAATATCGGCAAGTCGAAAATAAGTGCTGTTAAATCGCCGGAAGATTGGAAGGCTGAACAAGTCGCAAGCCCTTCTTTGCCGCCAGGATTGGTGTCAGTATTTTTGGTGCCGGGCAGCCCACTGCCATACCTACGCCCAGATAATCCTCCTTGGGTACCAATTATGGAAGCTTTTAAGACAGTCCAACAGGCACTCGAAGCTTCTCGTCCGGATGTTATTCTCGTTTATTCTACTCAATGGGCGGCGGTGCTTGATCAGCTTTGGCAATCTCGCCCGCGCCTTCATGGCATTCACGTTGATGCCAATTGGTATGAATATGGTGATCTGCCCTTTGATATTTCGATCGACAGGCCTTTGGCGGAGCGACTTGGGAAAGCCAGTCAGGCAGCGGGCGTTTCGTCCAAAACAGTTGACTATGATCAGTTCCCAATCGATAGCGGCACGATCGTTGCTAATAATATGCTCAATCCAGATGGCCGAATTCCCTTGGTAATTGCTGCCAATAATATGTATCACGATTTTGATACAACGCGGCGTCTCGGTGCTCTCGCCGTTAAAGAAGCTATCGCTGATGGTCGGCGCGTGGCCTTAGTTGGCGTTGGCGGGATGTCTGGCTCTATCTTTCGCGAAGAAATAAATATTGCCGATGATCGCATCATTGATGCGACGGATGATCGCTGGAATCAAAAAATTCTCGAACTTATGGCTCACGGTGATCATATGCAGCTGGAAAAAGTGATGGCCGAATATGCCTCAGAAGCCAAAGCAGACATGGGCTTCAAACATTTCGCCTGGCTCCTCGGTGGTATGGGTAACAACTGGCTCGGCGCTCGTGTCCATGCCTATGGCCCAGTTTACGGCAGTGGTGCAGCGGTTGTCGAGTTTGAACTCCCGACTGGGGAGTAAGCGGGTTAAATTCGATCCCTGATTATAAAATTTACTTCCCTGTTATCGCAGTAAAATTCTCAGTTAAATTATTAGGGAATTTGGAGGTAAATTGAGGCTAGGCTTGCTCCTTTGATCTTTTAGACGTGTGAATTTAATTCAGAATTTACAATATTCCCTATATTTTCCCTGTTAAACAGGGAAGTCTGGTGGAGACAGTTTCGCTGCTGACTGCGTCCACCGCCATATAATCAACTTAACTTATTGTTTTATATTATTTTTTTATCTTAATTATAATTATACCCCCAAACTACCCCCCATTTTATTTGATTTTGCATGGTAAACACACCTCTATTGGCTAGACGCACGGGTGCACGTCTTTCTGAGCCATCAAGGTGTGTGGGGATTAAGATTTCATGGGTGCCTTATAGTGCCGATTAGCTTAGAGTGTAATAGAGTGATTAAACGCCGTGCGCTCACGTTCCAGCTCACTGGATTTTTTTTGATGGTTATGTTTGGTGGATTTTTCGCCCTGGCGTGGTTTTTAAACGACGTGATAGCGCTGATCGCCAGATAAATCTTAGAAGAAATTTAGTTCCGGGCGCGCGGATGAGAGTCCCGGTAGACCTTAATGAGGCGTGCCTGATCGACCTCGGTATAGCGCTGGGTTGTCGACAGTGATTCGTGACCGAGTAACTCCTGAATGGTTCTAAGGTCACCGCCGCCAGCTAATAAATGGGTCGCGAAACTATGGCGGAGCGCATGAGGTGTTGCCGATGCGGGCAATCCTAAATAAGCCCGCAATTTCCGGACTTGGCGCTGGATAACGCCGGAGTTTACCCGCTTGCCCTGAACGCCAACAAAAAGTGGGCCATTCTTTTTTAAACGTTGGGGGTAGAGATCCAGGTAATATTGGATCGCGTCCAGCACAATTGGCAGCACCGGCACGACGCGTTGCTTTTTGCCTTTACCGGTAATTACCATGGCGTCTCCGTCAGGCACATCCTCAACATTCAGATTAAGCGCTTCGCTGATGCGCAATCCGCAGCCATAAAGCAGCGTCAAAATCGCAATATCGCGCGCCGCTATCCAAGGCGTGTCGTGCAGATCGCCGATGCTCAGGAGGGCTTCTCGCGCCTCCACTTCGGATAAGGGTTTGGGGATGCTGCGCGGCAGTTTTGGTGTTTTAACTGCTTTGATGGCAGCATTATGGGCGAGTTCGTGACGATCCAGAAATTTAAAAAAATTGCGTAAAGTTGATACTGCACGGGCGGTTGAGGAGCGTGAAAGGCCGTCATTATGACGTTTGGCGAGATAGCCTCTAAAATCCGTTGTTGTCAGATTTTCGAGATCACCCAAGCCCGGCGTGAAACCGAGATGATTGCCTAAATATCCAAAAAAAGAAGCGAGGTCCCGCCCGTAAGCATCCATGGTATGCTGAGAGTAATTTTTCTCAACCATCATCCAGCGCTGCCAACTCTCAATCGCCTTGAGGACAGCGGGTTCGGCAGTATAGTCGATTAAGCTTTTTGCCGTTACTTTTCGGACAGCCATCGGTTAAGCGTTAGCTCCAGCACGCGGGTAACGAATATCAGCAAATCTGTGCCCTGACCGCCGTGGAAAGCACCGCGATTACGCGATCCCAGGGCTAGCATACCATTGGGGATACCATAACCCGGTTGCAACCGGCCCAACGCTGCTGATTTTACGATGCCGGCGGTCTCACCAAACACCGAGCCGTCATCTTTGATGTGTTCAATCAGCTTGGCGAATTCGTCGGGGCCGCCGAGAACGTTATCGACGGTGCCGGGGGCCAGCCAGCGGATATCGGTCTCACCCAATTCGAGGGAACCCTCTTCACCGGTCTCCAGGCAAAGCGAGGCGACATCAATATCCAGCAATAGGGGCAGATCAAAACAGACGACGTGAACCAATCGCTCCAAATTGTCAGCGCCCAAAATTGCGATAACCGCTGCATGAGTGTGGGTTTGGATCATCATATTGGAGCGGGTTGTTGAGATCAGCAGATTGGCAGCGTCTTTAAGATTGCTCGATTCATCACGCATACGGTCGAGCATTGAAGTTTGCATATCAACCACATTGCCAGCTTCACCATCCTCCCAGCGCGACGGCGGGCTTATGACCTCCAACAGTTCCGGGTTTTCTTTCAGAAAATCAGGATTCTCACGTAAATATTCTGTAACGTAGGAGGCATCTACCTTACGTGCTTCTGATTTGCTGTTCATAATTTACCCCCTTTATTCCCTCATAAAATCGATTGACCAGTCCCCGCCCAATCTTTCAGGAACGAGTCTAACCCCTTTTCGGTTAACGGATGGTTATAAAGTTGGCGAAGCGCAGACGGTGGAATAGTGACGACATGGGCACCCATGCGGGCGGCGTCAACGACATGTTTGGGCGAGCGCACGGAGGCAACCAGCACTTCGGTCTCAAAGTCGGTATAGTTTTCGTAAATCTCACAAATATCGGCGATGAGATCCATGCCGTCCTGGCTGATATCATCAAGCCGGCCGACAAACGGGGAAATAAAGGTCGCTCCGGCTTTGGCCGCCAAAATCGCCTGTCCCGGTGAAAAGCAGAGCGTCACATTGACCATTGTGCCTTCGCTGGACAATATTTTGCAAGTTTTCAAACCATCAACCGTGAGCGGGACTTTGATGGTGATATTTTTAGCGATCTTGGCGAGCTTATGAGCTTCCTTGATCATGGTGGGTGCGTCGATTGCGGCAACTTCGGCACTGACGGGTCCATCGATAAATGAACAAATTTCCTCAATCACATCGGTAAACTGGCGGCCCGATTTTGCGATTAGGGACGGATTTGTGGTAACGCCATCAATCATCCCGGTTTCGGCAAGTTCTCGAATTTCACCAACATCGGCAGTATCAATAAAAAATTTCATGATCTCTGATTCTACTCCTTAGATAGTCGATGATTGTTCTTTGATTGATAACAGCTAAAGTGTACCGCATGACAGGTAACAGCACCACATCACTTGATTTTGGCGACGACCCTCGATGTGTCAGCGTTTTGCTGCCGCTGCCCTTGGGTAAAGCCTATACCTATGCCGTGCCACCCGGCCTAGCCCTTATGGAGGGCGACTTTGTTGCGGTACCGCTTGGGGTGCGCGAGGTATCGGGCGTCGTCTGGGACGGTGATATCGATGATGTGCCGCCGGAAAAACTTAAAGCCGTTTTAGCCAAACTCGATGCGCCACCAATGACCGAATCTGCCCAGCGATTCGCCGAATGGGTGGCTAATTACAATATGGCGTCTTTGGGTTCAGTGCTTAAAATGTTTATGTCCGTGCCCGATGCCTTGAAGCCACCGAAGCCGGTGACCGCTTATAGTGTTAATAATGATCTGCCGGAAATTAAAATGACTAAAGCGCGGGAACAGGTTCTCGGCGTCTTGAAAGATAACCCACCCCTGCCGGCAACTCTATTGGCTAAGGAAGCCGGCGTTGGTACATCGGTCA
>Ga0187827_10004149_pt1 | contig 18001 bp, 15 predicted proteins | sample ETNtaG_39_FD_167969 | JGI IMG/M metagenome (GOLD analysis project Ga0187827, IMG submission 167969) | Marine microbial and viral communities from oxygen minimum zone, Eastern Pacific Ocean - ETNP2014_SV_150_PacBio MetaG (Illumina Assembly) | ecosystem: Environmental > Aquatic > Marine > Hypoxic... | reverse complement strand
TCATAAAAAATCAAATATAAATAATATATCAGCCGCTGTGTTTTCTTCTGCGATAGGACAATCAAATCCAGAGATACAAAAATGCAAAGAATTATCAATTCCTCTTGTGAGTAGAGCAGAAATGTTGGCTGAATTGATGAGAAATAAAAACGCAATTGCCATAGCAGGATCGCACGGGAAAACTACAACAACAAGTCTAGTTGGAACCATATTGGAAAATGCAAAATTGGATCCCACAATAATAAATGGAGGAATTATTAATGCATATTCAAAGAACAATAGAATGGGACTTGGCAAATGGATAGTAGTTGAAGCTGATGAAAGTGACGGATCTTTTTTGAGATTGCCACATAAAATTAATATTATAACCAATATCGATATTGAACATTTAGATTATTATAAAACAAAAAGTAACCTAGTTAATTCTTTTCAAAAATTCATTACAAACTTGCCATTTGATGGATGTTCAATAATTTGTATTGATAATAATAATTTAAAAAAATTGTCAAAGAAAATTAAAACGAGAAAAATAATTTCATATGCCTACAAAGATCAAGAAGCAAATGTTAAAATACTGGAGATTGAATATAATGATATGAAATCAAAATTTTCTATCCATATAAAAAAAAATACTATTCCGCATTATTCTGGAATTTTTAAATTTTACATAAATCTTTTAGGAATACACAATGTTTTAAACGCAACTTCTGCAATTATAGCAGCAATGTTACTACGTATTTCAATTAAAAATATACAAAAATCTCTTGAAACTTTTAAAGGAGTGGAAAGAAGATTTACTTTTCTTGGAAAAATTAAAAAATCTTTTATTTATGATGATTATGCTCATCATCCTACTGAAATCAAAGCTAGTTATGAAATTGCGAAGCACATCGCAGAAAAAAAAATAATTGTACTTTTTCAACCGCATAGATTTTCCCGCACAAGAGATTTGTATAGTGATTTTATTAAAGTATTAAACAAAATTGATATACTCTATGTATTGGATATTTATGCAGCGGGTGAAAATTCAATAAAAAAAATAAACTCAAAGAATATTGTAAAGGATCTTAGGGAAAAAAAACAACAAGTTTTCTATATTAGTAAAAATGAAGATATAAATAAAATCTTATCTTCATTTTATGATGACAATAACTTAATAGTTTTTATGGGAGCTGGATCTATTACACATAAAGCACATAAATTGATTAAGGAAAATAATGTACGAAAAAATTTTAGAGATTTCAAAAAAATTAAATAGTAAATTTTTATTTAATTACGATATTTCTAGATTAACTTGGTTTAGGGCTGGTGGAAAAACTGACATTTATTGCGTAGTTTGTGATGAAAACGAACTTGAGATAATATTAAATAATATTGGTAATACGCCTTTTTTGGTAATTGGCAATGGATCAAATCTTTTAATAAGAGACGGGGGATTCAAGGGATTGATTATTAAATTAGGAAAATCATTTAACAATTTATTTATTGAAAATGATAAAATTATAACTGGTGCAAGTATTCTTGATGTTAATTTAGCTAAGTTTGCTTACATAAAATCTATAAGAAATTTTGAGTTTTTTTCAGGTATACCAGGAAGTCTTGGAGGTGCTATCAAAATGAATGCGGGATGCTTTGGTTCAGAAACCAAAGATGTTCTTTTCAGTGCGACAGTAATAAAAAATAATGGGAAAAAAATAATTATTGAAAATGATGAATTAGAATTGTCATACAGAAAATCAAATATATCAGATAACGATATTGTAGTCAGTTCTGCATTTAATGTTGAGTTCGGGGATAAGAAAGAGATTGAGAAAGAACTAAAAATTATAAAAAATAATCGAGAATATTCTCAGCCAATTAAAACAAAAACTAGTGGAAGTTCTTTCAAGAATCCTACTGGAAGTCACGCAGCAGAGTTGATTGATTTGGCAGGATGCAAAGATTTAAAAGTTGGGGGTGCAGTTGTGAGTAGTAAACATGCTAATTTTTTGATTAATACTGGTAATGCAACAGCAGGGCAAATTGAAGATTTAGGAAAAATAATTATTGAAAAAGTTTACAATAAATTTCAAATTGTACTTGATTGGGAAATAAAGATAGTTGGAGATGTGCCTTAATGAAAAAAGTTTTAGTTTTAGAAGGAGGTTTTAATGAAGAACATGAAGTGTCTTTAAGAACTTCTAAAGAAGTTCAAAAATCTTTGAGAAGATTGAAATTAGAATTTGAAGTTCTTAAAGTAAATCCAAAAAACTTTTCTGAAAAAATTAAACTATATGACAAGGATTTTTTATGTTTTAATGCTCTTCATGGAACTTATGGCGAAGATGGCACAATACAAAAAATTCTTGAAAAAAACAAACTTTCTTATACGCATTCTGATTCTAAAGCTTCAAAAATAGGATTTGATAAAAATTTAACTAAATTAAAAATAATAAATAGTGAAATTGTTACCCTTGAATCAATAATTCTTGAAAGAAATCAGATTAAAATTAATCTATTTTATGAAATATATAATAAGTTAAATTCGTTTGTATTAAAACCGGTGTCAAGTGGCTCTAGTTTTGGAGTTAAGATATTCAATTCAAAGAGTGATATTAGTAATTTTTTTTTAAATTATGATAATGAAATAAATAGATATAAAAATCATAACAAGTTAATGATTGAAAAATATATTCGAGGTAGAGAGTTAACTGTCAGCGTATATGAGAATGAAAAAACTACACAAGCTGTAGAAGTAACTGAAATTTTTTCCGCACGTTCATTTTTTGATTATAAAGCAAAATATACTAAAGGATTATCCAAACATATCTTACCAGCAAAATTACCAAAAAAAATGTATAAACAATGTTTGTCATTTGCAATGATTGTTCATAATGAATTGGGATGTAAGGGAATAAGTAGATCTGATTTTCTCTGTGATGAAAAAAAAATTTACTTTCTTGAAATCAATACTCAGCCAGGATTAACACCTATTTCTTTAGTTCCTGAGCAACTTAGTCATAAAAATATTGACTTTGATACACTTATAAAAAAAATTATAGAATCCTCCTTGTGATTAAAAGTAGAATAAATAAAAAAAAAACTAATGTATATTCCATAATTAGATCTACAGCATTTATCGCGTTAATTGTTATATCGTTTTTTATTTTTTATGATGCTTATAAATCTAATGTTATAAAAAAAGTATTTGTTAAGAACATTGAAAAATTTTCTAAAAACTATGGCTATTCTTTTACTGAAGTTAACATAAATAAATTAATTAATATTAATCCTGAGGAAATTGAAAAATATTTCACAAAATATTATGGTAATTCAATTTTTTTGATTCCAATTAAAGAAATTTCAAAAAATTTACATCAAAACAAATGGATAAAAGATTTTACAATAAAAAATGATTATAAAAATACTATTAATGTAAACATTGTTGAGTCAATTCCAATAGGAATATATTTTAATGGTGAAGATAGCTTTTTGTTTGATAATAATGGAAAAATAATCGATCTTGTAGATTCAAACTATAATTTATATTTTGATCTGATAATGTTTGAGGGTAATAATTCTTTATTAAATGCAAATACTTTATTAAATTCATTACCATTATTATTTCGAAACGAAATAAAAAAAGCTATTTTTATAAACAATAGAAGATGGGATGTTCAGCTTAGAAATGGTATTAATATAAAATTATCTGAAAACAACGTTTTAGATTCATTTAATAATTATGATAAATTTTATAAAAACGTTTCTAATCAAGAGTTGACAGAAATTGAAATGATTGACTTAAGGATTCCCAAACAAATAATTTTAAAATTTAAAGCAATAGAATGATTAAAGTTGGAATTGATATAGGTAATTCAAAAATTTCATCAATCGTATGTGAAATTAAAACTGATGGATCAAAAAAAATTTTATCCTTTATAAGCAATCCTACGACATATGTTAATAAAAGTATGGTGACTAATTTAGTTTCAGTAAAGGATGAGATACACAAAACAATAATTGAAGCTGCAAAAGAATCTCAAACAGATATAAAATCCGTAAATCTCAATCTTCCAGCTATTGAATCTTCTTCTATATTTAGTGAATCTGAAATTAATGTTTCAAGTAAAATGATTAGTGATTTGCATTTAAAAAAAGCAGTAAATCAATCTGATATTCTTGAGACTGTTGAAAACTATGAGATTATTCAAAAATTTATTTCAAGTTATGAGCTAGACAACAAATTTTTTTCAAATAGCCCCGTAGGGACATTTGGTGATAATTTAAAATTAAATTTTTACAAATTTGCAGTTAAAAAAAATTATACAAATACACTTTCAAGTCTGTTCAAAAGTTTAAACATTCATATTGATAATTATATACCAACGCCTCTTTCTTCATCATTAGCTACACTGAATTCTGATGATAAACTCTTAGGAGCAATATGCATTGATTTAGGAGCATCCTCAACATCCGTAGCGATTTTTGAAAATGAAAAACTTATTTTTATGGATGCTATTAATGTGGGGGGAAAAAATATTACTAATGATATTGCAAGAGGGGTTTCAACAAATATAGAAAGTGCAGAACGACTTAAGACCCTTTATGGTTCTGTTATATCTTCACCTAGTGATGAATATGAACTTATAGAAATCCCTATGAGTAATGATCCATCAAAATTTAAGCAAATTAACAGAAGTATTATAAACTCAATTATAAAACCAAGAGCTGAGGAAACCTTAGAGTTGATCTGGCAAAAATTAAAAGAATATAATTTTCACAGAAAACAAATAAAAAATTTAATTTTAACAGGCGGGGGTGCCATATTAGAAGGCATAGCTGAATATGCTCAAGTTATTTTTGATAGCAATGTTAGAACTGGTATGCCATTATCAATCAAAGGTTTGGATAAAAAATTTATAAATCCTCAATTTTCCCAAACTATTGGGACAATTCTTTTCAATAAATCAGATTATGAAATAGAATTCCTAAAAAGTGAAGAAAAATACAAAAAAAACACTGTTTTAAGCCGTTTTTCTTCTTGGCTTGATCAATATATATAGTTATAACATACAATATATAGTTTAATTCATTGACGGTTTCGACGACAAATCGTTAATTAAATAAAAAAAACGGCGGAGAAGATTACATGACAATAAATATTTCTATACCAGATGTAGGCCCCAATCTACATCCTCAGATAACTGTATTGGGAATTGGAGGATCAGGAGGAAACGCAGTTAATAATATGATGAACTCAAATCTTGAAGGGGTTGAATTTTTAATTGCTAATACGGATGCTCAAGCACTACAAATTTCAAAATGTAAGAAAAAAATTCAACTAGGCATAAAAAGCACCAGAGGTCTTGGGGCAGGTATGCGTCCAGATGTAGGAAGAAAAGCTGCAGAAGAAGCAATAGATGGAGTAAGTGAAATGCTTGAAGGTAGTCATATGTTGTTCATTGCAGCTGGAATGGGTGGCGGTACAGGAACTGGCGCCTCACCTATTATTGCTAAACTAGCTAGAGAACAAGGAATTCTTACTGTAGGAGTAGTTACAAAACCCTTTCATTTTGAAGGAATCCAAAGAATGAAATTGGCTGAAAAAGGCCTAGAAGAACTTCAACAATATGTTGATACTCTTCTGGTTATACCAAATCAAAATTTATTCAGAATAGCTAATGAGAAAACTACTTTTGCGGATGCGTTTAAAATGGCGGATGATGTATTATATGCGGGTGTAAGGGGAGTGACAGATCTTATGGTCCAACCAGGTTTAATTAATCTAGACTTCTCCGATGTAAAGACTGTTATGAGTGAAATGGGAAAAGCAATGATGGGAACTGGAGAAGCATCTGGTGAAGGAAGATCTGTTGCAGCAGCAGAAGCCGCAATTGCTAATCCTTTAATTGACGATGTATCTCTTAAAGGAGCAAAAGGTTTAATCATAAATATCACAGGCGGCAAAGATATTACTTTGTATGAAGTAGATGAAGCTGCTAATAGAATTAAGCAAGAAGTTGATGAAAGTGCAAATATTATATATGGCACAACATGTGATGATCGTTTAGAAGGCGTTGTTAGAGTAAGCATTGTTGCAACTGGCATAGATTTAAATAGTGCAGTATCACCAAAACCTTTAGATACATCATCAAGTTTGTTAATTGATAATTCTGTGTATCAGCAAAGAACGAGTGAAGAAAAAAGAGACAGCTTTACGAATAATGATGCAGATTTAAATTATCATTTTAATTCCTTATCTGGAGAAAATGAAAGCACTGAAGAGATTGATGAGAATCATATTGATGAAAGCTCGTTAGGGGAAGGAGATTTTTTGCCTACTGAAGATACTAATATTGATTACACTAACAAAGAAATTGCTGCAAACATTGATGAAGAAGAAATAAATGGAGAAAATAATCAAGAAATAGCAGTTGAGACCAAAATAGATAATAATGATATAACTGCAAATCTTGATATAAATGATAATTCTGCAATTATTTCAAATATTGAGACTTCATATGCATCAGAGTTGACTGAGAAACAGTCTGACGAGATTGAAACAAAAACATCTGTGAGGAAACTCAGTCTTTTTGATAGCTTTGAAGAACAATCACATAGAGAGAGTTTAACAAACAGTCCCAAGGTACAAAAAAAAGAACCTGTGATTGAGAATCATCTAGAAGAAGATAATGTCACTTCTGAGCAAGAGATAATCAAAAATGCGTTTGATCCGGAAGAAATAGAGACTGATGAGGATATCAATCAAGAAACTGATGAGGAGCTCTTAGATATTCCAACTTTTTTAAGGAGGCAAGCTAATTAAGTAGCTGTTAATATAGAAATAATCAGTAATATTCAGTTAATTGTATAACTGTATAAAAAAATATATTTATAAAAGTGCTGTTTTGCAGCACTTTTTTTTATAACATATGATTGCTTCGACATTTTTTAAACAAAAACAAAAAACAATAAAAAATGAAATTTCTTTTTCCGGTATAGGTTTGCATTCAGGAGAAAAATCTCAAGTAACTATTAAGCCAAGCGAAGTTAACTCAGGTATTAATTTTATAAGAACTGATGTCAGCGATGTTAATAAAAATGCATTGATAATGGCACTATGGCATAATGTCTCGTCAACCACACTATCAACCACTATTTCTAATGGAGATGTTTCAGTATCTACAATAGAACATCTTATGAGTGCTTTATCAGGAATGCATATAGATAATGTTTTAATTTTAATTGATGGTCCTGAAGTCCCCATTATGGATGGAAGTTCAAAACCTTTTGTAGAATTATTTGAAAAAGCGGGTTTAGTAAAACAAGGTGAATATCGAAGAATATTAAAAGTAATAAAGGAAGTTGAAGTATCTAACGGTGATAGTTTAGTTAAAATATTACCATCTAATTATTTTTCTATTGATTTTGAAATAGTTTTTGATAGCCATTTAATCAACAGTCAATCATGCCAATTACAACTTATTAATGGTAATTATAAAAGTGATGTTGCTTCTGCAAGAACATTTGGGTTTGAAAAAGATGTTCAGAAGCTCAGAGAAAAAGGATATGCTTTAGGTGGAAGTTTAGAAAATGCCGTAGTTGTTGGAGATAATAATATACTTAATACAGGTGGTTTGCGCTTTAAAGATGAATTTGTTCGTCATAAAATTTTAGATTCAATAGGAGATTTATATTTGGCAGGCTATCCAGTTCAAGGGTATTTTAGTGGTAAAAAATCCGGCCATTATTTAAACAATCAACTTTTAAATAAACTTTTGTCCGATCATTCAAATTTTGAAATAATTTAATTTTTTTATATCATTTTTTTAGGTTGAACTATTCGATCAAATTCTTTTTTTGATAAAATTCCTAATTTACTTGCAGATTCTCTCAAACTTATATTTTCTTTAAAAGCTTTTCTGACTATTTTTGTAGCATTATCATAACCAATATAATTATTTAGAGCAGTGACGAGCATTAAAGAGTTGTTTAGATTTTTACTAATACGTTTATTATTTGCTTTAATGCCTAGTAAACATTTTTTATTAAAACTCTCGATTGAATCAGATAATAAATTAATAGATTGAATAATATTATAAATAATAAGGGGTTTAAACGCATTTAATTCAAAGTGACCTTGCGATCCAGCTATAGAGGTACTTGTGTGATTTCCCATTACTTTAACACAAACCATAGATAAGGCTTCAATTTGTGTTGGGTTTATTTTTCCGGGCATAATGGAAGACCCTGGTTCATTTTCAGGAAGCTGAAGCTCACCTAACCCTGATCGTGGACCTGATGCTAAAAAACGAATATCATTACTTATTTTTAACAAAGATACTGACAGAGTATTAAGAGCTGCCGACAAACTCACTAATGGATCATGAGATGCAATTGATTCAAATTTGTTTGGAGATGGTAAATATTTAGTTTTTGTTAGTTTTGAAAGATATTCACAAAATACTTTGTCAAAATTTTTTGGGGCATTTATGCCAGTTCCAACAGCCGTTCCTCCTTGGGCTAAAAAATATAATTCTTTTTTTGCGTTTAATAATCTATGTTTATTCTTTTTTATTTGCTCAAGGTATCCAGAAAATTCTTGCCCAAGAGTAATGGGAGTAGCATCTTGAGTATGTGTTCTTCCAATTTTAATTATTCTATTAAATTGTTTAGATTTATTTTTTAATTCTATAATCAACGAATCAAGACTTAAAATTAATTTTTTTTCTAATAATTCATTGGATGCGATATGCATAATTGTTGAAAATGTATCGTTTGAAGATTGGGACAAATTTACATGATCATTAGGATGCACAGGATCTTTAGATCCAATTTTTCCTTTTAATATTTTTATAGCATAATTACTTATAACTTCATTTGCATTCATATTGGTCTGAGTGCCTGATCCTGTTTGCCAAACCTTTAAAGGAAATTCATCAATTAATTTTAAATTAATTATATGATCGCAAGCTTTGGTGATCGCTTTGCCGATTTTATTACTTAATATGCCCAATTTCATATTAGCTAGTGCTGCAGCTTTTTTTTGATAGCCTAAAGCAACAATCATTTCTTTAGGCATTATTTCTTGACCAATTTTAAAATTTTCAAGGGAACGCTGTGTTTGAGCCCCCCACAATCTTTTGGAATCAATTTTTTTGGGACCTAGAGAGTCTTTTTCAATTCTTTTTCTTTTCATATTAATTAAAAAATATTATCAATCTCTGTTCTTATATCATTTGTTAAATATTAAGATAAGAAAATATATATGAGTAAATTAGTACTATTGCGTCATGGTCAAAGTCAGTGGAATCTGGTAAATCGCTTTACTGGCTGGAAAGATATAGAATTATCAGAAAATGGAATATTAGAGGCCAAGGAGTCTGGAAGGCTTATAAAAGAAAAAAAAATACCAATTGATGTAGTATACTCTAGCGGACTTAAACGAGCTTTTGATACAGCTAGCATTGCTATGAAAGAAGCTAACTACAGTCATTTATTCAATAATGGTGAGCTAATTATAATAAAACATAAAGCAGTAAATGAAAGAGATTACGGAGATCTTACAGGTCTAAACAAACAAGAGACAGCTGAAAAATACGGAAAAGAACAAGTTCATATTTGGAGACGTTCATACGATGTTAATCCTCCAGGTGGAGAAAGTCTAAAAAATGTAGTTGAAAGAGTTAGACCGTATTTTGAGAGTACTATGAAAAAGGATTTGGAAGATGAAAAAAATGTTCTACTATCTGCTCACGGAAATTCTTTGAGAGCTTTGTTTCTAATTTTAAATTTTTATACTGTTGAAACAATCTCAACAGCAGAAATACCAACTGGGAAACCTTTTATTATTGAATATGAGAGTGGCAAAATTACTAATAAATATTTTCTTTAAATTAATTTCTAAATTTGTTAAGTTTGATGACATTATCTTTTTTTGAATATTCTTTGGTTTTTAATTTTTGTTTCATTTTATTTTTGCTTTTACTGTCTATTACCTTATCTACCTTATCCTGAATTAATTTTAATCCAAAATTAGCATAAGGATCTGCAAATGATATTACAGAACGAAAAGGAACAATTAAATCAGTTTTAATATCATTAAAGGATAATGTTATTGTAAAATGATCATTTGCAACATCATAATTCCAATATTCATATTGAATAACTATTGTCATTTCACTTGGAAATTTATCTAATAACCATTGAGGAATAACTGCTTCTTTGTCGTTTGTTTTAAATGTGATGTATAGATGATGACCTTCTTGTAAACCATTTTTTTTTACATTTATCAAAACATCTTTTAAAACATTGATCATGTTCTTTTTTAAAATTTTTGAATAATTTATTTTCATAAACAAATGTGGGGATTTTTATAATTAACAAAATCTATTCTAACATCCCAATACAACATTTTATAAAAACTCTATGCAAAAACTTTATATACCAATTTAGTGCTTTAAGGTATTTTTTGCTTTAAATTCTATACATCTATATGAATAAAGATAATAATTTATAAAATTGATAAAATAAATGTAAGAAGAATTAATGAATAAAATAATTGTTTACACTCATCCAGATTGCTTACTCAAAGATAATGGTCCAAATCATCCAGAAAAAAAAGAACGTTTACAAGTTATTCTAAAATCTATTCAAGATATAAGCTGTATTGATATAGAAATTAAAGATGCACCACTAGCAGGTGATGATGATATTTATCTAGCTCATCCTGCAACACATATAAATAATATTTTTTCATCAATTCCAAATTCTGGATTAGTGGGAGTGGAAAAAGAACCATATGCTGATACACTTTTATGTCCCAATAGTAAAAATGCCATTTTAAGATCCTGTGGAGCAGGGATTGCAGCTGCAAACAGCCTTATTATTGATAATGAAAAAAGAATATTTTGTGCCGTTCGACCACCTGGTCATCATGCAGAAACTGTCAGAGTAAATGGTTTTTGCTTTGTAAATAATATTGCAGTTACTGCTAGATATTTACAAAGTAAATTAAAAATAAAAAAAATTGCAATTATAGATTTTGATGTTCACCACGGAAATGGTACGCAAGAAATTTTTTATCAGGACAGATCTGTTGCTTACGGATCTATTCACGAGCATCCATTGTTTCCAGGAACAGGATCACAAAGAGAAGTTGGAGCTGGTAACATATTTAATGCTCCAATTGTAGCAGGAACTGATGGAAAAGATTTTATAAATATTTTTGAAAAAAAAATTTTATTGAATATAGATAAGTTTAAACCTGAAATAATATTAATATCTGCTGGTTTTGATGCGCACAAAAGAGACCCTCTAGCAAATATTAATCTAGAATCAGAAAATTATAATCAAATAACAAAGATGATAATAGAGATAGCAAACATACATTCACAAGGAAGAGTAATATCATTTTTAGAGGGAGGATATGATTTGTTGTCACTTTCAGAAAGTATTAAAGAACATTTTTTGGGTTTAAGTGAAAATTAAATCAATATAGAAGGAATTTATGACTCGCTTTAATGCATGGAATGTCTTTAAAAATGGACTTAATGGTCAGACAGGATGGAGTAGACAGTGGCGTGATCCAGAACCTAAAGAGAATTACGATGTCATTATAGTTGGGGGCGGATTACATGGACTTGCGACAGCTTACTACTTAGCAAAAAATCATAATATACATAATATAGCAGTTTTAGAAAAAGGATGGATAGGCGGAGGCAATGCAGGTCGAAATACGACTATAGTTCGCTCCAATTATATGATGCCAGGCAATCATCAATTTTATGAACATTCACTTAAATTATGGGAGAATTTAAGTCATGAATTAAATTATAACGTGATGTTCAGTCAGAGAGCACACGTATCTCTTTTTCATACACCTGCGGCAAGGGATGCGGCAGCAAGAAGATACAATGTTATGAGACTGAATGGAACGGATGGAGAATTATGGGATCTGGATACACTTCAAAGAAATATTCCTCATTTAAATTATAATGACGCACGCTTTCCAATCATAGGAGCCGCCGTTCAACCGAGAGCAGGTAATGCCAGACATGACTCGGTTGTATGGGGATATGCCAGGGCAGCTGACTCTCTTGGAGTTGACATTATTCAAAACTGTGAAGTCACAGGTGTAACACGTAAAAATGGCAGAATTGAAAGTTTGCAAACTTCAAGAGGCGTAATTAAGGGAAAGAAAGTTGGCTTTGCCGTTGCAGGTCACACATCACGTTTATGGCAAATGGCTGATTTGGGGAAACTTCCAATTGAATCGCATAAGCTTCAAGCTTTTGTGACTGAGTCCATCAAGCCTTTTCTTGATCACGTAGTTGTATATGGAGTGGGAGGAGCTCATTTTTATATTTCTCAATCTGATAAGGGAAGCTTGGTTTTTGGAGGGGATTTGGACTGGTACAAGTCATATGCCCAAAAGGGAAACCTGCCGATAGTTCAAGATGTAGCTGAAGCGGCAATGGCCATTCTTCCATGCTTAGGGAGAATTCGTTTAATAAGACACTGGTCAGGAGTTATGGATATGACAATGGATGGTTCATTCTTTATATGCAAAACGCCCATTTCTAACTTGTATCTCAACGCAGGCTGGAATTATGGAGGATTTAAAGCAAGCCCTGCTTCTGGATGGTACTTCGCCGATCTTATGGCAAACGAACAACCGCATGAATATATTCAACATCACAATCTTGAGCGATTTGAGCAAGGCATCAACCTGGATGAGCGTGGCGCTGGACCAGATCCAAAGTTGCACGGTTAAATATGATACGCATTAATTGCCCTTATTGCGGAGAAAGAGACCATAGTGAATTTACTTATGGAGGAGATGCTTCAATACAATATCCAGATTTAGACGCATCACAGGAAGAGTGGGTGAAAGCAATTTTTTTTCGGGAAAATATCTGCGGCGTTCAAAAGGAAACATGGCATCATCTGAACGGTTGCAGAATGTGGCTAGAAGTTGAACGCTCTACAGTGACCCATGAAATTACAAGCGTTAAACCTTGTCACCCAGATTTGCAGAAATTGGTAGAGTCAAAAAAATGAGTTCACAAAGATTAGATAATTATGGAAAAATAAATATAGAAAAAATATTTTCTTTTACTTGGCAAAATAAAAATTATTTTGGATATAAGGGTGATTCTCTCGCCTCAGCTTTATTAGCAAATAACATTAAGACAGTTGGTAGAAGTTTTAAATATCATCGTCCAAGAGGAATAATGTCATGCGGCGTGGAGGAATCAGGCGGTCTTGTTACTATCGGCGCTGGTGACAAGAGAGATCCGAATGTTAGAGTTACAACTCAAGAATTGTACCAAGGTTTAAATGCAACAGGACAAAATGCTTTTCCAAATGTCAATTTCGATTTTAGCGGAATTAATAATTATCTGAGCCGCTTTTTAGCTGCTGGATTTTATTATAAAACATTCATGGGCTTGCCGCCTTTTGAATGGGGCAAAGGGACGTCCATATGGATGTTTTTTGAAAAATTTATTCGTAAAGCTGCTGGCATGGGGAAAGCATCACGATTACCTGATCCTGACAGTTATGAACACGCCCATGATTTTTGCGACATATTAATTGTTGGTTCCGGAGCTGCAGGTATTGCAGCTGCAAAAGAAGCGGCAAATAAAAAACTAGATGTAATATTAGTGGAACAAGATAGTCTTTTGGGCGGTGACCAATTAGCAGAAGACAGTTTTGATCATAATGACGTTGATAACGAACTTAAAACTCTTGGTATTCGTGTTATGAAAAGAACCACAGCTTTTGGCTTGTATGACAACTGCGTTGCGGGACTTTTGGAAAGAGTAACAGATCATGTTCCTTATGGAAACAAAGACTTTCCTCGTCAAAGATTTTGGACAATAAGAGCTAAGCACGTAATTGTTGGATCAGGGTCGTTGGAACGGCATATAGCATTTAATAATAATGACATACCTGGCGTTATGACAGTCAATGCTTCAAGACATTATCTAAACAGATACGGCGTTTTAACTGGAAAAAATATTGTCATTACCACGAATAATGATTCTGTTTATCCTACTGCGGAATTATTATCGAATGCAGGAGCAAATCTAACAGTTTTAGATAATCGAACTGATATTGATTTAGATATTAAACAAAATAAAAATATTCAGATAAAGTTTGGAACAGTTCCTTACAATATTAATGGCTCAAGAGAGATTGAAAGTTTGGATATTGCTGATGCAACGCATTCCACATGTAAAAAAATTGATACAATTCAATGTGATCAGGTCTTAATGTCCGGAGGCTGGTCCCCTGCTGTTCATTTATTATCCCACAGAGGAGTTCGTCCTAAATGGGATGTTGAAAACCTTTGTTTTCTTCCTGTAGATACAAATGAAAACATTACAATGATCGGTTCTGCAAGAGGCATATGGAACAAAGAAGATTGCATCAAATCAGGTATTGCCGGTTCTTTAGCAGCAATGAATCAATTAGGCTTATCAAAAACAAATTATTCTTTTCCGCAAGAGGGAGGATGGCAGAATGCAATCAAACCTCTTTATGAAGTAAAGTATAATAACCCACGTTCAAAAAGTTTTGTAGATTATCAGCATGATGTAACAGCAGATGATGTTCGCTTGGCGCATCGTGAAGGTTTCATATCAGTTGAACATTTAAAACGTTATACAACTTTAGGAATGGCAAATGATCAAGGCAAAATGGGGAATATTATCGGACTTTCTTTGATGGCGGATCTTCTTGATAAAGAAATTCCAGAAGTGGGAACTACAGTCTTTCGACCTCCCTACACTCCAGTTTCAATAGGAGCTCTTGCAGGACGGAATGTAGGAAAGCATTTTAGGCCACTTCGCGCCACACCAATGCATCAGTGGAATGTGGATCATGGCGCGGTAATGATTGAAACAGGACTTTACCAGAGACCATGGTATTATCCTCAAAAGAATGAAACACTCAGCGATGCTTATATTAGAGAAGCTACAACCGTGCGTAAATCTGTTGGCATTTGTGATGTTACTTCACTAGGCAAAATAGCAGTTCAAGGAGCTGATGCTACTGAATTTTTGAATCGAATTTATACCAATCCATTTGCGAAATTACCCGTAAACAAAGCAAGATACGGCATTATGTTACGTGATGATGGCTTGGTAATGGATGATGGGACGTCTTGGCGGATATCAGAAACTGAGTATTTTATGACAACTTCAACAGCTCAAGCTGGTAAAGTTATGGCGTGGCTTGAGGAATTGTTGCAAACGAGATGGACGGATTTAAAAGTGAATGTCACAAGTGTATCGGAACAATGGGCAGCAGCAGCAATCTCTGGCCCTCGAACTCGTGAAGTTTTAAATCAATGTGTTGAAGATCCTTCCCTAATAACAAATGAGAATTTACCCTTCTTGGGTTTCATTTCTGCCAAATTAAAAGGAGGTATCCCTTGCAGGATAGCACGCATAAGTTTTTCAGGAGAACTTGGATATGAAGTATATACGTTCTCCGATTATGCTGATTCAGTAATGGACCTGCTTTGGAATTCAGCTAAAAAATTTGACGGATGTTTGTATGGCCTTGAAGCGTTAGGAGCACTACGTGTAGAGAAGGGCCACGTCACCGGAGCTGAACTTGATGGACGTGTAACCATAGACGATTCAGGTTTGGGCAGAATGGCTTCAATAAAAAAATCATATATTGGAAGTTCAATGAGAAAAAGAGGTGTTTTAGGCTCAGAGGATCGAGAAAAGTTAGTGGGGTTTTTTCCAGTTAATAAAAAAGAGACTTTTGATGCAGGAACATTGGTATGCGAGAAAAATAATATTAAAGGATTTGGCATTGGACGGATTACTTCAGTTACTCATTCACCAGAGCTTGGTCATTGGATTGGTATCGGGTTCATTCAGGGTGGTGTGGAAAGATGGAAAAATAAAACAGTGATAGGAAGCGACATCGTAAGAAATAAAGAAATGGAAATACAGGTAGTGTCTCCGCACATGATTGATCCAGAAGGGCAGCGAATGTATGCTTAAAAGATATTCAGCTTTAGACCCCAGTTATCTCCCAGGGAGTTATCCATTAGATGAGCAAATAAGTGTCAGATTCAAAGAATTAAGCAACTTGCATCTGCAACAATTGGCTTGCTGGTCAAATACCTTACCTGAAACAGAAAATTTTTTTAAAAAGGAGTTAAATGTAAATAATTCACCAGGTTTCAATAAAGGTGTCATAAAGGAAAGATATTCGCTTTGGAGGATGGAGCCCTTCAAATGGTGGATGCTAGAAAAAGAATTAGATTTTCCCGGTGAATTAGGCACAAATTTAAATATGTCTCATTCTTTTACGTGTATTAGTGTATCCGGCGATCATGCGACATTACTGCTTAACAGGCATCTGCCAATTGATCTTAGAGAAAATAAATTCCCCCCAGTTTCATCTGCAAGCTCTGCAATTCATCATGTAAGCATTAAATTGCTTAAGATTTCAACTAATCATTACTATCTTTTAATACCAAGAGGATTTGGTTTATCTATTTGGGAAATTTTATTAGAGACTGCCGGACAGTTTGGTTATGAAATCATGGAAAGATAGTTGACTTGATAGACAAATTTTTAATAACTAATAGAAAAATAATATGAATTTTACACCTCAAGAATTTTCTTTGCGATTAAACAATGTCAAACAAAAGATGAGTGACGCAGGTATTGAAGTTTTAATACTCACAGATCCTTCAAATATGAATTATTTAACAGGATATGATGCTTGGTCTTTTTACGTACCTCAAGGTGTAATTGTTACACTTGATAAGGAAGAACCTTTATGGTTTGGAAGAAAGCAAGATGTCAATGGAGCAAGAATAACAACTTACCTAAAAAATGAAAATATTTTTGGTTATCCTGAAGACTTAATCCAATCTCCTCCCTCACACCCTTTTGATTTTGTCGCAAACTGTATTCATGAAAATAAATGGTCTAACAAAAGTATTGGTGTTGAAATGGACAGTTACTATTACACAGCAGAAAGCCATGACCGATTGATCAAACAATGTCCAAATGCAAAATTTAAAGATGCGTATTTATTGGTTAACTGGATAAGATTAATTAAGTCAGATTCTGAAATCGCGTATATGAAAGATGGCGCTAAATTAGTTCAAGCCGGAATGCAAACAGCTTACAATGAAATAAAACCAGGAGTAAAACAAAGCGCTGTTGCAGGAAAGGTACAAAACACGCTCTTGGGCGGCAACGAAGATATTCAAATTGGAGGGGAGTACTCAGGCTTAAATATCATATTAGCGAGCGGAGCTTCTGCTTCTGCTTCACACTTAACCCCCACTGATAAAAAATTTAAGGAGAATGAGGGAACCATAATAGAGTTGGGCGGTGTTAAACATAGATATCACTGCGCTTTGTCCAGGACAGTTTATATTGGTCAACCTGATCTAAAAACTAATGATACATTAAAAATTACAAATGAAGGGGTTGAGAATGCTATAGAAAGTACAAAACCTGGAAACACAGCCCACGATGTAGCGGTTGCTTTTTGGGATGTGCTAGCAAAACATGGTTTAGAAAAAGATTCAAGATGCGGTTATCCAATTGGCATTGGCTATCCACCAGATTGGGGCGAGCATACTTTGAGCATACGTAAAAATGATATGACTGTTTTGCAACCAAATGTAACCTTTCACTTGATGGCTGGAATGTGGATGGATACTTGGGGGCTTGAAGTTAGCGAAACTTTGCGAGTAACTGAAACGGGATGCGAGGCTTTGTGTAATTTTCCTCGCAATTTGCATATTATTTAGTTACTGAACTTTCATCTTTTTTTAGGAGTCAATCCAGAATGCCTGTTCGCGATTTTATTTTAGCTATTTCTGTACCATTATTATGGGGAGTGGGTTTTGTAATTACAAAACCGGGGATGGAGCAATTTCCACCTATGCTCATCAATGGATTGCGCTGGAGTCTAACGGGCCTTATTCTTGCATGGTGGTTTCCCATACCAAGAAAATATTTAAAACAAA
>Ga0187827_10004147_pt1 | contig 18006 bp, 13 predicted proteins | sample ETNtaG_39_FD_167969 | JGI IMG/M metagenome (GOLD analysis project Ga0187827, IMG submission 167969) | Marine microbial and viral communities from oxygen minimum zone, Eastern Pacific Ocean - ETNP2014_SV_150_PacBio MetaG (Illumina Assembly) | ecosystem: Environmental > Aquatic > Marine > Hypoxic... | reverse complement strand
GCAGATTACCATCACAATTTACCGATTCAGGATAGTTGTCGTTTATAAACATAACTCCATGTCCAATAAAACAATTATCACCAATATTCACACCCTCACATATAAAAGTATGAGAAGAAATCTTACAGTTTTTACCGACCATGGAATTTTTTTGCACTTCCACAAAGGCGCCTATTTTGCAGTTATCTCCAATTATACAACCATAAAGATTAATAAATTTGGAAAGCTTCACATCCTTTCCTAATTTTACATCATCGGAAATACATACATACTCATTCATAGCTCAACCAGTTTCCCTTTTTTCTTTAATGATTCATCAGAGGCCTCAAGTATTTTCACAACTCTTAAACCTGAGCAACCATCATTAATCGGATCTTTATTATTCAATATGCAATCAACAAAATATTCCGATTCGGCTTTCAGGGCCTCTGTCAGATCTACTAACGGAGACCACATATCACCAGAGCGATAATCTATTAACAAATTGTATAATCCTCCTTTAGTTTTGACTTTGACCCCCTTGTCATATACCTTTATTTTTTCATCCTGTTCAAGATCATTCCAAACAAGCATCTTTTTTTCCCCGCCAATAAGAGTAGACCTTATCTTAACCGGCGAGAGCCAGTTAACATTAAAATGGGATATCAGATTATTGTCAAAATAAACTGTTAGATAAGCTACATCCTCAAGCCCTCTTCCAAAATGCTCTGAACCTGTTGCGACTATAGCAGCAGGTTTCTCTTCTAAAAGATAATCCATTATAGACAAATCATGAGGTGCAAGATCCCATAACACATTAACATCATGCTGAAAAAGCCCCAAATTCACTCTGGTTGAATCATAATAATAAAGCTGACCCAACAAATTATCATCTAATATCTCCTTCATTTTCTTCACAGCCCCGGTGAAAAGGAAAGTATGGTCAACCATGATCTTTAAATTGTTTCTTTCGGCCAATTCTATCAGCTCCTCCGCTTCACTAACCTTAGAAGTAAATGGCTTTCCAACAAATATATGCTTCCCATTCTCAAGAGCCTTTTTTGTCAGCTCATAATGTGTAAACACAGGTGTGACAATAGCTACAGCATCAATTACAGGAGAAGTCAATACTTCGTTTGGATCTGATACCGTCTTAACATCAGAGTAAACTTTATGAATACGTTTTAAAGCTTCTCGATCTATATCACAGACTATGGATACCTTTGCTTTTTCTATCGCCTTGAAATTTCTTACAATATTTGGCCCCCAATACCCATAACCAATTACACCAATATTAACCATTTATATCCTTATTTATAGAAATATTCATATTGACTTCATTATAAGCTTACAAATCCAGTCAAACCTAAAAGGCCATTTAAGCAACCCAATAGATAAATAATATATTCCTTTTGTCATATCTTTTCTTCTTAGAAGTTTCAGTCCTGCAGATGAGTATTTCCTTCCTTCAAACCTTATTTTCTCTATTTTTGGAAATTTACTTACTTTCTTTAATTCAACATAATACTTCCGGCTTATTTCTAACTGGTCTTGAAGCATGCTTTCAACATTAGAGCTTATATTCCCCTCTCTGCTTATGTATGTTAATAAAGGGTCCTCTATAAAACCCATTTTAATCTTATTGATCATTCCGAAACGGAGCCATAGGTCATAATCCTGTGCGGATGGCAGTATGTTATCAAATAAACCTGCCTGATATAAAATGCTTTTTTTTACAGTTAGCGCAGAAGTACAAAAGCAGTTTTCCCTGTATATGGACAGGAATGGATTTATTTTATTGTTAAAATATTTTGATGGATTCATAAGAGTCTCCTTCGATCCCTCTATGGTAATCTTACTATGGCAAACTAAATCAATACCTTCATTATCAAGAATGTATCTAACAACACATTCCAACTTATTATGAGTCCAAAGATCATCTGAATCTAAAAAGGAAATCCAGTCCCCACTTGCAATCTCGATTCCTTTATTTCTTGCGGTTCCTGGTCCTTCATGTTTGTTTATCAGCAATGCTTTCTTTCCAGAAGGATATTTTAAAAAAAAAGACTTAACCACACCTACAGTATTGTCTGTTGAACCATCATCAGAAACAATTACTTCATAATTGTTGTATGTCTGTGAGAATACCGTCTCTAATGTTTTAGTAACAAAGTTTTCAGAGTTGTAGGTAGGTATTACTACTGAAATAAATGGCCATTGCATTTTGTACTTAACATTCAAGAAGGTTTTATTTTAGAAGGACACAGATATCCGTAATCCGAGGTCAGAAGCCTGACTTTATTTAACCTTCTGAATTATAAAAGGACTAGCATTGTTAATCATTTTCCCAAGCATACCACCAATAAATGAGCATTCGCCTGTCAATTTCTTATGTCGTTCTGTTGTCAAATATCCGAAACCCATAGCAAAGTCAGGCGCATAAATGCTCAATAATCGCAAAGTGAATTACTAATAACAATAAAAAGACTGTCGCTATTAGAATGAATGTCTTTTTCATACTACAAATACATCCTTTTGCAGTAATTACAGTATGTAGTCCAATTTTGTAAAAATTAAACAAATATGAGAAAACCTCAAAGAATTCTTGCTTCATCTAAAGATGTAAACATTTCTCTAGAATAAGCGCTTGAAACCTTACAGCATCTGCCCTCTGCTTTAGCGGCGAGACCTATCATTTCCCTGCAAGAGTGTAATTTCCTTTATACTTCCTATTTGACTTTAGAATTCCTATTCGAACTAATCACACCATAAGCATTAGGACATAAAGAGCATTCATTTGGAACTACTTTGTTTTTTAACATTTTTCTAAACCGAACATTTTTTTTGCTTCTCCATATTGAAAGAGGATCGTCATCAAATATATTACCCCAGATAACAGGATTAACCGTAGCTGATTTAGAAAAAAGCTCAAAAGGCGTTTTGCGAGCTAACAAAATGCAAGGAAACACATCCCCTTTTTCATTAATATTCATATTCATGTACATTCCACATCCCATAGGTTTTGCTATAAGGGACGGAAATTCCATGTCAATATTTTGCATTTTTGCATTATCGTAAGCGAGTCGAAAGATTTTATTAACTTCTGGATTTCCTTGTTTTGAATATAAATACAAGTGGGAGTTTTCAGGTAAATAACTTACGAACCCATTAACCAGAATACGATCAATGTTTAGACTTTTACAAAAACTAATATACTCTACAAGCTCATGAATATTTTTACTTGTTGCGACAAAAACAGTACACACTTCGATTTTCTTTTGACAAAGTATTTTTAGCCGTTTAATGCTACTAACAACTCTATCAAAATTTGTATTTGTTTTAAACGACTCAACTGTTTCTTTTTTACAACCATCTAGTGAAATAGATATAGAGGGGATATTTCTCCTCAACAATTCTTTAATATTTTTCTCGGTTAAAAGCATGCCATTAGTCAAAAGAGAGTGTTCTATGGATTTATTGTATATTGACACATAGTCCATCATCTTAAAAATATCTTTATGGAAAAGAGGCTCAACAGTAGAAAATTGAAAGGTATGAGCTTTCTTTATTAGAGGAGAAATACGATCAATAATTTTAGCAAAATACTCATAATCTAAAAAACCAGGATCCACTTCTTCCATTATATTTCCATGATAAGTTACCCTACAATGTTTGCACTTCAAATTACATTTATTCATAATTTCAACATTTATGATAGAAGGATACAAGGAATACATTAATTTACTATATCCCAAATTAAGAGTTTTCTTTATACCCCGTTTCTTCATTTTATTTATATAATAGCTTATTTCTCGCATATCACTTTACAGTTCCCAGTTAAGTAATGTAAATAATTAATAGTAATTGTTCTTTCTCATACCCAGAGGGAGCAAAATAGTTTAATGGAGAATTAGAACAATCATTGTTATACCCATTCCAAAGTGGTTTTAGTTTTTCAACCAACAATCTGAATATTTCGATCTTTCATACAAGCCATAATTTCACACCTCTCTTTATTCTCCTTAGTCTAACTATTTCCCGTCTTACCAGCGTAAAAAGATTATATAATATATGATACCGTCTATTTATCACTATCTCCCCAGAATTTATTAGGAATACACGAAGGATCCAATATATTAGCTGATTATTTATTCTACATATATACCGTTCACATGTAGCAAATTTTTCTAAATCTTCTTTGGACCAGAAAGGGGTTGAAATACGCGGTTTGCTATAATGATCGTCAATATAATCACCTTTAAGATATCCTTTTTTTTGGACAACCTTAAACATTTCAGTCCCCGCATGTGGCGATAAAAAAGAGACATCAAATCTACGAATTCCAAGATTTCGCATAAGATCAAAAGAATCTCTCATTTGGGAAAATGTTTCTATTCCTTCCTCAGAAACATTTCCAACAACCAAAAATGCTTCTACCATAATTTCATATTTTCTTAATAATTTTACTATTGTCGGCAAGTCATTAAGCCTAACCGGCTTACGAATTATATTGTCTAACACCCATTGGTTACCCGATTCTATTGCAAGGAGCATTCGCCAAAAGCCTGCTTGTTTCATTTTTTGAATAACTTCTTCATTTAGCATCCAAGGAGAAATACCATTGGGAGCATCCAGTGTTATATTGTAATTCCTTGCAATTATTCCATCGAATATTTCTAAAGCACGTTTTGGGTTAGCTAAAAACTGATCATCATTTAAATATATATCTACTATTTTATATGTTTCAATTAATTCATCAATTTCTTGTAAAACGCTTTCTGAAGTTCTATATCTGAATTTTCTACCAAACATTTGATATGCAGAGCAGAAGTTGCAATGATAAGGACACCCACGCGATGATAAAAGCGCTATGCTTCGAAATTTGTGTTTTTTAGAAAGCCCGTGTCTTTCTCCTGCAGAAAAATATTTTTCTATTGGGAAGAGGTGCCTAGCTGGAAAAGGTAAACTATCAATGTCTACAAATGTTGTTTTCGATTTAACAATTATTGCTCCTTTGTTATTTCTATATGCAATACTTTCAAGTATATCAAAATCTCCCTCTGTTTCAATTGCTTCCAGTAATGGCAAAATTGCATTTTCTCCTTCACCTAAAACAACAAAATTAATATTTTCGTCCTTCAAAACTTCTTCTGGTTCTGAAGTAGCATGAGCCCCTCCAAATATTACCGGAATATGACAGTCTATTGATTTTATTACTGCTGCAACATTATAAGCATTATACGCTTGAACACTGAACATGCTGGTTATGCCAACAAAATCTGGACAGGCTTTAATAACAAATTCCCGTATTTCATTCAACGTCATCCCTACTTGGATAAGATCCGGCTTATTTGGTACAGGGCTTTCCTGCTCAAGTTTCTCAATTATCGTATCTAATACAATAGGATCATAGCCATTTCCCTCAAGTATTGCAGCAATGTATCCTAAACCCATTGGAAAACTTACGTTAAAATTAAGCCTATCTTTAGTTAATGTAACAGGTGGAGCAATAAGTAGCATCCTTTTTTTCTTTCTCTTGTTCATTTGTCAGTATATGGTCTTTCACTTATGAATTATTCAAATTTCCCCAAATCAAGATTGTTTTTACAGGTTTATAGCTTGCTTCCTCAATATCTGTAATACCTGCAAAATTATAACCCACTTCGCGCTCTTTTACAGCTGCCATCACAGCATCTTCATCGAGGAGATCACCTACTATCATCTCCTGGCCAGTTTTGAGATAAGGAGACTCTTTTAAGTCATATATTATCACATTGTGTTCTGCATCACTCAGTGCATCTGCCACATGACTACCAAGGAAGCCTGGACCTCCAGAAACTACAACGTTCACCCATTCCCTCCTTAAAGAATAATTTCTCTCATCTTCCTTGACATTACGTTAAAAGATTCCACTTCCATTGTTTCACTCCTATTTTGTATTCCTTCTAATTATTCAGGCATACTCATGGTAATAAATCTCTGATAATTCCTTAAACTTTTTATCCCCCTCTTTGTCAAACCTTTCTGCAATCTTAATGTCTTCATAGTATTTCTTTGGAAGTTTTGTATATAAAGCAAATGTTCTTTGCAGACCACTAATCTCTTCTTTTGTAATCTGAGGCATAGTCAATCCTGATCCGAAATGAGCATCCTGAGCTAAATAATCTTCTGATATATAACCCTTCTTGACGCAATAATCCCGCAAACTTGTCCCCAGATATGGCTGGAAAATATAAGCTCCAAAGCTTTCCGCTTTAATTTCTCTGTTCAGGTCAATAGTGTCAAATATTTGCTCCCTAGTTTCATCTGGAAAACCAATAATATTGTTTACAGATACTGAAATATTATGTTCACTTAAAATCTTAAACTTTTCCAGAAAATAATCATTTGAATAATTCCTTCTTAACCTTTCTTTTCTAATGTATTCACTACCACTTTCCAAGCCAATGCTTATACGGTCGCAATTGATACTTTCCAGCTTTTCAAGCTTATCATGAGAAATTGTCTCTATTCTTGTATTAAACCAGAAGGGCATCTTTATCGATTTATAAAGTTCAACAAATTCATTGAATTTCTTCTCACCCATACTGAGAAAAGATTCTGATATAAAATAGAAGTACTCTATACTATATTCTTTCGAATAGCTTTCTATCTCCTCGATTATCCTCTTATTGTCCTTTTGCCGAAACCATTTGCCACTTTCCTTAAAATTTGCAGTAAGAGCAGGATCTGCGCAATAAGTACAGGTATATGGACACCCTCTCGAAAACTCTACTGGTGCCATCTTCAGGACTCTTCCTCCCACAGGCTTATAAAAACGCTCTTTCTCATATAGTGAAAAATCCAGATTCGGCAGCGTGTTTAAGTCGGAAAGAGAAGACTTCCTATTTACAATTATCTTACCATCTGCTTTTATAACCAGATTTTCAAGGTTCTTTAGGCTAACTTTGGAAGAAATGTTCATGCAAATCTGAACAATTGTTTCTTCTCCTTCACCATAACAAACCATATCTACCAAAGGATTCTTTATTATCTCATTGTATGCAAATATTGAGTAAATACCGCCGAAAACAACCTTACTCTTCCCTTTTATGTCTCTTATTGAGTTTAATAGGTCATACGCAATAGTATAGGTGGGTTCTACTACAGAAAACCCAATTAGTTGCGGTCGGTATTCGATAACTAAGTCTCTGAAATCGTCTAACATATTTGTTGTCTTATAATTTATTCCATATTCAGACATATCAACAGGCTTTACCTGGAGCATTTCCGCCCTTTCATCATCAGAGCTTTTTTCTGCTGTTTTGTAGAAAGTGGTATCAAACAGTCTTACCTGTATTCCTTTTTCCTTTAAACAGGCAATTAAATAAGTTACACCTAGTGGTATCAAATTATCCATCATTGAATTAGCATAAACCAATGCCACCCTGAATTCTTTCACAATTTATTTTCCTTTTATATTTATATTATTTTATTCTAGTTCTTGCAGTCTAATACAATAATTACTCTTGTGGTATACAACCCTACTCCCTCTTCAATCGGAGATTAAGACTAATATCATTTATCCTGTAATTGAAAAGCCATCAATATTGCAAGATCATTGAAAGTCTCAAGCATGCCAGTCGCCGAATGAGGACAGGATCAACAGCAGGCTTTGTACATCTGCACAAAAAGGTTTTTCTGGAGTTACCATCCTTTTATCTGATAATAATCTCTCTTTAACTCCTGAAAAAGAAGATTACCCTTTCCATCAAACCTTTCTGCACGTTCTATTCTTTTATATTCACCCTTTGGAAGGGTAACATATAACGGTATTGTTCTAAATAAGCCCATAATATCATCACGAGAGTGTGTGTTGTTCCTCAGTACATAGTCTGCCTGAAAGAAATCCTCAGCAATGAGACTTTCCTCAATATACCCTTTTTCAACACATCTTTTCCTCATCTCAGTACCATGATATGGACTATATATATGAGTACTGATACTATCTGGATTCATTTTCTTACACATATCAATAGAATCAAAAACCATTTCTCTGGTTTCGTCAGGAAATCCTATTATAATATTTACCGAAAATGATATCTCATAATCATGCAGAATTTTTGATGCTTTTAAAATATTTTCATTAGTTCCTTTTCTTCTTAATATATCCTTTCTAAATTGCTCATTTCCACTTTCAAGGCCTATACTTGTTCTCTTGCAATTAACATCTCTTATAAGTTTCGCCTTTTCCTCGGTTATGTCTTCAGGGCGAGTATTAAACCAAAAAGGCAGGCTAAGCTTACTATAGCCCTCACAAAACGATCTCAATCGTTTTGGATTACCAGCTAAAAATGACTCAGAAATTATATATATAAATTCTGCCTGATAAGCATTAACGTAGGATTCTAATTCGTTAACTACCTTATCTATTGACTTCTCCCTATACCAAGGCCCATTTTCTTTGAATAACACCCTGAACCCTTGATCGCCACAATAAGAACAATGATAGGGACACCCCCTCGTAGTTTCAATCGAGACGGTCTTGTACATTTTACCCATCATTGGTTTCATCAGGTAGCTATCTGTAAATAGTGAAAAATCTAATGGAGGAAGGGTATTTACGTCTGTCAACTCATATTGTGGATTCTTGATCCACCCTCCATTATTTTTAATCCAAAACCCATTTAAATCAGAAACTTTTTGCCCAGACGACAATCTCTGACAGAGCTCAGGCAGAGAATTCTCTGCCTCACTTATACTTATAAAATCCACCAATTTATTTTGACTTACCGTCTCTGGTGCAAATATAGCATGTACACCTCCCACAACCACTTTGATTCCGTTCTCATTGATAATCTTACTTGCAGAATTTAGGAGTTTCATCCCGAAAATGTAGGTTGGTTCTACAATAGAAAACCCAATTATATCCGGTGAGGATTCCTCTATTTTCTTCTTAAAATCTTCATAAACATCACAACCATCCTTAAATTGATCCATAGGAAATGGCTTTATTTGTAATGCATCAATTCTATTTTCTGCATCGCATTTCTCCGCCCATCGATAAAAAGTTGTATCGAACAAATCAACCGCTATACTCGAAGCCTTCAAGACACTAACCAGCTGGCTAACGCTAATTGGCAAGGCATTTTCAAGCATTGCATTACAATAGACTATTAATATCTTCATAAATAATGTTATCCTTTAAATAGTTTAGGTAAATTTATTATCTGGAAGACAAAGTAACTTCACCCGTTTTTCATCAAACACCTGCAAAAGATTCAGGTTATACATTTTAGTAGTTTTTCCGGCTTTGCAATATTGGTATTTAAATAAAAGAAATTATGCATAATACTTTCCCTTTCTTTGTAACTGCCATTATCATCAAATAACTTAAAGATCTGTTTATTGACAATGGATATCAATTCCTTTGATGAACTTGCGACAATAACACAATCTGATTGCACATTCCTTAGTGAAGACATATTTATTCCTTCCGGTAGATTAAGGGATATAACTTTACAACCAAAAGCTAGTGCTTCAAGAGACACCCCCGATTCTCCTCCAGCTAAAACAACTTTTGCCATTGAAAGTAAGTTTTCTATAGGGTCTTCTTTAATCTCAAAAGATGTGTTTTCAAAATCAATATTTGTATTTTCCAATACCCTTTTTATGTTTAAAAAAGGGTGTGGCTTTATCCAAATCTTGAAAGAATTCGTGGAGTTATAAGTCATAAAACCTTCATAGATGAAGTTTAGTAATACCACACTTTCTTCGAAACCTATCGAAAGAGCAATAAGAAATATGTCTTTTTTACTTACCCATGGAATTCTGTTTACATATTTTATATTATTATATCTTATGGCTTCAGCTATGCATAAATATTCATCAGGCCATCCCGATTCTTTCATGTAGTTAAACGGAATATTCCCATTACAAATTATCTTATCAGGCTTAGGCAATGGAAAAGAAACTTTTTCTTCACTGGTCTCCGACTTATGATTGAAATAGTTTAGTAGCATTCTTGCCACAGTTGAATGTTGATACCCCAACAATTTCAAATTATTTTTGCCATGGTCCCTTGCACAGATCATAGCCTTTTCCCACGCATGATTTTCAAAATAATATAGACACGTATCTCCGAAATGATGTTTTCCAAATATGTTCTTAAACTTTTCGTATTGTACAATTCCACTAATAGCAACACTGCCAACATAAGACGAATACCACTCTTCTTTCAGTAATAGAAAAAAATTATAGTCCACTTCTTCAAAGAAGTGAAGTTCCGGAATATTCTTTCTTATCTTTAAGAACTTGAAACAACCCAATACATATGTTTGAACAACACTAATAATGTCCTTAAAATCAAGAAATTCATCTAAAAAGTAAAAGTTATATCCATTTTTCACAAACTGTTCAGCGTAACCTAATGCCTCATTAAAAGTAATATTGTTATTCTGTGTATATACTGCTAACCATACAATATCTCTCCTTTCTCTTTCCAACTCTTCCTGTAGTAAAGGATAGTATTTGTTCCTAAAAGTACCTTTCATTGCAGCTTTTATATCTATGTAAGGATATTGGGTTATAATCAAGATTGGATTCTTAAGTATTTTTGTTTTTCTTATATTTCTGAGTTTTATCTTAATCACGACTGCTCTTGACAGCATCTTATACATAGTATATAAGGCAATGAGAAAGTGTTTCAAGGAACAAAACCCTTGGAAATTGTACAAAACTTCTCTTAATGTGTGTGGGAGTTTAGTAGGAATCTTCTGGAACGTTATGGCCTTTGAGTGTGAATAGGATATCAGGGATTTTTTCAACCGATTGCATGTCGCGCCATAAAGAATGTGTCCAGCATTTATCTTTTTGGCATACTTTGCAATAGAATGCAACTGTGACATTTTATTAAAGCTGTCTGACTTGATGGTGTTTTTCTCTGCTACAAGGCTAAACCACCACAGAGAGGCTATTTTGTCAGGAGTTGCAAAATATTCCCTTAAATTCCTGTCCTTAATTCTCAGTCTTTCCGGAAGTTCGGCAATAAACTTGATATATAAATTCCTGATCTCATCGGCAGATTGATTTATAATACTGGAAGTATTTAATATCTCAACACGAATTTTTTTATCATCTAAAACACCCTTTACCTTGTTCATGACTGATGTTTTTGACGTAAGAGGGAATAAGTAGGCAACCTTGATTTCCCCTAAGTCTTTCAAATTTATTTTGTTTACTCTGATCTTATCGTCAAACACAAAAAGTATTTTCATTCTCTAGACCTTAGTTTTGAGATAGTGGAGGACATCGCAGCGATGCCGGCATCCCAATGGAGAATATACCTTGCAAGGCAACATTTTCTAACTTCCACATGCGCATATTGGCAAACCTTCAAACTCGCCTTTAACGATGGAGAACTAACAGAAGAACAAAGAAATACTGCCATACTCTTCGGTGTAAAAGAAGAACATATACACGTAGTATTGCCAATTTTGCCAAAATACACAGTATCATCATTGATGGGATATTTGAATGGCAAATTATCCACAGGGCGGTTTCAAAGATATGAGAAACTAGGGAAGAGATATTGTGGTAGGCATTATTCCATTATAACTTTTCACAAATCATGCCTTTTCTGACAGAATTTCACGCTTTACACGACATATCCTTATTTAGTCACACCAACATACAGGCTGGTGGTTTAACTTATTAATTATTAAAAAGTCATTCTTCGTCATACCGGTCAAACACAAATCTCTTTTTATTAAAACGCTTAATAAAATTTAATTTCACCAAGTACTTTGGAGGAATAGAAATATATTTTAAACAAAGTGCTAAATAGTATAGAATTTTTTTATTTTCGACACTAAACAACAACATCTGCCTCCAATAAAAATAATCTTTATCATCAACATTTTTCCGTTTTAACCCTGAAATAGAAACTCCCTCACATTTTTCGTCTTCTGTAAATTCACGAACATTATCTTTACGCAATTCACTTTCATATAAAGTTGTCCCAGGAAAAGGAATAAAGATGCCAGTAGTTGTGCTATAAACTTTACTTTCAAGGTTTAGCCTTATTGTGTCTTTCAATTGCTCTACCGTCTCTCCTGGACCACCAAGCATATTAAACGATATCCCCTTTAATCCGTGCCGGTTTATAGTGTCAAAGGCCTTAACTATTTGCTTGTTTGATACCTTCTTATTTAGAACAGTGTTTCGATATTCTTCATTTCCTGATTCAATACCAACCCAAACTTCAGAGCAGTTCATTTCTTCAAGTAACTTAATTTTCTCGTCAGTCACGTAAGATGCAGTGGTATTACAACGAAATGGATTGTTAAAATGTTTCCTATAAAGTTTAGAAAAGGACTGTAGCCAGTTAACATCCAATAAAAATACATCATCATGAAATGTTAGCATTGTATCTTTATATATATCAAGAACATAAAAGGCGTCTTCCAACTCGCCAATGCAATACCCCGGACTTTTTTTTCTAATTTTCATACCAAATGTTTTATTATAAAACTCATTAGCACAAAAAGAACAACTAAAAGGACAGCCCCTTGAAAGTATAAACTCCGGGCTTCTTTTTAGTAATTTTTTATTGAAGATACTTCTCAGTGGATATGGTAACGTGTCAAGGTCAACATAGTCAGCTTTCTGAAGCGGCTTTATTGGCGTTCCTTTTATATAAGAATTAGGAATATTGCACTTAACAGGATGAGTTTTTATTAAATCATAATTGTCTATAATCCATTTTATAGCCTCTTCGCCTTCGCCAGACACAACTATATCAACATTCTCAAGTGCGATTACGCTTTGCCTATCTACAGTTGCATGTACTCCACCAACGACTATTAGTCCATTGCCCTTATCTTCTAATTTTATTTTATTAATAAGTTGCTCTGCTAATGAAAATTGTTGAGACGGAAATGATATAGCATGAATATTAATGTTTTCTTTAATTTTAATCCCTTTACGAAACTCAGCCAAATCAAACATATGTAAAGATATTTGACAATTCTTTTCTTTGGCTATTGCTGACAACACACCAACTCCTTCATTATATATTACGCCACATTTTTTCTTGTCTGTTCCCAGATAATAGAATTCTATTATCACAATATACATCCTTTTATACAATTAATAACATTTTCCATTTCCGGTATTGGCCCAATAGTAAGACTGGTATAGTTTTCATATCCCTTAGCGTTCAAAAAACCACGTATAAGGATATTTTTCTCTTCGAATAATCTAAGGATATTGTCCTTATATTCACCAAAATCTACATGAATAAAGTTCGTTTTTGTATCGATTGTCTTAAACGATACGTTTTCAAGTTCCTGTAAGAGCCATCTCTTACCCTTTTCAGTGTTGTCGATATACTCCTCCACAACCTGCCAGTTATCAAGTATCTCAGAAGCAAACAAGACTGCAATAGAATTGACTTCATACATCTGCTTAAATTTATACATCAGCCACGTAATCCTTTTACTCGAAACAGCATATCCTATTCTCATCCCCGCAAGTCCTGCCGTTTTTGAAAACGTACGTACAATTATCAAATTTTCATAAGATTTCAACAAGTCAAACGCCGTGTGAGGGCAGAAACCCCAATATGCCTCATCTACAAGAACAGGAATTGAATACCTTTTTGCTTTCTCTAAAATGTAACCGATAGCATCATTATTTATATAAGTTCCGGTAGGGCTGTTAGGGTTTGCAATTATTATTAGTGATACGCTCTCACCTATAGCGCCTATTAATTTATCTACTTCCAGTTCCAGGTTAGAATCATAACTAATCTTTATTTTTTTAGCATTATACAAATTACAATATACACCAACCATGGCAAAGGTTGGCTCAATAATTATCACCTCATCTCCGGGATTTACAAAAAGCTCAAATGCATTCTTTATTGCAAAGTCAGCACCTGCGGTAACAACTAAGTTTTCTGTTGATACACCGAGAAAATTTGCAAGTTTAGAATAAAACGATTCAACCCCCGGGTATGCAAGTATATGCTCCTGTCTTATCTTTGAGAGCAGATTGTTCCAGAATTCATCTCCCAAATGAGTTACCCGTTCGTTTTTATCCAGGCGTACCATGTCCAGTCTGGTTTCTATTTCTCCTCTAACCCTGTGTACTGTATCAACCCATTTCTTGTGTTTTATCTCCATCGCTCCAATTATTAAAAGTATTTCTCATAAAAGATATTCTTGAGTTTTTCGTACATTTCATCACCCTCTTCATTAAACCTCTCGGCAATCTCTATTTTATCAAACATATCCTTCGGCATCTTTGCATAAAGGGGAAAGGTCCTTTGAAGCCCCTTTAATTCCTGATAACTTATCGAGTCCATTTTGAGTGGGACTCCATCAAGAAGCTGACGGACTCGATCGTCTTTATCAAGATGACCTTTATCAATACAATATTGGTGCAGACGTGTCCCCTTATACGGAGTAAAGAAATAGACATTCATTGTTGTCGGGTTTATTTGCCTGTTAACGTTTATAGTATCAAAGACCAACTCCCGTGTCTCATCCGGAAATCCAATGATATTATTAACGGTGTATGCTATCCCGTATTTTTCAACAATTTTAAAGGCATCGACCATTTGCTTGTTTGTGTAACGCCGTCCTAAGACTTTTGTCCTGAAGTCTTCATTGCCATGTTCAATTCCAAACTGAGTATTTTGGCAGTTCATATCTTTAAGGATTTTAATCTTTTCATCCGTTACGGTATCAGGTCTTGTCTGACACCAGAAAGGAAGTCCAATATGCTTCTTATATTCTTCTGCAAAAGCCTTAAGCTTGCTAACAGGTTTAGCAAGAAAAGTTTCCGAATTGAAATTGATATAATCAGGTTTGTACTTTTCCATAAGATAGCGCATCTCTTCTATAACCCTATTTATGCTTTTATTCCTATGGTATGTCCCCACCCCTTCATCACGAAACAAATCCCTCAGATGAGGAGCTTCACAGTATGTGCAGTTATAGGGGCATCCTCTGTCTATCTCAACGTGGATCATTGTATATATCTTTCCCTGCATCGGTCTGTAAAGTCTTTTGCGCTCAAAAATATCATAATCTATAAAAGGGATTTTATCTAAATCTGTTAATTGTCTCATCGGGTTTTTAATTATCGTGCCATTCTTTTTAACCCATAAATTCTTCACATTTGAATAATCTTCGTTTCTACACATCTTCTCACACAATTCTACAAGAGCTTCCTCTCCTTCGCCAATACAAACCATATCAACGTTTTCGTTACCTATAACCTCATCAGCGCAGAAGGTTGTAAACACACCTCCTGCAATTACGGGAGCATCATAATCCTTTATAGCATTTAAAAGAGACATCCCAAGCCCAAATGTATCCTCAACCATGGTAATCCCGATAAGGTGAGGCTTATATTCATTAACTTTTTTGACCATATCTTCATGCATATCAGAGCCTTTATAATGCACACCCTTTTCTTCATAACTGAATGGTTTTATTTGAAGAAGTTCAACTTTTTTTTGTTCGAAATTTACCTCTTCCCATTTGTAGTAAGTGGTATCAAATAAATCCACCTGAAATCCTTTATCCTTTAAGCTGGGAGCAAGAACCGACAGGTTTATGGGCACTAATGTTGCCATTTCTGTATTTGGATATATAAACAAAACTCTAAAGTTTTTTGACATTTAGCCCTCTACCTACATCTTCAAATGGAATTAGTTGTAAATATTTACTAATCTGACCAATCTTTATAGATATTAGAAAATGATAGATCTCGCTTTAATATAACACCCCAAAAGCCCTCAAAATCTATTCTTTTCCAAAGAGGTTTTGTAAAATAGAGAATATGCCTTCTGGGATATTGCAAATATACCTCGTCATGAATTGGGCGCCACCCTGAAAAAAGCATCAACAATTTCCAATCAAGAGGTGACAACTCGAATATATGCTCATCTTCAGCGAGTCTTGCCCTTGATAATATCTCACTATATGCACTTAAATCCTGTTGATTTTTCTTAAGAGCCTGAATCAAGGGACGATATAACCATAATCCTACCGAACTTCTTTTTCTATATGGTACGGTGACCAAAAGGTATTCAGATTTACCTCTAATTGCTAAACGTCGAAAAAACAAACATGGATTCATCAAATGTTCCACCATTTGGAATGTAACAAACAAATCTATATCTTCATCGCCAAGATCAAGCTCTTCAGCAGCACAATGTATTGCTTCCATGCCCTTGTCCTTAATTCTTTCCACGGATTTTTTATTCAAATTGACGCTAATTGTGCGAAAAAATATATCTTTACATAATTTTTTTATATATAGTAAATGCGTCCCCGCCGAATCTCCTATATCAACAACTGTCATCTTGTTTTTACTTTGCATCCTAGCTGCTCTTTTAAACAATCTCATTTGAAAGGCATGCAGAGTTCGGACTTTTGCCTCCAGATATGGTCCCTCCATTTTTGTAGTAGTATACTGGTTGGAAATATCCGGCACGATGGAACATAATTTACTAACATAGTCTGTTAATTTCTGTTCAACTGCAGCCTTTTTGATTGATTTTAATAAGATGGGTTGATACAAATCCGCAGATTGAATACCTATCTTATTCAATACATTTTTTACTATTTCTCTCATTTTTGACTTTTTTTACCCCCCCCGTCTTTAGCAAAATTACCCATTCGAATATACGGAATTTTTCCCCCAAATATTGTAAGTAATTTCTCTATTACTGGAATAGATTGCAATAATTTATTAATAAAAACGCTTCTTTTGAATTCGGTCGAAAAAGCAAAGTTTTCTTGATTAATAAGTTGGAAACCATATTTTTCTGCCGCCGAAATTACCTCCCTATCTGTTCTTCTAAAACCATGATGTTTCACCCTTACCCTCTCCTTTTTGCCTCTGAGATTATTAGCAATCATGATTCCGCAAGTCTCATATTTTAACAAAACATCATGAATTAAATACGAAAGAAAATTGTCAGGTGACCCCGCATAGTCAAGTATTAAGTTTCCTTCTTCCTTTAGGCTTTCTGATACATTTAAAAAAAACCTTTCTAAATCCTTTTGGTCAAAAAGATAAATTAGACTTAAACAGATAATATTATCGTACTTTTTTTTTGTAGGACCATGAAGTATATTAAATTTTTCAAATTTAAATTCAGGAAACAATTTTAATGTAGAACTGTATGATGGTAAAAAGTCTAAATCAGAACATGTGATTTGATATCCATCTAACCCCAAAAATAATTCGTTGGCACAGCGCCCACTGGCAAGTGACAAAATCAAACCTTCTTTTTTCAGATGAAGTTTTCTTATATAAACATCATAAAACTTTAATCGGCCAGTATGAAAGTTATAATAATATTTATCAAAAAATCTTTCTTTACTTTCATAAGCCTCATCACTTTCATACCCTCCCATAGCTTTAGCATGCATTTTAAAATTATCATCTATTTTGAGGTATTTCTTCCCATCCAGTAATGGATTTCTCAAATATTTACACCACTTTCTCATTTTGAATCACAAAAAACTATAGTCACTAAATCCCGTTGGATAATATATTCAAGTAAGGCTTAGGCACTTTAACATATCATCTTTGCGACTGCCCGTAAGGAAGAACGACTGTACTGAGGATTTTTCGTGAAAACTTCTTTTTTGTCTCGCGCCAAGCCAAGAACGCGAAGGGTAAGAGCTTTTATACTGTGATTTATTTAAGTTTTTTGCTTATCGTTCTTCCTGCCCGGCATGCATTCTGGCGGGGACGGATGCGGCTTTGCGTGAGAAAAAACAGTTTCCCTGATTAGATCGCACAACTAAAATATTTCGGTTTGTTCTTCTACAATTTTATTACGTTTACCCCATGAAATTTACAAGAGTGACAAGCGAAGCGCATTTCACTGAGGTGACTTCTGACTACTGTTATATAATTTTACCATTCAGTTTGAGAATTCCACTCTCAATGCTCAAGACATGATCTGCACACTTTAAAAATTCTTTTCTGTGTGTAACCATTATAATACCACACTTTCCT